>OGXQ01001539.1_pt1 | contig 17197 bp, 19 predicted proteins | sample 1576291 | NCBI WGS metagenome assembly OGXQ01 (sample SAMEA3541575, study PRJEB24748) | human gut metagenome | biome: human gut; feature: human-associated habitat; material: faeces | place: China | collected 2012 | reverse complement strand
ACGCCCTTTTTTATAGTCTACCCACAAAATAGCTTTTGCCTTTTCTCCCTCACAACCTCCGGCGCCTTCATCTTTTCCGGAGGCTGTGGTAGAAACTCCGTTTTTACATGCAGAGGCTACCAATAAACACAATACCAGCAATAAATAGTTCAGTCGTTTTTTCATAAGTATATTAATCTTTAATCTCTTCAATAGGAGTCACATCCTCTATAATAGGAGTCTGAATATCTTTCTTTTGGCGGAAACGAATAATGTTCACCAAATCCGAAAGTCCATAAACGATACTGCTGACCCCCAATATAATAAAAGGCACAGTGGCAGCCGTAAACGGATTGAACAAAACAACAACACCAGCAATAAGCACCAGCACGGGAACGACAAAGAAACCTCCCGGCACAACCGTCCAACTACGGGCAGCAGACAGGTTTACAATCTGACTGATACCTGCCAACACAAGAACAGCTCCCAACACATACATCAGAATACCGACAAAAAATGCCGGCATAATCATCAGCCAAAGACCAAACAGCAGACTACCCAATCCGGCTATAGGAAAAGACATTCCATTCTGCTTTCCACGAGTAAGATAACCAAAGACAGAGAACAGACCTGGTACCAAAAACAAAGCTCCGATAGTAATCACCAAATACAGGATAGCAGCTTCGGGCCATGCTACCAATAATACGCCCAATACTAATGCACAGATGCATCGGATTATAGAATAATTCATTGTTTTCATTGTTACATATTATTTATACTATTACACTTTTTCAATAATCAATAAGCGAATATACAGAATATTTCTGAAAAAGAATAAGAAAAGGCAGGGAATTAATCCACTGCCTCTATTTGTTCTGTTTCCGGTAAGCCCTGATCATTCTCGTCTTCGTCAATCAATATAGCCCAAAAGAGCCACCACAACAATAATGCAGCCAATACCACCGCTCCTATTCTTATCCAAAGTTTACGTTTCATCTTATTTCCTTTTTAATGATTTATTAACTGATGCATTAAGAACCATCCACACAGCCGAAATGTTCATAGATAAAACCCAATTAAATGAATAAGATTATGAATAATGGAAAATTTTTCGCAGGACTGGCACTAGGTGCGTTGGTCGGCAGTGCATTGAGTTGTTTCGCCCACAGCAACAGAGGACGCAAACTGAGAAGAGACATTTATGACACCATTCAGGACTTGGAAGAAGATGCGTATGACTTTGCACATCGCGCTAAGCATAAAGCAGAGAAAGTAAGCGGAGAAGTGGTGGAAAAGATGAGTCAACAGGCCGAAGCTGTAAAAGGCAAATTGAACGAAGTTACCAATAAATAGAAAAAAAGTAAGTTTTTTCTTTGGAGATAAAATCAAAACGATTACATTTGCACCGAAATAGAAACAAAAAAAGATGAAAAGAATATTAGTAAATACATGTTGGTGGCGTCTCTTGCAACTGAATAAGTCGTAAGAGAACCAGTCCATGTGTATATACTTAACATTCTAAAAGGATATTCAGAAAAGGTCTGTCGTACTTACGACAGGCCTTTTTTCGTTTATGCAATATACAAAAAATAGATACTCAATCACAATGAAAACTTATCAAGTAAACAATGAAGGTTATTACGGCGAGTTCGGAGGAGCATATATCCCAGAAATTCTTCATCGCTGTGTAGATGAACTAAAAAACGCTTATTTAAATGTATTGGATAGCGAAGACTTCAAACAAGAATTTAATGACTTGTTGCATGACTATGTAGGACGTCCTTCTCCACTCTATCTTGCCCGTCGGTTAAGCGCAAAGTACGGCTGTAAAATCTATCTGAAACGCGAAGACCTGAATCATACAGGAGCACACAAAATAAACAATGCCATCGGGCAAGTATTGCTTGCCAAACGTATGGGAAAAAGTCGTATCATTGCCGAGACCGGAGCCGGTCAGCATGGAGTGGCAACCGCAACCGTTTGTGCACTGATGAATATGCAATGCATTATTTATATGGGTAAAACTGATGTAGAACGCCAACATGTCAATGTAGAGAAAATGAAGATGCTAGGAGCTGAAGTCCGCCCTGTCACATCGGGAAACATGACACTGAAAGACGCCACCAATGAAGCGATTCGAGACTGGTGCTGTCATCCAGCCGATACGTATTATGTAATCGGCTCTACGGTAGGGCCTCATCCTTATCCCGACATGGTGGCAAGACTGCAATCTGTCATCAGTGAAGAAATCAGAAAACAACTGAAAGAGCATGAAGGACGTGAGTATCCCGATTATCTAATGGCTTGTGTGGGTGGGGGAAGTAATGCTGCCGGTACTATTTTCCACTATATCGATGACGAACGTGTACAAATCGTATTGGCCGAAGCCGGTGGAAAAGGTATAGAAACAGGAATGTCGGCAGCTACTATCCAACTGGGAAAGATGGGAATCATCCACGGAGCAAAAACATTGGTCATCCAAAACGAGGACGGACAGATAGAGGAACCTTATTCTATCTCTGCCGGACTGGATTATCCGGGTATTGGCCCCATGCATGCCAATCTTGCCCGACAAAAGCGGGCCATTGTTCTGTCCATCAATGATGATGAAGCTATACGCGCTGCATTCGAGCTAACCCGTTTGGAAGGTATTATTCCGGCATTGGAATCGGCTCATGCATTGGGTGCACTCAATAAAATGCAGTTCCGTCCCGAAGATATAGTGGTACTTACTGTCTCAGGACGAGGAGATAAGGATACAGAAACTTATTTGAATAACAAACCAGAAGAAACGAAATTATGAAAACATTTATCTATACAACTAAGCACAAAACTATGTTGGGAGACCTTCATACTCCGGTAAGTACTTATCTGAAAGTACGGGACATCTTCCCTCAAAGTGCACTGATGGAGAGCTCCGATTACCACGGAAGTGAAAACAACCGTTCCTTTATCGGACTAAACCCTGTTGCCAGCATCGGCATTAACCACGGAGTCGCCACAACCACTTACCCTGACGGCAGCACAGAAGAGCATACCATTACTGCCGATTACAAAGTAGATCATGCCATAACCGATTTCCTGAACCATTTTAAAGTACGCGGAGAATATAATCATTATTGCGGTCTGTATGGATACACCACTTTCAATGCAGTACGTTACTTTGAGCACATTAATGTAAAAGACAGTTGCGACCCCAAAAATGACGCTCCCGAAATGCTCTATATCTTATATAAATATCTGATTGTCTTCAATGACTTCCGCAATGAAATGCTTCTGCTCGAAATGCTTCAGGATAATGAAGAAAGCCATCTCGACTATGTAGAAAAAGCTATCCATAACCGCAACTACACTACCTATGATTTTCATGCTGTAGGCGAAACAACGAGCACGCTGACCGATGAGGAGCATAAAGCCAATATCCGAAAAGGTATAATCCACTGTATGCGCGGGGATGTATTCCAAATCGTTCTCTCACGCCGATTCATCCAACGTTATGAAGGTGATGACTTCAAACTCTATCGTGCGCTGCGGAGCATCAATCCTTCACCTTATTTATTTTACTTCGACTTTGGCGGATTTCGTATCTTCGGTTCATCCCCCGAAACACATTGCAAAATAGAAGGGGGTCGTGCTACCATCGATCCCATTGCAGGAACAACCCGCCGCAGCGGAAATAAACAAACAGATAACGAACTCACAACTGCCTTACTTGCTGACCCGAAAGAAAATGCCGAACACGTGATGCTGGTAGATCTGGCACGCAACGACCTGAGCCGTAACTGTAAAGATGTGCAAGTAGAATTCTATAAAGAACCTCAATATTATAGTCACGTCATCCATTTAGTAAGCCGAGTCAGTGGTGAATTAAACCCAAATGCTAACTCTATCAAAACATTCATCGACACTTTCCCGGCCGGTACCCTGAGCGGGGCTCCTAAAGTAAAGGCAATGCAACTCATCAGCCAATACGAACCTCACAGCCGTGGAGCCTACGGTGGCTGTATCGGTTTCATCGGACTAAACGGCACACTCAACCAGGCAATCACCATCCGCACCTTCGTCAGTCGCAACAACGAACTTTGGTTTCAAGCCGGAGGTGGTATTGTAGCAAAAAGTAATGAAGAATACGAACTACAAGAAGTAAACAATAAGCTGGGAGCACTTAAAAAAGCAATTCTCCTGGCAGAACAAATGTAAAAAAAACACTCTATTATGAAAATAGTAATTATAGACAACTACGACTCATTCACTTACAACCTGAGTCATTTGGTAAAAGAACTCGGTGCAGAAGTCACCGTCATGCGCAATGATTCCTTTAAACTGGAAGAATTAAAAGTATTCGATAAAATAATTCTTTCACCTGGACCGGGAATCCCCTCTGAAGCCGGACTACTGCCGGATGTTATCCGGACTTATACAGGGAAAAAACCTATTCTCGGTGTATGTCTGGGAGAGCAGGCCATCGGAGAGGTATTCGGAGCCAAACTGATCAACCTGAGTGAAGTTTTTCACGGAGTACAAACACCGATAACCATAGAAAAAGACGATTATATATTTAGAGGGTTGCCACAGGAAATACCCGTCGGAAGATATCACTCGTGGGTGGTAGATACAGACGAATTCCCCGACTGTTTGGAAGTAACAGCTATGAGCCGGGAAGGATATATCATGGCACTCAAACATAAAAAATATGATGTACATGGAATCCAATTCCATCCCGAATCTGTGCTGACACCGAATGGAAAAACAATAATTGCTAATTTCCTAAACGCATAAAACAACAATTCAAACGATATGAAAGCTATATTATCACGCCTCTTCAACCATGAAGAACTGAATCGTGAAGAAGCAAAAAACTTGTTACTCAATATCACCAAAGGCAGGTATAATGACTCACAAATAGCTGCTCTGCTCACAGTATTCCAGATGCGTGGCGTCAAAGTAGAAGAACTTATCGGTTTTCGTGAAGCACTGCTTACAACACGAGTACCCATAGACTTTTCTGCCTACAAACCTATTGACATTGTAGGTACGGGGGGAGACGGAAAGAATACATTCAATATATCTACTTGTGCTTGCCTTATTGTTGCCGGTGCCGGATATCATGTGGCAAAACATGGAAATTACGGTGCAACCTCAATAAGCGGAGCAAGCAACGTAATGGAGCAACACGGAGTGAAATTTACCAATGACCCATCGATACTTACTCGCAGTATGGAAGAGTGTGGCATGGTGTATATGCACGCCCAGCTGTTCAATCCCGCCATGAAAAGTGTCGGTCCGGTACGCAAAGCCCTACAAGTGCGGACTATCTTCAATCTTCTCGGACCATTGGTCAACCCTTGCCTACCTTCCTACCAATTATTGGGTGTGGCAGATCTTCCTCAAATGCGCCTTTACACCAATGTATTCCAAAAGCTTGGCATCGGTTTTGCCGTAGTCAATAATCTGGACGGATACGATGAAATCTCCCTTACGGATGAGTTTAAAGTAATGACCAACCGTTACGAAACTATTTACAAGCCATCAGAACTCGGCTTTTCTCTCGCCCGCCAAGAAGAACTCTATGGTGGAACAACCCCTCAGGAGGCTGCCTGCATCTTCGACAACGTATTGCAGAACCGTGCAACCAAAGCACAGACCGACTGTGTGTTGATTAATGCCTCTTTTGCCATCCAAGCTATGGAACCGGCCAAACCAATAGAAGAATGTGTCGCCATAGCCCGTGAATCATTGGAAAGCGGCAAGGCTCTGAAAACATTAAAACGTTTTATCGAATTAAACAGTTGACAACCTGGTATAAAAGTAAAGCTATGACAGATATATTAGATGAAATCATCGCCCACAAACGGTTAGAAATCGAACAACAAAAAGCCGCTATCAGCCAAGAGTTGCTGATAAACAACTGCAATGAGCCTATGCCGCGAAGGAGCATGCGCGCCAGCCTTTCGGCATCACCTTCCGGCATCATTGCCGAGTTTAAACGCCGTTCACCATCCAAAGGCTGGATAAAAGAAAACGCACAGGCTGATATCATTCCTCCTGCCTATGAAATGGCAGGAGCTTCCGTTCTCTCCATCCTGACAGACGAGAATTTTTTTGGCGGCAATCTAAAAGACATCCGTGCCGCACGTCCCCAAGTGAGCCTTCCCATTCTGCGTAAAGACTTCATCATTGACGAATATCAACTTTACCAAGCTTGCATCGTAGGGGCAGATGCAGTTCTTCTGATTGCTGCGGCACTCAGAAAAGAGCAATGCAGTATGTTGGCGGCCAAAGCGCACGAACTGAAATTGGAAGTACTTCTCGAAATTCATAGTGAACAAGAATTGGAATACATAGAAGACAACATTGATATGGTGGGAGTGAACAACCGCAATCTGGGAACTTTCCATACAGACGTGGAAAACTCCTTCCGACTGGCAGAGAAGTTACCTAAAGAAATGTTACTTGTTTCCGAAAGTGGCATTTCCAGCCCACAGACTGTCCGACAATTACGTGCAGCCGGCTTTCGGGGTTTCTTGATTGGAGAGAATTTCATGAAGACACCTCAACCGGGAAATGCTTTGAAAGAGTTTATCAGTAAGTTATAAAAATCATATTGACAAAATGATTGTAAAAGTATGTGGCATGCGCGAGCCCGACAACATTCGCGCCGTAGAACAGACCGGTCCGGACTGGATGGGATTTATCTTTTTCCCCCATTCCAGCCGTCATGTCTCTCTCCGTCCGGCTTACCTGCCGGAGCGATGCAAGCGTGTAGGCGTATTTGTCAATGAAGTAACACCCGCCATCCTACAAAAAGCGGAAGAATTCGACCTTCATTATATCCAACTGCACGGAACAGAAACTTCCGAACAATGTCTCAACCTGAAACGTGCCGGACTGGGGGTTATCAAAGTGTTCCCTATTGCCTCAATGAGTGATTTGAAATCTACTGTCTGCTATGAAAATGTCTGCGACTACTTCCTGTTCGACACAGCCTGTACCGGTTATGGCGGTTCGGGAAAAACATTCGATTGGCAAGTGCTTACGGCGTATCATGGTTCCACTCCTTTTCTGCTAAGCGGCGGACTAAAGCCCGACAGTCTGCATTCTCTGAAAGAATTCCGCCATCCTGCATGGGCAGGCATCGATCTCAATAGCGGATTCGAAATCTCTCCGGGCAAAAAGGATACAACGCTATTAAACACATTTATCAAACAAATCAAATCTAACATAGAATGAACAGAATTAATAATTTATTCAGCACAAAACAAAAAGATATTTTATCCATTTATTTTTGTGCCGGCTATCCTACCTCAGACGGTACTGCAAACGTTATCAACACACTGGCAAGTAAAGGAATCGATATGATTGAAATAGGTATTCCTTTCAGTGACCCGATGGCAGACGGCCCCGTTATCCAACATGCAGCAACGCAGGCATTGAAAAACGGCATGACACTACAACTCCTTTTTACGCAACTGAAGGATATTCGCCACAAAGTACAGATTCCTCTTATTTTAATGGGATATTTAAACCCTATCATGCAATTCGGCTTCGAAAACTTCTGCCGTACCTGCAAAGAGGTTGGTATCGACGGAGTTATCATTCCCGACCTTCCTTTCAAAGATTACATGAATGAGTATCGCCCCATTGCAGAAAAATATGATATAAAAGTGATTATGCTGATTACACCTGAAACAAGTGAAGAACGCATCCGGCTGATTGACGAACATACAGATGGATTTATATATATGGTATCTTCGGCAGCCATTACCGGTGTACAGAAAGATTTCGGTACACAGAAGCAGGCATATTTCCAACGCATTGCAGCTATGAAGTTGCGTAACCCTCGAATGATAGGTTTCGGAATATCAAATAAACAGACATTCGAAACAGCCTCTGCCAATGCAGCAGGAGCAATAATCGGAAGCAAGTTCGTTACGCTACTTGGTGATGAAAAAGGAGATGCTGAAGCAGCAACCGACAAGTTGCTCAAAGCATTAAACAACGAGTAGGAGAAGCACTATTTAAACAAATGCATGGAGAAACAGCAAAAACATTTTGTTATTTCTCCATCTTAATTTTGCCATATTTCCACATATTCCGTATCTTTGTGCCATAATCCAATCAGATATACTTATGATAAAGAGTGAATATCCTTCCGTTTTGCTAATATATACAGGTGGTACAATCGGTATGATTGAGAATCCCGAAACAGGTGCTTTAGAAGCCTTCAATTTTGATCAACTTCAAGAGAATGTTCCGGAGTTAAAACGTTTCAATTACCGCATTTCTTCCTATCAGTTTAATCCTCCCATCGATTCTTCCGACATGGAACCTTCTTTATGGGCAAAACTGGTAAAAATCATCGCTTACAATTATGATAATTTTGACGGTTTTGTCATTCTTCACGGAACAGACACCATGGCATATACCGCTTCTGCCCTTAGTTTCATGTTGGAAAATTTAAGTAAGCCGGTCATCTTGACAGGTAGCCAGCTTCCCATTGGCATGTTGCGTACCGACGGCAAAGAAAATCTTATCACTTCCATTGAAATTGCCGCTGCCAAACACCCCGATGGTACAGCCATCGTTCCCGAAGTGTGTATCTTCTTTGAAAACCACTTGCTTCGCGGCAACAGAACGACAAAAATTAATGCAGAAAACTTTAATGCTTTCCGTTCATATAATTATCCATCACTTGCTACAGCCGGTATTCATATTAAGTATGAATATGACCGTATTCATAAAGCAAATCCCAATGTGGCTCTAAAGCCCCACTATCTGTACGACACCAATGTCGTCATCCTGACACTCTTTCCCGGTATTCAGGAAAATATGATACGAAACATACTTCATACCCCCGGATTGCGGGCAGTGGTGCTTAAAACATACGGTTCGGGTAATGCTCCACAAAAACCTTGGTTCATCGACTTACTGAAAGAAGCTACCGACCGTGGTATCGTCATTATCAATATTTCCCAATGTTCTACAGGAAGTGTAGAGATGGGAAGATATGAAACCGGACTTCATTTGCTCGATGCCGGAGTTATCAGTGGATATGACAGTACAGTAGAGTCCGTTCTTACAAAACTAATGTTTCTTTTGGGTCATGGCAAAAATGAAAGTGAGATACGGCATCAAATGAGTATTCCGGTTGCCGGTGAGTTTACCATACCTACAATGTAACACATTTGTAATATTTGTTTCATTAAATAGTAATAAAAACGCTCCATCTTTGCAATGCGAAACAAGAAAAGATTAGTTTTGTAGTAAATAAAAAGAGGAACGACATGAATGATTACCGCATTTTAGTAGTTGATGACGAAGAGGATCTCTGTGAGATTCTTAAATTCAACTTGGAAAACGAAGGATATTTGGTAGATACTGCCAACTCTGCCGAAGAAGCCTTAAAAACGGATCTCACTAAATACGATCTCCTTTTATTGGATGTCATGATGGGTGAGATCTCAGGTTTCAAGATGGCAAGTATGCTCAAAAAAAATAAAGCCACCGCCACTATTCCTATCATTTTCATTACTGCCAAAGATACAGAAAACGATACCGTGACCGGCTTCAATTTGGGAGCTGACGACTACATTTCAAAACCTTTTTCCCTGCGCGAAGTAATGGTACGTGTCAAGGCGGTGTTGCGTCGCACAGCATCGGGTAACGAAAAAGAAGCTCCGCAACAACTGGTTTATAAAGGATTGATACTTGATATGACCAAAAAGAAAGTAAGTATTGACGGTATTGAAGTCTCTCTTACCAAAAAAGAATTTGAGATTCTGCTGCTCCTATTGCAAAATCAGGGACGTGTGTTTTCCCGCGAAGATATTTTAGCAAAAGTCTGGCAAGAAGAAGTATACGTACTCGACCGCACCATTGATGTGAATATCACCCGGCTACGCAAAAAAGTCGGAGAATATGGAAAATGTATCGTAACACGTCTGGGATACGGATATTGCTTTGAATATCAATAAATAAAGTCTGCTTTATCATGACACTTGAACTATCCAGCCATGTATTATCGTTCAGCAAGAAGCTTTTTCTTTCTGTCATTGTATTGTTTCTTGTCTTTGCCATTTGCTTTATGGCATTTCAATATCGCAGGGAAAAGGAATACAAAATAGAACTGCTCAACACTCAATTACAGAATTATAATGACCGTCTGAATGACTTTCTCCGTGGAAAAGACACATTGAATTTGAGACTTTTAGATAAATATGTACACGAACATACGTTGGATGAATTGCGCGTCACCCTTATTGATAAAGAAGGGAAAGTGTTGTATGATAATATCGAACAGAATCCGCTGTACTTCAGCAACCATCTCAACCGGGAAGAAATAAAGGAAGCTATCAGCCAAGGAAGCGGCTATTCCATTAATCGCCAATCCGAAAGTTTAGGAGGAGAGTTTTTCTATTCAGCCCAATATTATCCGAACACTAATTATATAATCCGTTCCGCATTGCCCTATAGTGTCAGCTTGGTGCGTCATTTAAAAGCAGATTCCCATTTTGTATGGTTTACGCTTATAGTAAGTCTCGTGCTGATTTTTATCTTTTACCGTTTTACACATAAATTGGGGATGTCAATCACACAGTTGCAACAATTTGCTTTGAAAGCTGATCGTAACGAACCGATAGACACCGACTTGCAAGGAGCATTTCCGAAAAACGAATTGGGTGAGATTTCCCAACATATCATTCAGATATACAGACGACTGCATCAGGCAAAAGAAGATTTATATATCGAAAGAGAGAAACTGATAACCCACCTGCAAATATCCCGTGAAGGATTAGGAGTTTTTACCCATAAGAAACAAGAAATACTGGTTAATAATCTCTTTACCCAATACGCCAACCTCATTTCGGACAAAAACCTGAGTTCGACAGAGGAAATCTTCTCTATTCCGGAACTTCAGCCGATTACTGATTTCATTGCCAAAAATAAAGAGCGCACAATCAGCAAAGAAGAGAAACGAATGTCGATTGTTATAGACAAAAACGGTCGTATTTTCTCGGTAGACTGTATTATTTTTCAAGACGACAGCTTTGAAATTTCTATCAACGATGTCACTCAGGAAGAAGAACAGGCACGGTTAAAAAAACAATTAACTCAGAATATTGCCCATGAATTAAAGACCCCGGTCAGCAGCATACAAGGATATCTTGAGACAATAGTCAATAACCCGGGACTGCCACGAGAAAAAATAAATACGTTCCTCGAACGCAGTTATGCTCAAAGTAATCGCCTGGCACATTTATTACGTGATATTTCTGTCTTGACACGCATGGATTATGACGAGCAAATCTCCGGTCAGGTCGGCAGCCCAATATGATAGAGACTGAACAAGTCAACCTGACAGTTATGATGCAAAACATACTGAATGAAGTTGCCTTGGAATTGGAAGAAAAACAGATAACAGCATCCAATTTTCTACCCCATGGACTGACTGTATCCGGCAACGCTTCCTTGCTCTATTCCATTTTCAGAAACCTGACAGACAATGCCATCGCTTATGCCGGTACAGGAATATCAATTACAGTCCGTTGCTTCCGTGAAGACGAACGTTTCTACTATTTCAGTTTCTCGGACACCGGTATAGGAGTAGCTCCCGAGCATTTAAGCCGCCTGTTCGAACGCTTCTACCGAGTTGATAAAGGACGCTCACGCAAATTAGGCGGCACAGGACTCGGACTTGCCATTGTAAAAAACGCAGTCATTCTGCATGGCGGGACTATCTTTGCCAAGAATAATCCCGGTGGGGGGCTGGAATTTATCTTTACGCTGTGTAAAGAATAAAAGAACGCCTTTCCTATTATTTGAAAAGCCTTGCCCAAAAACCTTTAGGAGCAGGGCGTTTTTCATTATGCAGATTTTGATATACCTGCTCATAACTTAAGCGATTGTGCACCATTTCATAAATCACCCCCCAATCAGGCAACCCGCCCAAATTACGGTCATCAATAAATAAATCCGCCTTCAGTTTACGCGAATAATACCGGCTTTTATCTTTCTCTTCGGCATAATTGCTATTGACTGCATAAAATTCCAGTCCCCGCTGACGGCAAAACTCCACCGCTTCTTCCAATAAACGACCTTCACGAACGCTCCATAATATAAGGAAATGACGTTCTTGCTGCAATTTTTTCAATGTTTCTATGGCAAAAGGAATTTCTTTACCTATTGCGGGATACTTATGTTCCACGATTGTTCCGTCAAAGTCTACTGCTATAATCATAGTTACTCTAAATTATGTCACAAAGATAAGGCAAAATTTCTATTCCTCCCTTTACAAAAACCAAAAGAATTAATTGTTTTTCTAAAGATAAGCAGTATATTTGCAATGTATTGGTTTGTTTATCTTTGGTCAAAGATAAATGATTAAAAGGGAATCAGGTGAGAATCCTGAACAGTCCCGCTGCTGTATGTTTCACAAAACGCATAAGCAAACTCCATTAACCACTGGAAAGCATTTCCGGGAAGGTGCTTATAGCGGAAACAAGTCAGAAGACCTGCCTATACACTTTCACATCCTGAAGCTTTCGAGGAAAGAGCTTGGAACATTGAACATAAAGGATGATTAGCATCCGCTATCTTCTCCGTTTCGCTATCCCAAAAGAGATGATCAGGTAAAAGAGATTTTTTATAAGAATAAACTCTGCCAAGTTTATTTGAGTGCCAGCCTGATGGGAATCACGTTGGCATTTTTTTTATAGTCCAAGTAAGCACGAAATCGGGATGAGTCAGATAACGCACCCGATAATGCCACTGTTCCTCTGTCCGATATTCCTGCGCTTCCAAACACCCCTCCTCTTCCATGACAAAAGGAAAAATATGCAAATGCCGGATAAAGTCTACACCTTCCACCCCCATCACCTTGAACAATGTTTCTTTGGCAGACCAGTGAAGAAGCAATACATATACTTCATCACCTTGATTCATCGTTTTTTCTTCGTCCGGCCGCACAAAACGAGAAACAACCCTACAAACCCTTACCCCATATCTCTCAATATCGATTCCTACTTCTTCGGTCGGATGCAGGGCAACGGCCACATAACCATTCGTATGAGATATGCTGATATGTGCACTTCCATCTGCCAGATATGGCTTCCCGGAAGGAAGATAAACCACCTTCTTTTCTTCTCCGCACAATGTTTTCAGTAATACACGTACAGCCAGCCATTCATATTTCCGCATATCAGAGGTAAAATGCTCCAAGTCTTTCTCGTACATAGAAATATTGCCAAGCAAAGCCAATAACTGCTCCACCGTTTCCTCTGTTTTCCAAACCCCGACCAGCAGTCCGTTTTCTTGAATTTTCCGATATAACGGCATAATGATTACTTCGTTTCTTCCGCCACTTGGGGTTCGTCAACAATCACTTTTACTTTCAAGATTCGACGGGTGTTCATTTCCAACACTTCAAAATGATAGTTTTCATAATCCAAATGTTCATGCAACACCGGGAATTCTCCCTTTATCTCAAGTAAAAGACCGGCTAAGGTATCGGCATCTCCTTCCACTCTCTCAAATATATTCGAGTCTATCTTCATTATCTTATAGAAATCAGACAGAAGAGTTTTAGCCTCAAAAATATAAGTACGGTCATTCAGTTTCACATACGTGCGTTCTTCATCATCATATTCATCATTGATTTCTCCTACAATTTCCTCAATGATATCTTCCATGGTTACAATGCCCGATGTTCCTCCAAACTCGTCAACAACAATGGCAATATGAATTTTATTTGCCTGAAAGTCACGCAGCAAATCATCAATCATTTTTGTTTCAGGAACAAAATAAGCAGGACGGATCAGTGTTTGCCAACGGAAATTATCCATCTTGTTAAGATGAGGCAACAAGTCCTTGATATAAAGAATACCTTTGATATTATCACGTGACTCGGCATATACAGGAATACGTGAATATGCATTATCTACAATACACTTCAGCACCTCGGCATAAGGAGTATTGATTTCCAAATCCACCATATCAAGACGCGGTGTCATCACCTCCTTGGCGGTCTCTCCACCAAAACGGATAATTCCCTCCAGAATGTTGCTCTCCTCCGATATTTCATTCTTATCGGTCAACTCCAACGCCTGCGACAATTCATCGACTGAAATATTATAGTTCTTCTTCGCCACACATTTATTAATTAAGAATGAAGAGCGAACCAACAGGGCAGACAAAGGAGAAAATAATGTTTTCAAGAAAGAAATGACAGGAGCAGCCTTACGGCAAAACTTCAAAGTATGCTGTGCCGAATAAATTTTGGGCATTATTTCTCCAAACAGAAGTAATAAGAAAGTAAGAATGACCGTTATAACCAGAAATTCAAGTATGACAGAATTTCCCCAATGGATGGTGCTGGCAAAGAAATAATTGCACAGCATGATTATCGTCACATTCACAAAATTATTAGAAATCAGAATAGTGGCTAACAAGTGTTCAGAATCGTCCAGCAGAGCACTGATACGCCTGTCGGAAGAAGTCTGCCCTTCCTCTATTTCACTCAAGTCACCGGGAGACAGAGAGAAGAAAGCAATTTCCGAAGCAGACACAAAGCCTGATGCATACAATAATATAACAGCTAATACAATAGCTATAATTGCTCCTATAGTAGGAGTAGTCACGGTCACACCGTCAAACAAATCCGCCAAGCGGCATAAATACGAGTCAGGGTCCAAGGAATCTGGTTTTAGTTAAACATCCGGTTCTTTAAAATTAAAACGGTAAATCATCTGTCACGCTGCTATTGGCGGCAGGCTGTTGCGATGCCGGCTGTGAAGCAGCTTGCGGCATATATCCTCCTTGCTGCTGAGAAGCAGTACGGGGAGTCAGCATTTCCATGTTATCAGCAAAGATTTCAATGATAGTACGTTTGATACCATTCTGATCATCGTAAAAACGGCTGCGGATTTTACCTTCGATATAAAGCTTATCTCCTTTGCGAACATACTTTTCAGCCGTTTGCGCCAATCCTCTCCACAAAACAATATTATGCCATTCGGTACGTTCAGGAACCTGAGTCCCATTTGCCAAGGTATATGCACGGTCTGTGGTAGCCAAAGAAAAAGTAGCTACAGCAACACCATTATCCAAATATCTCACATCAGGGTCTTTACCTACGTTCCCTATCAATTGCACTTTATTTAATGACATTCTCTTATTCCATTTTAATTATCAGGCTTCAAAATTAGCGAAAAAATGTCGCCGCTCTCCCCGTCCACCAGACAGCGCATGGTCTTGCCGATGTAGGCGGCGTGCTTTTCCTCGGAAATGGAGTCCTGGAGGGCCACCAGACGGTTGAAGTTCTGGAGCTTCTCCTCCCTGGACATGGGGTCGTCCATCTTGGCGGCGGGGGTGCCCACCCGGGGGGAGTAGATGAAGGTGAACAGGGCGTCGAAGCGTACCTCCTCCAGCACCTTCAGAGTGTCCTCAAACTCGGGGGTGGTCTCCCCGGGGAAGCCCACAATCACGTCGGAAGTGAGCACAATGTCGGGAATCAGGGCGCGCAGGGCGCGGATCTTGTCCAGGTACTGAGCAATGGTATGCTTCCGGTTCATCACCTTCAGCACCCGGTCGTTCCCCGCCTGGAAGGGCAGGTGGAGCACCGGGGCCACTTTTTCGCACCGGGCCATGGTCTCAAAGAGCTTCTGGGTGGCGTCCTTGGGGTGGGAGGTCATAAACCGGATGAGGAAGTCCCCGGGGACGGCATTCACCTGCTCCAGCAGGTCGGCGAAGTCCATGGGTTCCTCCAGGTCCTTGCCGTAGGAGTTCACGTTCTGTCCCAGCAGGGTGATGTCCTTGTAGCCCTCGTCCACCAGCTCCCGCACCTCCCTTAAAATGTCCTCCGGCTTCCGGGAGCGCTCCCGGCCCCGGACATAGGGGACGATGCAGTAGGAGCAGAAGTTGTTGCACCCGTACATGATGGACACCCAGGCCTTCACCTTGTCCTGGCGCACCACCGGGATGCCCTCGGCAATGGAGCCGGCCTCGTCGGGGATCTGGAAAATGCGGCCCCGGCTGGTGAGCAGGGTGTGGATAAACTCGGGGAACTTCCACAGCACGTGGGGGCCGAACACCAGGTCCACGTGGCGGAAGGACTGCTTGATTTTGTCGGCCACGTGCTGCTCCTGAGCCATGCAGCCGCACACGCAGATGATCTGGTCCGGGTGGCGGCGCTTCACGTGGACCAGGGCGCCCAGGTTGCCCAGCACCCGCTGCTCGGCGTGCTCCCGGATGGCGCAGGTGTTCAGGACGATGATCTGGGCCTCCTCCTCTTGGTCGGTGAAGCCGTAGCCCATCTGGCGCAGATAGCCCCGGATGCGCTCGGAGTCGGCCTCGTTCTGCTGGCAGCCGTAGGTGTCTACAAAGGCCAGGGGCGGCTGAGGCCGGGCGGCGTTGATTTGGGCAATCTCCCGGCAAAAAGAAAGCTGGCGGTCGATGTCCGCCTGCGGGATGGTGGTGGTAATCCGTTCCATGTGGTCCTCCCAGAGTGGATTTTTGGTCTGCCGTTCCGGGCATACTCCCACAAAAGGGGCGGCGGGGCAGATAACTGTAGCATTTTATTGTAGCATTTTTTCGGCCCGGGCACAAGAGCGGTCCAGCCGATTGTCACCATGGAGGAAGCAAATGAAGGGGAAGAAACCCCGGAAGGCACAGCGTCTTTATAGTTCGCTGTGCTTTTCCGCGGAGCATTTTTGTGTCATAGGACGAAGTTTCCTATGACATGAAGATTCTAACAATCATAGAGATCATCTTCCAAAACCAGATCCTGATGTTTATCAAAGCTGCCTGCCAAAGGAGCTTATCCAGAAAATTTTACGCTGTTTTTTTGCTATACGTCAATGATTAGGATGAAATTTCTTAGAATTTTTCTCAAAGGAACTATTGCTATAGTCTCTCTTTTACTTCCATAACTGGGCACACACCAACTCCAGTACACTTCCCGCGATACATCTCGCCTTGTCCGAGATCAGAAAACAGTTGGAAAGTTCCTCTTTTCTCGGATCGACATCTGCTACCTTGAAATGTTCCGTCACCCGATAACCATCCCGCAAAAGACCTCGCAGAATGCCTGTGATCTGTGTCTGAACCAGAAGTTTCGTTCCGTCCTCCTGCCAAATCTCCGCGATCGTGTCCCCGGCTTCGACGATATCACCGATCACACGCATATTTTTGAAAATACCCGCTGCCTGCGCGTGAATCACCC
>OGXQ01001535.1_pt1 | contig 17233 bp, 10 predicted proteins | sample 1576291 | NCBI WGS metagenome assembly OGXQ01 (sample SAMEA3541575, study PRJEB24748) | human gut metagenome | biome: human gut; feature: human-associated habitat; material: faeces | place: China | collected 2012 | reverse complement strand
TGTTCGCCGTACGGCGCAGCCTGTGGCGGACGATGCCCGAAGACACCCTGCTCGACGACTTCGTCTGCTCGATGCTGATCGCCGCCGACGGCTACAAAATAGCCTATTGCAAAGAGGCTTACGCCCTTGAAACCCCGTCCGCAGACATGGGCGAGGAGGGCAAACGCAAACGCCGCATCGCGGCGGGCGGGTTGCAGTCGGTATGGCGTTTACGCAAATTATTAAATCCCTTCCGCTACGGCGTGCTGTGGTTTCAGTACGTTTCGCACCGCGTGCTGCGCTGGACCATCACTCCGGTAGCGCTCGCGGCGCTCATCCCCCTCAACGTCGCGTTGCTGTGGTCGGGGCATCCGACGCTTTACGCCGTGCTGCTCGCCCTGCAGGCGGCCTTCTACCTCACGGCTTTCGCCGGATGGCTGCGCGAACGCCGGGGACACCGCGGAGGCATGCTTTCGGTTCCCTATTATTTCCTCTTCATGAACCTCAACGTCTTCCGCGGGGCAGGGTATCTGGCGACCCACAGGGGCCGGGGCGCATGGGAAAAAGCGCGCCGTGCATGATTTTTTGCACAAGCCCGATTTTTTTACTAAATTTGTTTGTCATAAACTGCTGACTGCCATGAAAAACATTGCTATCAAACCCGAGGATTACACCATTCTCGCCGTTGACGATATCGCCACGAACATCATGCTGCTCAAAGCCGTGCTGAGCCGGGCGAAATACAAAATCGTCACGGCATCGGGCGGTTACGAGGCCCTGGAAAAGGTAGCGGCGGTGAACCCCGACCTGATCCTGCTGGACATCATGATGCCCGACCTGGACGGTTACGAGGTTTTGAAGCAACTGAAGGCAAATCCCGCGCACGAGGATATTCCCGTCATTTTCCTCACGGCGCTGCATAACCCCGAAGACATCGTGAAGGGTTTCAAGTACGGAGCCAGCGACTACGTCTCCAAGCCTTTCAACCACGAAGAACTGATCACCCGCGTGGCGCACCACATCTACCTGGCTGCGGCGCAGCGGACCATCCTCCAGCAGCGCGACGAACTGCAGGCCACCGTCGAAGCGCGCGACAAGATGTACTCGGTGATCGCCCACGACCTCCGCTCGCCGATCGGCACGCTCAAGATGGTGTTCAACATGCTTTCGATCAGCATCACGCCCGATCAGGTCAGCGAAGAGAGTTTCGAAATGATTTCGATGGGCAACAACATCACCGAGAGCACGTTCATGCTGCTGGACAACCTGCTCAAATGGACCAAAAGCCAGATCGGCCGCATGAATACGGTCTTCCAGGAGGTCGACATTTCCGAAGTGGTGCTTTTCGCCAGCAAGATGTCCGACCTGGTGGCGCAGGTCAAGAACGTCGAGGTGGAATACGAAATTCCGGGACCGATCACGGTCCACTGCGACGTGGACATGGTCAAGACGATCATGCGCAACCTGATGTCGAACGCCATCAAGTACAGCCAGGAAGGAGGCCGCATCGTGATCTCCGTGAGCGACTCGCCCACGCATGCCGTCATCTCGGTCCGCGATTTCGGCATCGGCATCAAGGAAGAGGATATTCCCAAACTGCTGAACCCCGAAATCCACCATACCACCTACGGAACCAAGAACGAGGAGGGATCGGGACTGGGCCTGCAACTGGTGCAGGACCTCACGCGCCGCAACGGAGGCGAACTGACCGTCGAATCGAAGGAGGGCGAGGGTTCGACCTTCACCTTCACCATCGCCAAGGAACAGCCCGCACCGGCGACTGCAAACGACGCTACCGCTTGAGCCTGAGATCGGCGATGACAGCCTTGTGGTCGCTCAGATCGTCGGCAGGTATGTAGTAACGGACTCCCGTGAAATTATCGTCGTAGAAGATGTAGTCGATGCGCAGCACGCCACCCAGGTAGCGAAACGTGCCGCCGAATCCGTTGCCGACGGCCTGGAAGCCATCCGTCATATTACCTTTGATCTGACGGTAAGTATAGGACGACGGAGTATCGTTGAAGTCTCCGGCAAGGATAGCCGGATAACGCGTAGAGTCGATCACGGCGCGGATTTCACGCACCTGCTGCGCCCGGATACGACTGTTGCGCTCCAGTTCGCCGATCACCCGTTCGACCGGGGCGTCGCTGTTGTAATCCTTGCGGAAACGGTGACGAAGGCCCGAAATACCCGAAGTCTGAAGATGCACCGACAGTACGCGCACCGTATCGTCACCCACCTTCAGGTCCGCCTCCAGGTAGTCGTTGCCCGAATCGGGGAACTGAACGTAGCGGTGGTCGAGGATCGGGAAACGGCTCAGGATAGCCTGGCCGTTCTGAGCGACATGGTAAGGCATCCGCGAAGCGAAAAACCGGGCGATGCTGTCGGCCGGGAATTTAGAATCCTGGAGAAACTCCTGCAGGCAGAGCACGTCGACCTCTTCGCGTTTCATCACGGTTGCGATACCGTAAGCCGTGACCGACGTGGGACCAAGGCGCCGGAACCCGAAGGCGTTGAGCGTCGCCACACGGATATCGTGCGGGCCTTTGCTGCCGAAATCGGGCAGTTGGACCATCGCCGAAATGTAACCCAGGTTGAGCGCCAGCGCCGCAACGGGCATCAGCGCAACACCCCATTTGCGACGGAAAAGCCACCAGACGAGCGCTGCAAGGTTCAGCAGCAGGATGACAGGCATCAGCAGCGCGATCGAAGCCCAGAAATTCCCGGCTTCGGGCGAAATGAACGACGAACGCCAGCTCACGATGGCTGCCGCCAGCAACAGTGCGGTAAAGGCAACAGCCAGACTTTTCAACAGATAGGATACAGCTTTTCGGCCCATAAGGTATATTATTTCGACCTAATTTGTTTATTTCGTTTGCAAAGATATATAATTTTAAATAATAATTCTATCTTTGCTCATTAGAATCAAACGTCTCAATTTGAGAATGAAACGAATATTAATTTCAGGCGGCGCCGGGTTTATCGGGTCCCATTTGTGTGAAAAACTACTTGCGGAAGGTGACGATATCATCTGTCTCGACAACTATTTCACCGGACACAAAAGCAACATCCGGCATTTGCTGTCACACCCGAATTTCGAGGTTATCCGCCACGACATCGTCTATCCCTACATGGCCGAAGTCGAGGAGATCTACAACCTCGCCTGCCCCGCCTCGCCCATTTACTACCAGCACGACCCGATCAAAACCACCCAGACATCGGTCATCGGCGCGATCAACATGCTCGGCATGGCCAAATACAACCGGGCCAAAATCCTCCAGGCTTCGACCTCGGAAGTTTACGGCGACCCGCTGATCCATCCCCAGCGGGAGGATTACTGGGGGCACGTCAATCCGCTGGGCATCCGCTCGTGCTACGACGAGGGCAAACGCTGCGCCGAATCGCTCTTCATGAGTTACTACCGCGAACACGGCATCCCCGTAAAGATCATCCGCATATTCAACACCTACGGCCCGAAAATGGACATCAACGATGGGCGCGTGGTGTCGAATTTCATCGTCCAGGCGCTGCGGGGCGATAAGATCACGATCTACGGCGACGGCGAACAGACCCGCTCGTTCCAATACATCGACGACATGATCGAAGGCATGACCCGCATGATGAACATCACGCCCGACGACTTCACCGGCCCGGTAAACATCGGCAACCCGCATGAATTCACCATCGCCGAACTGGCCCGCGAGGTGATCGACCTGACCGGTTCGAACTCGAAGATCGTCCACCTGCCGCTGCCGGCCGACGACCCCCAGCAGCGGCAGCCCGACATCTCGCTCGCCCGCAACATGCTCGACGGCTGGGAACCGAAAATCCAGTTGCGCGACGGTCTGCTTAAGACAATTGCCTACTTCGAGGAGGTATTGTCGCGGGGAGGGGTCCGGCGCTGAGGCTGAAACGGCACGTACAAAAACGCGGCCACAACCTGTAAATGAAAAAGGCGGAATCTGTCGGATTCCGCCTTTTTCGTACAACGATTCCGGCCTAGTCGACCAGCATCGCGTGACGGTAGCCGTCGGTCTTGTCCCAGTCGCCGCGCGTGAAGTCGGGAACGGCCACCGGAGCGCTGTTGTTTTCGAGCGACATCGCCGTAAGGGCTCCGATGCACGACCATTCGGCCGCGTCGTATACATCCTGGTCCAGCGGCAGACCGTGCTGCAGGCAGTAGACCAGGCGGTAATCCATGATGAAGTCCATGCCGCCGTGGCCGCCGACCTCCTTGGCCTTCTCCTCGATCTGCATGACGATCGGGTCCTTGTAACGCTCCATCAGCGCCCCACGCACCTCCTTCGACACAAAACGGTGGGCGTTCAGGTTCTCGTGGTCGGGCACTCCCGAATCCGAAAGCTGCTCGGGATTGAAGGCATAGCCCTGCATGGGGTACTTGTTGGCGAAGCCCTTCGTACCGGTCACCTGGTACATGCGGCTGTAAGGACGGGGCGTATAGACGTTATGCTCCAGCAGGATCGTGCGGCCCTTCTCCGTCTTGATCATCGTCAGCGTCTGGTCGGCGTTGGCGAACTCCGTGGCGCCGAGTTTCTCTTCGGCGAGCTTCAGGCCGTTGACCGACTTGGTATCCATCGACACCAGGTAGTTCATCTTGTCGCCGCGGTGAATGTCCAGCACCTGGCAGGCAGGGCCGAGGCCGTGCGTAGCGTAAACGTCGCCGCGGTGTTTCTGGTTGAATTTCAGGCGCCAGCTATCCTGATAATAATCCCAAAAGGCGTCGAGGTCGTGGATGTACGACCCTTCGACATGGAGAATGTCGCCGAACAGCCCCTGCCGGGCCATGTTGAGCGTCGTCAGTTCGAAGAAATCGTAAACGCAGTTCTCGAGCATCATGCAGTGGCGCTGCGTCTTCTCGGCAGTGTTCACCAACTGCCAACACTCTTCGAGCGACGTGGCGGCGGGAACCTCTACGGCGACATGCTTGCCCTGTTCCATGGCGTAAACAGCCATCGGAACGTGCTGCAACCACGGGGTCACGATGTAAACCAGGTCGATGTCATCGCGCTCGCAAAGCTGTTTCCAGCCCTCCTCGCCGCTGTACGAAGCCGCTTCGGGGAATCCGCGGCGCACGAGGATCGCCTGCGCGCTGTCCACCCGTTCGGGATAGAGGTCGCAGAGGGCTTTGATTTCGACCCCGTCGAGGTGTGTGAACCGTTCCACGGCCCCGGGGCCGCGCATGCCCAGCCCGATGAAGCCCACGCGAACGACATCCATCGGTGTGGTTTTGAGCCCCAGCACCGATTTCTGGCCCGGCTCACGCGCGGGAGTATCGAAAACGATCACGCCGTCGACGGTCTTCCAGCCTTTCGATTCGCAACCGGAAAACAGGAGAATGCCCATAAGGGCAGTCAATAAAACAAGGAATTTCTTCATTAGTATAGCAGATTGGTTGGTTTCGTTACAAAAGTATGAAATATTTTGAAATATGCGCTCATTTGACTACTTTTGCCGTCGTAAAAATCTCATTTCATGTTTCGTAGACTCGCGGCGGTAATCCTATCGGCCATCCTGCTTTCGCCGGGATGGCTCAGTATGACGGGCTTGACGCTCCTTGTCGGGTTCGTTCCGCTGCTGTGGATCAGCGCGTCGTACGACGATACGCGCCGCTCGTGGTGGCGCATGTTCGGCTGGGCGACGCTCGCGTTCGTGCTGTGGAACCTGATGACGATCTGGTGGATCTGGTTTGCGACGCCCGTAGGGCCTGCGGCCGCCACACTCGCCTCGACGACGATGAACATGATCGCCTTCATGCTCTTCCACACCGTTTCGAAAAAAGCTCCGAAAGCGCTGGCCTACGTCACGCTCGTCACGGCTTGGATCGCCACGGAATACTGGTACACCGTCGGGGATTTCTCGTGGCCGTGGCTCGTGCTGGGCAACGGATTTTCACACGAAGTCTGGGCCGTGCAGTGGTACGAATATACGGGCGTCTTCGGCGGCACGCTGTGGGTGCTGCTCGCCAATATCCTGATTTTCGAGGCTCTCCGGGCGCGCTCCGCACGGCGGTGGATTGCAGCGGCCTGCGCCGTCGCGCTGCCCGCAGCCGTATCGCTGGCCATCTGGGGAAGCTGGAAACAGCCCGACGAAGGATCGGTCGCGGTGAGCATCATCCAGCCCAACGTCGACTGCTACGACAAATTCCACGGCGACACCGAGCGGCAGGAGCGCAATATCATCGACCTCCTGGCAGAGGTTCCTGCCGGCGCACAGTTCATCCTGCTGCCCGAAACCTCCGTCCCGGGCCACTACCTGGAACCCGAACTGAGCGATTTCTACTCGGCAGGCGAGCCGGGCGCTTTCTGGCAGGAACTGACCGACACGCTCCGCAGCAGCCATCCCGGCGCGCTGCTTATCGCCGGGGCCAATACCATCCGCCGCTACCCGGCCGGGGCACAGACCGAAACGGCCCGCCAGGACCGCTTCGGGAATTACTACGACATTTTCAACACGAGCGTGGGCCTCGATTCCGCAGGCGGCACGCAAATCTACCACAAAGGGCGGTTGGTGATAGGCGTCGAAAACACCCCGACGTGGGTCTTCGACGTACTGAAATTCCTTGTGATCGACCTCGGCGGGACGCTGGGGCAGATCGGCAAAGGGCCGCACGGAAAGGCGTTCGAACACAACGGCGTAAAGACCGGCCCGGCAATCTGCTACGAAGGGCTTTACGGCGATTTTTACGGCGGTTTCGTCCGCCGGGGCGCCCAGTTCATGGCCATCATATCGAACGACGGATGGTGGGGCGACACGCCGGGCTACAAACACCTGTTCACCATCTCGCGCCTCAGGGCCATCGAACACCGCCGCGCCGTCGCCCGCTCGGCCAACACGGGGCGTTCGGGCTTCATTTCCGCCCGCGGCGACGTGGGCGAAACGCTCGGCTGGGAGCAGCGCGGCGTGATCACGGCGCAGGTCCCGCTCAACGCCCGGCTCACGTTCTACACCCGTTACGGCGACTACCTGGCCCGTATTTCGGAATATGTCCTGCTGCTGTGCGTACTTTACTTCGTCGCCTACCGTTACAAACGCAGGAACCACCTCGTCAAATAAATCCCTTGCTGATATGAATTACACCCAGACACTCGAATTCCTCTTTCAGTCGCTACCCGTCTTCGAAACCCAGGGCGCGACGGCTTACAAACCGGGATTGGAGCGCATCACCGCATTCTGCCGCCACATCGGCAACCCCCAGCGCAACTTTTTCACGATCCACGTCGCCGGGACCAACGGAAAAGGTTCCGTGGCGCACATCATCGCTTCGGTGCTGGAGCAGGCCGGATACCGCACGGGACTGTTCACCTCGCCCCACCTGCAGGATTTCCGCGAGCGCATCCGCGTCGACGGCGAGATGATCCCCAAGCAGAAGGTGGTAAACTTCGTGGACAAGCACCACGACAAGATGATCGAACTGGAATTGTCGTTCTTCGAAATGACCGCCGCGATGGCCTTCGACTACTTCGCGCAGAGCGATGTCGAGGTCGCCGTGATCGAAACGGGCCTCGGGGGACGGCTCGACGCCACGAACATCATCGTCCCGATCCTGAGCATCATCACCAATATCGGATTGGAGCACACCTCCCTGCTGGGCGACACGCTGCCGAAGATCGCAACCGAAAAGGCCGGGATCATCAAAAAGAGCATCCCGGTAATCATCGGCGAAGCCGACGCCCGCTACAACGGGGTTTTCGAACAGGTCGCCGCCAACAACAAATCGCGGGTGATCTACGCCGAACAGGAATTTTCGTGCGAGGAGCACCACACCGAGTGCGGCTGCCAACGCTTCCGCCTGCGCCGCACGCGCGACGAACGGACGTTCGACGTGTCGCTCGACCTGCAGGGCAGCTATCAGAGCCGCAACATCGTGACCGCTTCGGCAGCGATCGACTACCTGCACGAGGAGACGCCGCTCACCATCTCGCGCCGCGCCTTCCTCGAAGGCATGCGCTGCGCTGCCGCCAACACGGCCCTGCAAGGCCGCTGGCAGACGCTCGGCGAAGCGCCGCTGACGGTCTGCGACACGGGCCACAACGCCCACGGCATCGCCTATGTCGCCGATCAGTTGAAGGCCACGCCCCACAAGGAACTCTACTGCGTGATCGGCTTCGTACGCGACAAAGATCTGGCGCACATCCTGCCCCTGCTGCCGCGCGACGCCCACTACATCTTCACGCAGGCCCGCTCCGAACGCGCCCTCCCGGCCGCCGAACTGACCGCGAAAGCCGCAATCTACGGGCTTCATGGCGAAGCGGTGGAGGAAGTGACGGCCGCCGTAGCCCGCGCCAGGGAACTGGCCGCACCCGAAGACATGATCTTCATCGGCGGCAGCACCTATGTGGTAGCCGAAGCGCTGTAAACGGCCCCGATAAATAAAAAAGCCCGCTGCCGGAACAGCGGGCTTTTTCGTCATTCGAGCACCCGGACGGCCACCCGGCCCAGCCGCAGCACGAAGGGCTGGCGAAAATCGGCCGTGACGACCCCGCCGGCCGAATCGTCGGCCGGATTCTCGGGAATCGTAGCCATGACCGCCGAGGCAGGCACGAGGCGTACGGAGAGTTTCTTATGCCCGAGCAGCGAGGCCGGGAGCGGCACGCTGTACTCGGTGAATCCCGGCGCGGCATCGTACGAGAGGCGGCGCAGGCCGAGGTCCTTGATCGTGGCGTCGTTGTAAACGATCGGACGCAGCACGAAGACGCGCCCCGCATCGATGAACGGCAGTCCGTCGGCCGAATACTCGACCTTCCACTCCACGGGGAAACCCCACGAACGGTTGATGTCGTGGTTGCCTGCGAGGAACGAGAAGTCGAACGAGAGACCGCGCCCCTTCACCCCTTCGGTCGAAGTCTCCACGACAATGGCTTCCGCGCCGCTCATGCGGCCCCGGTTGTCGAATTGATACCAGTCGTGGGTATCGGAATCGAGCCGCAGGGCAGCGTTGACGCGCATGGCCTTGCCGTCATTGTCCTGCGCATAGCGCGTGTCGTACTCCGTGTCGAGCCGCATCCGGGCCCCGGAAGTCGTCGAAAGGAATCCCTCGCCCGCGTCAGCCAGCACACGGTCGCCCGCAACGCCCTCCTTCGGGGCCCGGGGCGTGTAACCCTTCTTCTCGAAACGGATGGCAGCGTCGTAGTTACGGTCCCAGTTCCACTCGGCGACAGCGGTGTAGGACGAAGCCGTATCGCGCGGGATGGCGATGTCGCGCTCGTCGAGCGGACGGATCGCATAACGCCCCATGTCGCCGCCGTAACGCCGCATCGGGGTGTGTACCACAATGCCCGAAACAGGTCCTACGCCGTGCGGAACACCGCGGCCGTCGCGCCGCCAGGTACATTTGGTATTCACGAGCATGTAAATCGAACCGTTGTCGGCATCCTTGAGCAGCGAGGCCCACCCGTCGGTGCGCCGCGAAGGCTGGTCGAAGGCGTTGAGCCGCGAACGCTGGACACACGATTCGAAAACATTCGTATAACAGCCCTGTTTGCTCAGGAACTCGGTCGCGGTAAGCGTCACATAGGTGTAAACGTCTTCGTCTTTCAGGTCGGCGATACGCTTCTCTTTCTTCGGCAGCGCAACGCCGCGTTCGAGCACCGCGACGTTCTCGGCGCGAAGGCCGTCGACCGTGTAGCGTTCGGGATCGGCGTCCCCGGTCAGCGAACAACCGCCCAGATCGAGCCGTACGCGGTCGCCCCGTTCGAGGCGGTTTTCGTAAATACCTGCAAAACGCAGCCGGAAGCCGTAACGGCCGTCGGGGCTTTCGATATAGGCCGTGCGGAGGTTCTCGCCGAGGTCCACCTTATCGTAAGAGATGTTGGGGTTCAGTTCCATGTTCGGCGAGCGGTAGTCGCTGACCACGAGGGCCTCGATCTGTACGCCGGGAGCCAGCCGCACGGTGCGGCCCGCAGCCTGCGCGCGCAGCGCCTCGAAACTCTCGGCCCGCACGCCCGCCGTCGCCGCGAGGCACAGCACCACGGCTGCCGCCGTTCGGATCATATGTTTCATAGTCGGTAGATTTTAGTTGTCGAACAAATCATTGAGTACGCGCGCCAGCCGGTAGGCTCCGCGCAGGGCCTGGTCGACGGGCAGGGCGCCGTGCTTCTCAAGGAACCCTTCGTCGATGTTGTCGCCGGGTTTGGCCCAGTCGTAAATCACGCGGCAACTGCGGGCGCACTCCAGCGCCCAGTCCGTCGGCGTACCTTCACCCACGGCGCGCTGCTTCTCGGCGGGCCATTTGTCCAGTTCCCGGCGATAATCCTCCTCGGTCCAATCGGGATACTGGCGCGACACGGAACCGTCCCAGACCCAGTGGTAGGTAACCTCTTTCCCTTTGTATTTCAGGTGGAAGAAGTCGTAGTGCCGCGGAGCGTCCATGCCGCCCGGAAGGTCGGCGAAATAGATATGTGCCGGGCAATGCATCTCCCCGACGAGGTGGATGACGTATTTGAGGTTGACGTTGACCGTCGAATCGGATAATTCACGGTAGTTGCGCAGACGCTCGATGGCACGCGTAAGCTGGCGCACGGCGTCACCGTCGCCGTTCGGACGCAGGGGTTCGGGCGGCACGCTGCCGTCGGCATCAATGGTGACCATGTGCCAGTAGGTCGTTATTTCGTAACCGGGGGCCGTACGGTAACGGTCCATCCAGGTCGAATACTCGACGATCGACTGGTCGAGATAGCGGTCGAGCACCTGCCGGGTGCGGGGCGTGAGGTGCGCCTCGGCGATATAGGCGATCAGGCGGTGTTCACGGCCGCCCCACGCGAAGGCCGCCGTGCCCGCACAGAGCATCAGCAGCAGACAAATCAGTTTTTTCATGGCGTTCATTTTCGGTTGCCGTACCCCCGGAAGGCGGGGTACATATAAGTGTCGTAATTATGGGCGATGGTCCACGGGGCCGAAACATTGTCGTAACGCTCTTCCCCCGCGACCGCGCCGAACGAGCGGGTGGAAATCTCGTAGGTGAAGGGACCCCGGTAACGGCATTCGGCGAGCAGCACCCGGTAGAATTCGCCCCAAAGCCCCGCTTTACCGATGGCGTCGGAATAACCCAGCCGCCCGGCGTAGCCCGGCATCAGGTGGTCGTCGTTGATCCGCCCGGTCCAGCCGCGGTTGCCGTGGACGTGCAGTTGACCGATGCGCGCGCCGGCGGTCCGGAGCCAGTCGAGGACCGTCTTTCCGGGCTGTTCGCGCGTAAGGTAGAGGTTGGCGTGGCCCGTATCGAAAGCGATGCGGACTTCGTGACGGTGGCTGCCCATCGCATTGGCCTCGTCGACGGCAGCAGCGAGCACCGCGGCATCGGCGCCCACGCCGTAGGACATGTTTTCGACGCAGACGTGCGCCCCGATCTCGTCGGCGACCGTCTGCAACTCGTGCAGCGACAGGGCGAGGCTCGCGGCCGAACTGCCGTCGTCGAAGGCGAGGGTCTGGTTGCAGTGAACCAGCACGTTTTTCGGACCGAGGGGCGCAACGGCGCGGATCGCCTTCGTGAAGAAGGCCACCGAGGCGGTGCGGTCAGCTCCCGCGGCACAGAGGTCGCGGTTGCGGACAGCGGTCGTCGACCCGTAAGGCAGGTGGATGCACCACACTTTGCAGCCGTTGGCGGCGAGTTGTTTTTGGGCGAACGCGATGTCCTGCGCCCAGACCGATTCGTCGGACGAAAGGCTGGGACAGATCCACGTCATGCCATAGCCCGGCGTAGTGGTGTAAGTCGTCTCGTTGGCCATCGACAGCACGGCGCTCGGCCGCAGGCGCAGGCGCGAAACATCCTCGCCCGCAACGCCCCGTTCGGTCGTAGGTTCGACCGTGACGTAATCGCCCGAATGAGCGTAGCGGACCGTGCGGTGAACCTCCACGTCGTCGATCCAGAAGCAGTTCGCGGCGTTGCGGATCACCGTGGGCATAAAGCGGAACGCACTTCCGCCGGCCACGGCCCCGAACGACATCCGCACCTCGTGCCACACCCCGTGCGCCAGCTTGGCCGTGCGCAGCATCACGGCCGTGCGGGTAACTCCCTGCACCGACTGCGAGATGTCCGCCCCGGTCGTAACATCGGTATCGACCGGCTCGCCGTCGATCGTACATCCCAACAACACGCCCGACTCGGCCAGGCAGGCCACATCGCTGGCCATGCCGCGTTCGAGACAGATCCGGAACGAGAGTTCGGCATAGCACGACTCATCGGCATTGGTCATCGGAGGCGTTACGAGAATACCCCGGTTGCCGTAGTTACCGACATCGCCGCCGCACAGGCTGCCCCGGTATTCCGAGGCATAGAAGAGGCGCTGCCAGTCGTAGAGGCCGCGGTTGCGCAGGTAGTCGCGGCGCACGGCGAGCGTCGAACTCGCGGCGGGCGCGGAGTTGTAGTCCGAAGTCTCGAAAAGCACGCTCCCGGGCGTTCCGACCCCCTTGGCGACGTAGGCCGCCTCGGTTCCGGCCGACGTGGCGGGCGACGGCACGGAACTGCCGGCCCCGACCCCGTAACCGCTCTTTTCGCCGACATAGTCGCACCCCCAGACACAGTTGTCGAAATGCTCGGCGAAGAGCAGGCCGGCATCGGGGGCGTAGTCCAGCGGCGCGAGGTTTTTCACCGTGACGGCGCACGGACCGGGAATGTCGTAGGTCGCGGAGCGATGGCCGCAGTCGGTGACGCGGATGCGAAGGCCCGAAGCGTAATTGCCTTCGGGGACCGCCACGCAGAACTCCTTTCCAGAGGCTGCAAGGGAAACCCCGCCGCCCGTTCCGGCACAGTCGAGCACCACCCACGGAAGGTTGCCGGGATCGCTGTCCTGCGTGAGTTTCAGCACGGCCGGATCGAACGGAAACAGGCCCGAAACAGTTCCGGCAGCCTTATCCTCGACACGAACCGAAGCGATACGCGCATCGCCTGCAAGCACAATACGCACGACGCCGCACAGCGGCGAAAGCGTCACCTCGCCCACTCCGTCGGCAGTCCGCACCATGCCGTACATCGGGCACGCAGCGGCCTGCAAACTCCCGCCCGAAGCCGGGAATTGCGCAGGAGGCAGTATGAAAGCCCGCTTCACGCGGCTGTACGCATCGGCCGGGAAATAAACCGTATAAAGGCCGTCGGACGAGGCGTCTGTGCCCACGACCGGCACGCCGCCGGCATCGAAGCCCACCGTGCAGGCCACGCCGTTGACCAGTGCGCGCTCCTCCCCGGTCCAGTCCCAGCGCAGGCCCGACTCCCCGGAAGGGACTCTCAGCCGCAGGGTCACCTCGCCGCCCACGGGCGGGCGGGGTTCTTCCCCGCCGCCTGTCCCGTCCTTGCCGCAGCCCCCGAGGAGCAGCGGCAGGACGAGCAGCAGGCATATCGAATGACAAACGCTACGCATGGCGCTATCGGTAGCGCAGGGTGATGACACCCCACCGCAATTGGTTGTCGTAGGTCGTGGCGGCGCTGATCTCGGCGGTTTCCGTATCGCCGTTCCAGACCAGCGGCAGCACGGTCATCACCTTGTCGTAGGGCCGGATGCGGACCATCACCTTCTCTTTGCCGAAGACCTCCGCCGGGAGGCGGAAGAGGTGGTCGGTCAGCCCGAGGCCCGCCGACGAGCAGGTGTTGTAGCGGTTTCCGGCCAGCGAAGCGTCCCACCACGGCAGCGAGCGCATATGCACGTAATCGGCCCCCGTAGCCGTGCCCGGACAAAGGGCGTAATGCTGTCCTCCGTCGACGGAATACTCCACGCACCAGTGCGCCGGATAGGTTTTCGAGGTGTTGGCCGAAATCGTTCCCGCAGCGAACGAGAACCCGAGGAGCATGTGCGAACCGCTGACCGAAGCGGTCGAAAACTCCAGCCGCAGGCCGTTGTAACCCACGACCTCGTTTCCTTCCCACTGATACCAGCCCTTCACGCCGGCTTTGACGAAATAGGCCTTGCAGGTCGTCGAGGTTCCGAGCGAACCCACCTCCGGATTGTTGTAATTGCCTGTACTTCCGATGGGCCAGGCTTCGGAGGTCGTGGTTTCGACCCCGTTTTCACAGAACAGTTCGGCGTTCGGCGTGGTCTTGTCCGCCGAAATATCGTCCGACGGCGTGATCGACTGCAACCGGTTGTAAGCGTAGCGGCTGTTGAACCCGGCATAGGTCCCGAACGAGTATTTGTGGGGATTGCCGTCCCACTCGGCAAATTCCGTGTAGGCCGACTGCCCGGCCCACTCCATGTCGAAGCCCTCTTCGCCGAGCACGCGAATCTGGTAACGGCCCACATTGCCGTAACGCGGCAACTCATTATGGACCACGATGCCGTGGGTCGAACCCACGCCCTGCGGAACGCCCTGCCCCGAACGGCGCCAGAGGCAAAGCATGTTGACCGGGGCGTAGATCGAATTCCCCGCATCGTCCATCAGCAGCGACGCCCAGCCGTCCATGCGGTTGTTGTTGCCCGTCTGCGAAGCGTTGACTTCGGACAGAAGGCTGTAATTCTCGTAAACATTGGCGTAACTGCCCTCTTTGAACAGAAACTCGGTATTCTGCAGCGAAACATAGGTGTAAACATCCTCATCGCTCAGTTCCGAAATCCGGCGCACCTTGGCGGGGACAGTCTCCCCGGCGGCGCTTTCGACCATGTTTTCACCGACCAGGCTGCTGATCGTATAGCGTTCGGGGTTCTCCTCGCGCGTCAGGACCGTGCCGTTGAGCGAGAGCGAAAGACGCGTCCCGCGGACCAGCACGTTGTCTTCCGGCGTATCGAAACGCAGGCGGAAGCCGTAACGGCCGTCGGGACTCTCGATATAGGCCGTGCAGTCGTTGACCGTCACGTCGACCTTGTCGTACGACACGCTGGGATTGACTTCCATGTTCTTGCTGTGGAAATCGCTGATGACAATGCCTTCGATCAGGATATCCTCGTCGACGGCCGTACCTTCCCCGGTCGCCAGCGCCCGTACCTCGGCGAACGAGACCTCGCGGCCGAATTCGTCGTCCTTATCGGCCTGCGTGATGTAGAGATTGGCCGAGAAGGTCTCCTCCCAGCCGTCGACGTAACTCAGGTTGACGACCGCCTTGCAGACATCGTCGCCCGGGTTGGGCTTCGTATCGACGACCAGCATGCCTTGTTCAGGCTGCACGCTGCTGATCCACCCCTCGGTTTTACCGACGTAGGAGGTTTTGACGGTGAAGTCGCCGAGCGGAATGTTGGTGTCGATCTCGAACTGGGTGAAGGTCTCGACGCTGCCGCGGATAGCCTTGTAGGGAGCCGGACATTCGAGCGACGGAACCACGCCGTACTGTTTGACACAGACCGTATCGACCCGTGCGCCGCCGTCGAGCACGAAGCGCAGTTTGGCCATGCGGCGGAACGAGGGATTCTCCGTAAAGGTGACCGAGACTTTCCGGTCGCCGTCGAACTCCACGGGATCGACAGCGGCCCAGTCGCCGGTGTCGTTGAGCGGCTCGACCCGGACGCGACCGTTGGAGTATAGCTGTATTTCGGCGGTTCCGCCCGACGCCGGGACGAAAAGTTCGCGCTCGGCAGCCGTAAGTTCGCGCACGCGGATGGTTTCGGCGTCGTCGACCGAGCAGGCGGCGGCCGCGAGGGCCGCAAGGCCGCACGCCGCACTGTTACGTAATAGCTTGCTGTATTTCATATTCAGGTTCAGTTTTGGTGTTATTTGTAATCGACCGAGATCGTCCCGAAACGGATGACGGTCGTCTGCTTGCAGTTCTTGCGGACCACCGAGGTCGGGATCAGCACGTCGGCGGAGGGGTTGCCGCGAATCTGCGAGAGCAGGCCCGAGGCGGGCGAAAGGCGCACGACGACTTCATCGCGGCCCAACGCCGAAGGCGGCAGCCGGAAAACCCGCTGCTGAAGGCCCATACCGCAATCGTAGGGCGTGCGCAGGCGGTCGGCATGGCCCGACCCGTCGATTAGCTTGTCCCACCAGGGCAGTGCGCGCAGCACGACGGTTTCCTGTCCCGTAGCGGCATCCTTCAAGGGTTGGAATTCACCGCCGTCGACCGAATATTCGGCTTTCCACTCCAGCGGAAAATTCCACGAGAAATTGCCGTCCTGATTACCCGCACCCCATTCGAAAGCGAGCTGCAACTCCGTGCCGCGGGCTTTTTTGGTCGGAAATGCAATGTAGAAGGCATTCGACCCGGCCATGCGGCCCATATTGTCCCATTTGTACCAATCGGGGGTCGGGGCCTTGAAGACGACTGCCCCGTTGCCGATCCATCCCCGGTTCTGTGTTCCGGTGGCGTTGTAGTCGGCTTCGACGTGTACGAAAGCGCCGCAGTCGGTCCAGAGGTATCCGCGCGAAGCGCCGGCGTCGCTCAACACCCGGTCGCCCTTGCGCCCCTCGGTCCCGAGGTTCTGGTAGCCGAGCAGTTCGAATTCGAGCGATGCGCCTGCCGAACCGTCGAGAACCCACCCCGTGAGGCGTTTCCACGGGGAGTTGCGTTTGCGGCTGACGGCGATGTCGCCCTCGTCGAGCGGGCGGATCGAATAGCGGCCCATGTCGCCGCCGTAACGGCGCATCGGCGTATGGACCACGATGCCCGAAAGCGGCCCCGTGCCCTGCGGCAGGGGATTGCCCGTGCGCCGCCACGCACAGAGCGTATTGACGAGCATATAGATCGCGCCGCCTTCCGAGTCGCGCACGAGCGACGCCCAACCGTCCATGCGGTTGTTGATGTCGTACTTATAGTGGTGGAGCGCACCGCAGAACTGGGCGTAAGGTTCCCAGATATTGGTATAGGAACCCTCCTTGAAGACAAATTCGGCGTCGCGCAGCGTCACGAAGGTATAGAGGTCGCCGTCCGTAAGCGTCGCGACGGTCCGCTCCTTCGCGGGAACGTCGGCGGGCGTGCCGGGTGTCACCGAGACGACGTTGAGCGCCTGCACGCCCGTCAGCGTCATGCAGTCGGGCGAAGCGGTGCGCGTGAGACGGCAGCCGGCGAGGTCGAGGCGTACGCGGTCGTAGCGTGCAAGGCGATTTTCACTCGCCTCGTCGAAACGCAGGCGGATGCCGCAACTGCCGTCTGCGGCCTGGACATAAGCCGTGCGGTCGTTCTCTTCCAGGTCGACGGAGTAGTAGTTCAGGTTGGGGTTCAACTCCATGTTGGGGCTGCGGTAGTCGCTGACAACGACGCCTTCGACCACCGCCGGGGCGGTCAGGAGGACCGACTTTCCCGGTTCGCACAGCGCGCGGAGCGCGTCGAACGGCCCGGCGGCCGCGGCCTGCCCCCACAGGGGGACAGCCGCGACGGCGAGCA
>OGXQ01001517.1_pt1 | contig 17330 bp, 10 predicted proteins | sample 1576291 | NCBI WGS metagenome assembly OGXQ01 (sample SAMEA3541575, study PRJEB24748) | human gut metagenome | biome: human gut; feature: human-associated habitat; material: faeces | place: China | collected 2012 | reverse complement strand
GCCGAGGAAGTTCAGCCGGCTCCATACCGGGCGAATCCGCTCCAGCAATATGCGAGCGCCCGCTTTCGGTGCCTTCGGCCGCATCAACGCGGCGGGCGTGTGCCGTATCTCCTCGCGACAGGCGAGCGCGGTGGCCACGCCCACGCCGACCACGAACAGCACGATGCCGGCCGAACCGTACAGCCAGTCGTATTCGAGTCGCACACCGGGCAATATATACAGTCCCTCAATCACCACCAGCAGGAATGCCGGGATGCCAAGGAATCCGACCAGCAGACCGATGCCGCCGCCGACCAAGCAGGCGAGCAACGCGAACAGCAGATACCGGCTGGACACGGCGAGTCCGCCATAGCCGAGTCCAAGGTAGGTGCCGATAAGTCCGCGGTCTTCCTCGACCATGCGGGTCATGGTGGTCAGGCTCATGAGCACGGCGACCAGCAGGAACACAATCGGGAATGCGCGGCCGATGGATTCGATGGAACTGACGTCTGATTTGAGCGAGCTGAATCCGTCGATCGAAGCGCGTGTCTGCACATACCAACGTGCGTTGGCCACATCGTCGATGCGCCGTTGCTGCTTGGCGAATTCGCTTTCCGCTTCGCTTCGCTTCGCATCGAGTTCAGACTGCGCATCATCCAGTTTCGCCTTGCCGTCCGCGAGCTGTTGTTCGCCTTCTTCCAGCTGCCGCTCGCCTTCTTCGAGCTGCTGCTTGCCGCTGGCCAGTTGGGCGGCCTGCGCTTCAAGTTGCGCCGACTGGGTTTCGAGGGTTGCGGCATTCGCTTCGAGTTCCGCGGATTTGGTATTGAGCTGTGCCTCTCCTGCAGCCGCTTCCTGTTCCTTGGCGGTCAGTTGCGCGTTCTGCTGGTCCAAGGTGGATTGTGCGGGGGCAATGGTTTCGTTTAATGTGCGCTGCAAATCGGCTTTCTGCTGGGTCAGACTGTCTCGCTGCGTTTGCAGTTCCGTTTGCTTGGCGGCCAGCTGTTGCCGCAGCTCACTGATTGACGGCACTTCAGGCAGGGTAATGCCAAGGCGCGCGAGCAGTTGCTTGATGGCCTGCCATGTGGGTGAGTTGAAGTCGATATTCGGGTCAAGTTGCGCCAGTAGATTGTCGGCCTGTTGAATCATGGACAGCATCTGATCAATTTGTGCCACGCCTTGGTCGATTTGGGTAATGCCCTGTTCGATTTTCGTGCGATTGGCAGTCAGTTCCGTTTGCGCCGCATCGAGCTGTTTGCGAGCCGAGGTGAGCTGCGCTTTGCCCGATTCGAGCTGGGTGCGCGCTTCGGCTATCTGCTGGCGACCTTGCGCGATCTGTTGACGGGCCGATGCAATCTGCGCACGTCCATCGGCGAGCTGCCGTTCGCCATCGGTAATGGTTGTCCTGTTGTTCTCCAATTCGGTACGGCTATCTTGCAATGTCGTTTTGTTGGCTTCCAGCTCGGCCCAGTTGTCGTCGATCTGCTTCTGGGCTTCGTCCAGCTGCTCGTTGGCCTCGTCTTGGGCATCGTCCAGTTTGCGCTGCGCGCTGGAGACGATCTGTTGACGACGGGCTTTCTGGCGTGTGGCCTGTATCTGATGTTCGATACGGTCGGCCACGGTTTTGATGGCTTCATCGTAGGCATCGGAAAACGTGTCAAAATCGGACGCACCAGTGACGGCAACCGATATCGCAGTGTATATATTGCCGGTCACGCCGTCGCTGGGTGCAAAGAACGTATAGTCCTCGGATGAGGTGGACCGGAAGGAGGTCATGCCCGAATAGCCGTCTGGATTGTTGAGGTCGCGCGGGTCGAGTACGACGCCGGTGATGGTGAGTTTCGTGGGGAACTGCGGGGATTGCTCGGCGTCGGCGTCCGTATTGGCGTCGTCAGTCTCCGTGGCCGCTACCGATATGACGGATGAAGAGGTGTCTTGTGGCGTCACAGTAATGGTGCCGCCAATCTTGAGTCCGCTATCGTTCAGGAATTGCTGCGTAACCGCCACTTCGCCGGCCTTGTTCGGCAGTTTGCCCTGCCGTATGTACGGCTGATCAAGCCCTTCGGTACCGATTTCCTGCATGGTCACGGTTTTCTTGGTGCCGTCCACCAACGTGGTCACCGTCTGAGAACGTTCGGGCTGCACGGTTTGCACACCGTCGATTCGGCGCAGTGCCGCCGCATCATCATCGGTCAGGCCGTATGTGGATAGCACCTGCAGGTCATGCAGTCCCTGCTGATCGTAAAAACGACCGGCCGCCAGAAAAGCATCGCGGCATCCGGCGTAGATGCCGGTCAGCACGGCCACGCCAAGCAGCGTGATGACGGCGATCGAGACGAACCTCTTCCAGCTGCGCAGCCAGCAACGCAACGTATCTTTGGCAAATACCGCAGAAACGCCCGCTCCTCGACCGCCGCTATCGTCGAGGTTCCGCCGTTTCACAGAATGTTTCACAGGTTGTTTCACGAATCGCCTCGCTTGTTTCACGGGGCGTTTCACAGAGTGTCTTGCAGTGAGCATCGCCAATCACCTACCATTCGATATCGGCGATGGGCTGCGGCGTTGCGTTGACCTCCTCGCTGGTCACCTTGCCGGAGCGGAAGCGAATCACTTTGTGAGCCATCGGTGCAAGCGCGGAATTATGCGTGATGATCATTACGGTCATGCCTTGTGTTTGGCAAATATCCTGCAGCAACTGCAGCACTTCCTTGCCGGTCTCGTAATCGAGCGCACCGGTCGGCTCATCGCACAACAACAGCTTCGGCTTTTTGGCAATCGCGCGGGCGATGGATACACGCTGTTGTTCGCCGCCGGACAGTTGCGCGGGGAAGTTGTCCATCCTCTCCCCCAGTCCGACTTTGCGCAGCGTTTCCCCTGGATCGAAATGGTCAGGGCAAATCTGTGAGGCAAGCTCCACGTTTTCGAGCGCGGTAAGGTTAGGCACAAGATTGTAGAACTGGAAAACGAAGCCGATGTCGTTGCGCCGGTAGGTCACCAGTCCCTTTTTCCGCAGGCCCGTAATATCGCGTCCGCCGACCACTACGCGGCCGGTTGTGGCGGTATCCATGCCGCCCAGAATGTTCAATGCCGTGGTTTTGCCGGCACCGGACTGTCCCAGAATCACGCTTAATTCGCCTTGTTCGGCGGTAAAGCTGGCCTCGTCGAGCGCGCGAATCACACTGCTACCAGAAGGATATTCCTTGACCACATGGTCGAATTCGATATACGCCATCGCACACCTCCAACGCGCTCGTGGCAGCCACCTAGCCCCATAGGCCCCGCCAAAACTTCCTGCTATACTCAAGTAAAACAACACTGTGTCGGTTCTGCAACCAACAGTTGGATTGTGGGTTGTCGGAATTTGGGGAGAAGGCCATGGCCAAAGAATTGACGGAAAGCCGCCGCACCCGCTACACGAGACGTGCCATGCAGGACGCGCTTATCGAGTTGCTGCGCAATCAGCCGCTCGGCTCCATCACCGTTAAAGCGTTGTGCGAGCGGGCCGATGTGAATCGTTCCACGTTTTACGCGCATTATGCGAGCATCGAGGAACTGCTGCACGACATTGAAGACGAAACCATGGCCTGGGTCACCACCGCACTCGAACAGCTACTCGCCCAGCCAGATTCTGCCGGCATCGAGCATGTTATTGAGCGCATCTGCCAGTACATTGCCGACAATCGCAAGCATCTGCAGGTATTGATGAGCCCGAAAGCGGATATCGGCTTCCAGCAGCAGCTGCTGGGATTGATTTACAGCCAGCGCGGCGTAGGCGAACAGTTGCAATCTTCGGCGGGTTACCCAGCCGAGGCGCAGATGCGTATGCGATTCGCCGTGTCCGGCAGCATTGGGCTTTTGCAATATTGGCTCGCCACCGATCTCGCGGCCTCTCCCGAATCGGTGTCCCACACCATCTTCACCATGTGTATGCCTGCCACGCAGTGAACACGGTGAATTCAGTGAACTCAGTGAAGCGTGCGGTTTCATAAGCATCGCTCGCTATAGCTTCGCCTGCTCACCGGCCGCGCCCACGCCCGCGCTTGCGATAGCGCACAAATAGACGATTGACCATTTCTGAGACGATACGGCGGCATAGAATAACGAACGTTGCGCATCGCGGCAAGCCCCGCGTGCGCCAAAACCCAAGAAATGTGAGAGAAGAGCACAATGAGTACTACTGACGCACCTAAGAAGTCGCGCGAAACCGACGATGTGCCGGTGCCGGCCACGCTGCGCAAGTCACTGAAGAACCGTCACATCCAGCTGATTGCACTGGGCGGCGCTATCGGAACCGGCCTGTTCTATGGTTCCAGCGAATCCATCGCGCTGGCCGGCCCCTCGATTCTGCTCGCCTACTTGGTTGGCGGCCTCGCGATTTTCGCGATTGTGCGTGCACTGTCTGAAATGTCCGTTGAGGATCCGAAGGCGGGCGCGTTCAGCTACTATGCCACCCGCTACTGGTCCAAGCGCGCCGGCTTTATTTCCGGCTGGAACTACTGGTTCAACTACATCCTCGTCTCGATGGTGGAGCTATCAGTGGTGGGTTCGTTTGTGAACTACTGGTTCCCGGCGATTCCGACATGGGTGTCGGCGGCCGTGTTCTTGGTGATCATCTGCGCCGCCAACCTGCTGGGCGTCTCTAAATTCGGTGAGTTCGAGTTCTGGTTCGCCATCATCAAGATTGTGGCCGTGATCGCCATGATTATCGGCGGCCTGGCCGTCATCATCTTTGTCCTGCCCACCGCATCCGGCGTGCGCGCAAGCTTCGCGAACTGGTTCACCGTGGGTAACGGCTTCTTCCCGAACGGCCTGATGGGGCAGAATTCCGACGGTTCCTGGACCGGCCTGCTGATGGCACTGGTTGTGGTGATGTTCAGCTTCGGCGGCACCGAGCTCATCGGCATCACCGCCGGCGAAACCGAGGATCCGAAGACCACGATTCCGCGCGCCACCAATGATATTATTTGGCGAATCCTCGTGTTCTACATCGGCGCTCTGGGTGTGATCATGGCCGTAGTGCCGTGGAACACCATCGATGGCAAGTCCAGCCCGTTCGTGCAGATCTTCGATTCCGTGGGCATTCACGCGGCTGCCGGTATTTTGAACTTCGTGTGCCTGACCGCTGTGATGAGCGTCTACAACTCCGGCCTGTACGCCAACTCCCGCATGTTGTACTCGCTGGCCAAGCAGGGCAATGCGCCCGCTTACTTGGGCAAGCTCAACTCGCGCGGCGTGCCAGTGGCCGGCGTGCTGACGTCCGCCGCGATCACCGCCATCGCCGTGGTCGTGGTGTTCGTGTGGCCTGAGTTCGCGTTCAACTACCTGATGTCGATTGCCACCATTGCCGGCATCATCAACTGGACGATGATCATGCTCACCGAAATGAAGTTCCGTAAGGTGGTCGCCGCGGGCGGCGCTCCCGAGGATTCCGAGCTGGCCGGTCTGAGCGGCCAGGAGGCACTGGACGCGATTCACTTCAAACTGCCGTTTGCCAAGGTGACCCCGTGGGTGGTGCTGGCGTTCCTGGCGCTGGTCGTGGTGCTGATGTGCTTCTCCACCAGCTACCGCATCGCCGTCATCGCCGGCGTGATCTGGCTGGCCATCCTCTTCGCCGCCTACCAGCTCACTCAGGCGAAGAAGTAAGGCTCCATTTGCGAATAGCTCTCACTGATGAGCACTCAGTGAGAGCTATTCGCAAATGGGATTTATTCATGAAACAGCTCATCGATGCCGACGAGCTGAACGTCGGATTGAGACGCCGCAGCATCGTCGACCAGTGATTGATCGAAACCGCCGAGCGAAAACAGCAGGTATGTTCGCTGGCCGATACCGGTTCGCGCAGCACGGTCTCGCAGTAGATTCAGCACGGAACGGTCCACCGGCGCATTGCGGAATTTGCACTCGCCCACAATGGCAGCATCAGACGCATTGTCAACGGCCATCACGTCTATCTCATCCTGACGATCCCACCAACGGCCAACCGCACGCGCACGGAAGGGCAACCGTCCAGCAGCACTCTCACGCCACATCCATTCACGGCACAGACCCTCGAACGGTTTGCCGGCAAAATCATGTAATACCGGCTTGATATGACGCTCGTATACGCCTTCCACATCGCCCCGCTCCAATTCCGAACGATACGGAAAGACAAACGAATACCAGAATCGGAAGAAATTGTCGCTCAGCTGATACAGCCCACGCGAACCTTTCGCCCGCTCCTTAGGCTTCGCCGTGACTGGGAACTCACGTTCCACAATCCCCAGTTCCATAAGATTGGCGAGATACGACGATACTGTTGCGTTTGCCATCATCGTGTGTGTCGCGATCTCATTCAGCGAAGTTGCGCCGAGCGCGATCGCCCGTATCACGCTGTTATATTTCGCAGTTTCCCGCAGTTCTTCGTGCAACAAAAATTCAACCTCGCTGTATAGCGGAGCAATGCGTCTCAGAATATGCCGCTTGACATTTGCGTCTATGGTCTCATCTGGGTCAAATTCCTCTAGGTAACGCGGGATACCGCCCAGTATTGCGTAGGCCAGCGCCTTATCCTCGCTACTATAGTTGGGGAAGAATTGCGCTGCATCCCAATATGGCATCGGCAGCATCTTCAGGATGCCGGTCGCACGACCATATAGCGGCGATTTTTCTCCCAACAGCTCCTTTTCGATGAAGCTCATGGCACTGCCGCAAATCACAATCATCAGATTTGCATGACGCAACGTGTGGTCCCAAAGATTCTGTAGCACTGACGGCAATGACGGATCAGATTTGACCAGATAAGGAAACTCATCGAATATCACAAGCCTGCGGCCGCCATCGCTCGGCTCTGGCAGCCGGGTTAACTCGGTTAACGCCCTTTCCCAAGAAGGATATTGACTCAGATAATCCTTGCCCGGGGCACCCGCCTCGAACATGAGACGGGAGAACGATGCCAGCTGTTCATCTTTAGTGGCATTCTGCGCCGCGAAGAATAAGGTTTCCTTGTCTTTTGCGAGTTGAATAAGCGTCTCTGTTTTTCCCACGCGCCTGCGGCCGTAGACGAACACAAGCTGTGCCCTACGCTCAGTGAAACATTCCTGCAGTTGCTTGAGGTCATCGTCTCGTCCGATGAATGCCATGCTGCCCGCCTCCTTTATGCCATACGCCGGCGTATTTCTATCGCATCACGATTTATTGTATCACGATTAGTATAATCGTGATTATACAAGCTGTGACGAGGTGCGGGTACGGGCCAATCGGCATCGACGAGACCAGCCGCAGGGGCCACAATTACATCACCGTGGTCGCCGATCTCGTGGAGCACGATGTCATCAACGTGACGCCGGGCAAGGACCCGGCCACGGTCGAACGGTTCTCGCGTGATTGCATGGACCACAACGGGGTCCCGGAATATGTGCGTCTGGTCGCCTGCGACATGAGCCTGGGCTTCCGGAAGGGCATCCGTGAGCATCTGCCCCATGCGCGGCGGATCGTCGACAAGTTCCACGTGGCCAGGCACGCCAACGAGGCCGTCGACAAGGCCGGGAAGACGGAAGGCCGCTCCAACCCGCTGCTCAAACGGACCAAGTACCTGTGGCTGCGCAACGAGGAAAGCCTGACCGAACTGCAGCTGGAGACCAAGCGCAACCTGACGAGGCAACGGTTGAAGACCGGCCGCGCCTGCCGGATGCGCGAGGTCCTGCAGGACATCTACACGGACAGCCGCACCCCGTCCGAGGCATGGGTGCGCCTGCACCGCCTGTGCTCGTGGATGATGCACTCGAGGCTCGAGCCCATGAAGGACTTCGCCCGCATGATCCGACGCCACTTCGCCGAGATCGTCGCATACTTCGAGCACCCGTACACCAACGCCGTGCTCAAGGGCGCCGACAGCGTCATCCAGAACGTCAAACGACGGGCGAGAGGCTTCCGCAACATGGACCACTTCGCCACCATGATCTACCTGACCTGCGGCAGACTCGACCTCAAAGCCGTCACCACCACCTGACCACCACCCACCACAAACAGCGAATAGCCAAAAAAAAATGACGCATGTGCTGTTATACATTAAAACGCACAGAAAATCACACATATACTGTGCGATTTTCTGTGCGTTGCAGTGAGCAGCTACTCAGTTATGCGCGGCGCTTGCGCCAGATGGACAGCGCAGTGCCGGCAGCGGCGAGCAGCACCATGGCACCGCTCACGCCATATACGGCGGCACCGGTGGCCGGCAACTTGCCGTCAGACTTGGTGTCATCGGTCTTGTTGTCGGTCTTGTCGCCTGCGTTATCGCCCTTGTTGTCACCATCGCCGGTATCCGGCTTGGTGGGCGTTTCCGCCTTCTGCAATGCTGCGATGGCGGCGCTCAGATCAGCGGCGGCCTTGTCAACCACAGCCTGGTCGGAGGAAGCGAGCGCAGCCTTGGCGGCCTGCAGTGCCTTGGCGAGCGCAGCCCAGGAATCAGCCGTGTAATCGGATTCCTTGAGCGCTTCGGCAGCGGCGATCTGCTTGTTGAGCTCAGCCAAATCGACCTTGCCCTGTTCAATGCCGTCAACCGTAGTATCGGATGGATTGACCAAACCATCGGTGTAGCCGTCGTAAGCAACCGCAACAGTGCCAGAGACGCTGGCCGGGAGGGTCACAGTGGCCTTGCCTTCGGCGTCGAGCTTCACGGTCTTGGACCAGTCGCCAGCAGAGAACTTCACCGAACCGGCGAGCGTGCCCTTATCGGCGGCGGTCACCGTGGCGGTGAGCTCGCGGGTGCCGGCGTTGTACACGGCCTTGGTGGTGGAGTCAACAGCCTCGATGTGCGTCGGGTTGGCAGCGGTCCAGGACTTCGTCACCTTGAGCACAGACTCAGGCACGTTCACGAACGCACCGTGACGCACCTTGTCCGGCAGACCGCCGTTAGCACCCTGAGTGATGTAGCCCTGAGCGCCCGGCTCGGCTTTGACCGGCTTCTTTTCGTTGTTGAAGTCCGGGTAACGCTTGGTCATCGGGTTGTCCCACGTGGTCTTGGAAAGCTCGGCACCCGTGGTCATAAATGCACGGTAGGCGAAGTTGTCGGACAGCAGAATGTAGCCGTCGTCGTCCTTCGTGTTGAGTTCGTCATCCTTGTTGAGCTTGATGGTCTCTGGTCCTTCGAACGGCAGCAACGCCTGCTCGAGCAGCTGCCAACCGGTGTTCGGGTCCTGACCCGGAGATGCCTCGGTGGTCGGTGCAGTCAGCACCTTGGAACGCTCAAGGAAGATGCTCTTACCAGTGGTGATGTAATCGCCAGCGGCACCGCCCTGCTCATTCTTGGTGAATCGGTAGTAGTAGCCACCGATCTTACGCACGGTGGAATCAATGCGCGAGTAGCCGGTGTCCTGCCACATCTGCGGCTCGGTGAAGTTCACGAAGTCGCGGGTGATGGCGTAACGCACCTGAGCATAGGAGCTATTGCCGGTTTTGTCGTTCTTGACCGGAGTGGTACGGGTGTCATCAGTGAACATGCGGGAAGAGAAGAACACCACGTAAGCGTTCAGGTCATCATCCCAGTAAGCTTCCGGCGCCCAGGTCATACCGGCGTTCGGCGTGTTGATGGTGATGCCGCCGTTGCCGTCGCCGTTGGTACGGGTCCAGTTCATCATATCGGTGGACTCGTAGACCTCAACTTTCCGAGAACCGTTAACCTGGTTCTGGCTCCAGCCCATTGACGAGACCTTGAGATCAGTGGCAATCAGGTAGTACTTGTCGCCTTCGTGGGAACGCAGCACGAACATGTCACGCAAGCCACCCGTGTCTGCATCATTGGTAAGTACCGCCTGGCCATTGTTGCGAGTCTTAAACGTGAAGAAATCGTTCTTCTCAGTGGAAGCCACCCAGGCCTTTTCTCCACCGTTGCTGTCGCTCTCAAAAGTGACGGCCGCATAGCCGGTGTCAGGCGCGATGCGGGTCTTCTCCTTGACAGTGACCTCGATGGTCTTGGTGACCTTCTCACCGCCGTTGTAGGAAGCGGTGGCGGTCAGCGTAACCGGCTTGGAATCACCGTCGCCGTAGGCCGGACGATTGATGATGCCAGCACCACGATACGGGTCATCGGCACCAGTGGTCTTGTTTTCGTACTTCTCGTTAGTGGACGTAATGAGCTTCTCGTCCGAGGACTTCCACGTAATCGCCGAGCCGTTCTTGGTGCCCTTGGCGACTAGCGGCAGATTCTCGGCCGCCGGAACTTTCAGCGCAGCAATCGCGGCATCGAGGTCGGCTGCGGCGGCGTTCTGGGCGTTCATCGGCTCAACGGTGACGGGCAGTTCGGCCTTCACACCACCCAGCTCAGTGGTGGCGGTGATGGTGGCAGTACCAGCCTTAACGCCGGTTACAGTACCGTCTGCGGCGACCTTGGCCACGGACTCATCGGAGGAGGACCAGGTGACGTTCTTGCTCACGGCGTCGTCCGGGGTGACGGTGGCGGTGAGCTTGGTGGAGTCCTTCTCAATCAGGGTGAGCTTGTTGTTCACCACACCGGTGCCGGAAATCGCAACGGCGGTCGGCATGGTCAGGTCAGCGCCCCTGTAGACCTTGATGTCATCCATTGCACCATTCCAGTACTCATCGACGGAGTAGAACGACTTGCCGATGTAGGCGGTGGTCGCGCCGAGATCGCTCATCTTGATGCCGGTGTTGGCCTTGAAAATAATCAGGGCATTGTTGCGGAACACGGCAAGGTTGGTGCCGTCCACGACAATCTTGTAATCGGCCCAGCTGTTGTCGTTGCCGGAAACGGTGACCTTGGATCCCTGTTCGTTACCCCAGTTGTTGTTGGAGATAACGCCCTTGATGGCGGTCTTGCTGTTGTAGAACATCAGGTACTTGTTGGCGTTGGACTGATCGGTGGTGTTGGCGTCGTTCGAGCCGTCCTTGCCGACGATGAACGAGAAGAACTTGCCGCTGTCGTCGTGACGAGTCTTGGACGCGAACTCCAGAGTGAAGGAGTCGCCCGCATCCTTGAACAGCTGGTCATCGATCTGGGCGTACTGGCCATCGCCGCGCAGTGAGAGCGCCTCGTTGTTGCTGCGGTCACCGTACTGTTCGATCTTGGCGCCGTCCTTCAGCGTCAGGTTGTACTTGCCGGTCGAATCGGCAATCGCGCTGTTCGTGGTGCCGTTTTTGCCCGTGAAGTCCCAGCTGGCGAGCAGCGTCGGTTCAGCAGCCTTAGTAGTCTGCACTGTCGCGGTATCGGTTGTCTGTGGTTGGGAATCTTCCGATTCCATGGCATACGTCGTCGGAACTACTGCCACCATCGTTGATATTGCAATCAACGATGCTGCCATCTTCTTCCAATGCTTCACCGCATCTCTCCTTGTCCTTTGCCTCGACCCACTTGTCGGGTGTCTCGTTCGCCTCTACGTGAACGCAAACATTATTTGCGATGATACCATTACGGCACTGAGACTCAGTGTGCCAGATTCCTTATGTATATAAGCACTTACGGGGGCAACCGCCCAGTCCGAACACCCCCCGTATGTCAAAAGCCCCCTTCCAAGCCAATCACTAATACCCCCTCAATCGGCACCCCGCTCCGCCAGCCGCCCCAAACTGTTATCAATTTGTTATCTTTACCGCGCTTGCGTGGACAGAGAGCGCTCAGACCTCGAAGATCGCCGCATATTCGCGAGAGAACCCGCCTAGTCAATGAGATATGGATTGAAAACACGCTCGGTAACGGGGATATGGAGCATCAGCATGGTGCCGTAACCAAGGATCACCAGGAGGAACAGTCCACCGGGCATGTAGAACCAGCTGGCCACCAGCAGCGCCACGAACACGGCATCCACGAGGACTAGGGCCACGGTCATCGCGATGTGGGAGATGCCGAAGATGAAGGCGTTCTTCAAGGTGCCGGCCACGGTGTTCTCGAAGCGTGCCTGAAGCGCGAACACCCATTCGAAACCGATAAGCCAGAGGATGGTCAGCGCGAATTTGATGATGAGCAGCGGCGTGATCTGCAGGACGATCCATGACCAGACCAGTGCAATCAGCGCCACCAAGAACGGCAGCCACAGCAGTGTGGCTTTGATGAAGTTGGCTTTGAATGACTTGAAGTAGTTGGCGGTTACGCCTTTGCCCTCGCCCTCGATGGAGCGGCGACAAGCATCATGACCGGCGGTCAGGGCCGCACCGATGGTGATGAGCGGAATAGAGGTGACCAGCATCAGAATGTTGATCCACACGCCGTCAACAAGATTGCTCCACGCGCGCATGAATTTCGAGTCCGGTGCCAGCCAGTTCATCAACTACTCCTTGTGCAGCTTTTGGCTCCCCTCAGGGAGGGGAGCCAAATTGTCGGGCTCAACCCTTGACCGCGCCCGCCATGACACCAGAGACTATATACTTCTGGCATACCAAGTAGAAGACGATGATGGGGATGATGGCCAGCACCAGGCAGGCCATCATGGCGCCCATATCCACGGAACCGTAGCCGCCCTTGAGGTATTGCACGGCGACCGAGACGGTCTTGTACTTGCCGAGGTCGAGCGTCAGGTACGGCAGCAGGTAGTCGTTCCAGATCCACATGGCTTCGAGGATGGCCACCGAGACGATCGACGGCTTCATAATCGGCACCACGATCTGGAAGAAGATGCGCGGCACTGACGCGCCGTCGATCATGGCGGACTCCTCAAGCTCCTGCGGGATGCCCTTGATCACGCCAGTGAAGATGAACACGGCCAGACCGGCACCGAAACCGAGGTACACGATGCACAGGCCCCACGGGGTATTGAGCTTCAGCATGTCGGCGATCTTGGAGAGGGTGAACATCACCATCTGGAACGGCACGATCATATTGAACAGGAACAGGGTGTAGAGCAGCTTCGCGGCCCAGTTGTTCACGCGCACGATCCACCATGCGCACATCGCGGTGCACACCAGAATCAGCGCCACCGAGCCGACGGTGATAAGCAGCGTCCAGCCGAAGGAAGCGAAGAACTGCGTGGTCTCGATGCCGCGCACATAGTTCTCAAGTCCTACAAACGCTTTGCCGGTCGGCAGGGAGAAGGCGTTCTTGGAGATGTACGCCTTCTGCTTGAAGGAGTTGATCAGCACCAGGACGATCGGGAAAATCCAGAACAGGGAGACAACGGCAAACAGCACGGTCCATAATGCGCCATGCTTCACAGGCTTGTTCTCGTTCATCAGGCTGCCACCTCCTTGCTCGTGGTGAGCTTGTTCTGAATCAGGGCGATGACCGCGACCAGGATGAAGAACAGCACGGCCTTCGCCTGGCCGACGCCTTCCCAGCCCATACGGCCGTAGAAGGTGCGGGTGATGTTCAGCGCCAGACCTTCAGACATGTTGCTCGGCGCACCGTTGGTCAATGCGAGGTTCTGGTCGTAGAGCTTGAAACCGTTGGTCACGGTCAGGAAGGAGCACACGGTGATGGACGGCATCATCAGCGGGATGATGATGCGGAACATGGTCTGCCGTCCGTTGGCGCCGTCCACGGCCGCGGCCTCCAGCACATCGGTGGGCAGGGCCTGCAGGCCGGCGATGTAGATGATCATCATGTAGCCGATCTGCTGCCAGCACACCAGGATGACCAAGCCCCAGAACCCGTAGGACGCCTTATAGGTCAGGGCGCGGCCCCAGTGGGCCAGTACGCCGTTCAGGAGCAGCAGCCAGATGTAGCCCAGGATGATGCCGCCGATAAGGTTCGGCATGAAGAATACCGAGCGGAACAGCGTGGAGCCCTTGATCGCCTTGGTCAGCATGTAGGCGATGGCGAAGGCGATCACGTTGATCACGATGGTGGTCACGATGGTAAACGCGGTGGAGAAGCCGAGCGCGTGCAGGAATTCCTTGTCTTTCAACGCTTTGCCGTAGTTCTTAAGCCCCACCCATTCACCGTCGGTAACGGTGGTGAATTCGCAGAAGCTTAAGTAGACGCCCATGATGAAGGGCACCAGGAACCCGATGATGAATGCGGCGAATGTGGGGAGCGCGAACAGCGCCCACCACCTGCGTATCGCCTTGCCCGCCATGCTGATCATGACTTTTCCTCCTCCTTGAGTCCGCTGCGTTGTGACACTGCATCGTGCGCCGGCTGCGGAGTTCAACTCAATGCGAGCTTGCCGATCGAGAACCGCATGCACGGCCTGTTCTCGTTCAAGCCTATGTTCATAGTAAACGTCGAATCATTATATGTCAAACGTTGTCATTTTAGGCGTTTCAAGTTCGAGCACACTCCGGCTCCAGCAATCTTCTTTCACCTAAGATAATGGCTATATAAAGCCAATCTAACGCCGACATAGACACTTTGCAAACGTTTGTAATACAATCGTTGTCATCGCCGCAGATCAATCAATCAGCATGTACACTGGAGTCAGTTGTGCATGTGTATTGCGATTTTCCATTCAACGCAAGGGGGCTGCAATGGCTACGAGCATTCAGGATGTCGCCCGCGAGGCCGGCGTCTCCATCTCCACCGTCTCACGTTCCTTCACCAGGCCGGATCTGGTGTCGGCCAAGACCCGCGAGCGCGTGCTCGCCATCGCCGACAAACTCAATTTCTCACTCTCCCGCTCGGCTGCGGCCCTGAAATCCGGCCGCTCCCTGCGCATCGCAGTACTGATGAGCGGCCATATCCGCCTGTGGTTCACCGCCTCGGTCATCGAGGGGCTCAACGAGGTGCTGCACACGCAGGGCTACGATATTTCGGTATTCCAGATTTCCAGCATCGAGGAGCGCAAGGAATTCTTCGAGATGTTGCCGGTACGCCGTAACGCCGATGCCGTGATTGTGGCGTCTTTCGATATCGACAACAACGAAATCGCGCAACTGGCTTCGGTCGGCGTGCCGATCGTCGGCATCAATTCAGTCGAACCCGAAGCCCGCGGCTTTACCGCCGCCGTCAATATCGACGACGTGCAGGGCTCCACGCTGGCCGCCCGCCATCTTATCAATCTCGGACATCGCCGCATCACCTACATCAGCACCAATCGCGAGGTGTCGCTGAGCTTCTCCGTGCAAAGCCGATTCGACTCATTCACCGCCTGCTGCCGCAGGGAAGGCATCGAGCCGCAGGTTATCGTCTGCAAGGTCGATGACGATGGACGTTATGAAATCAGCGACGTGGTCAACCAACTCATAAGCCAAGACGAGATGCCCACCGCCATCGCATGCCAAGAGGATGGCATTGCTTTGCCGCTTATGTTCCAGCTGGAGCGCAATGGATTCTCCGTGCCCGGCGACGTCTCGTTGATCGGCTACGACGATAGTTTCTACACCGGCGATATCGGCCTGACCACCATCCGCCAGGATCCGGTGGAAATGGCCCGCGTGGCAGCCCGCATGACGCTCGATCTCATTGACGAAAAGCCGATTGAGCAACCCTACATCGTGTTCCCGGCCCAGCTGAAGGTCCGCTCCTCCACCTCCCGCGTTAAGTAGGCTCACACAACAAAGCCCACCATGGAAAAAGTGTGAGGCAACCGCACAGTAACGCTCAATCGCACATTGTGGAGAATGGCGAAAAATCGCCGATTCATGGCCCCACAGCGTGCGATTGAGCGGGTGCGTGCCTCACACTTTTCTGCGGCGGACGATTTTGTGCGAGACTCAGCAATACAAAGCGGCGCCCCTGGAGAAGGAAAGGCAGGGGCGCCGCGGATTGTTGCTTATCGGCTATGGGACTCTATGAGACTCAGTGCGAGGCCTCGTATTCGGAAGCCCAACCGTCCACGAAGGCGGTCTTGACGGCATCCCACTTGCCGGTGCCCTGCGCGTACTCGAGCAGTGCCTGGCCGACCTTGTTCTTCCACTCTTCGGACGGCATCATGGTGAAGTTCCAAGAAACCTGGGTCGTGCCGGACTTCTGGTCTTCCACGGCGGCTTCGGTCAGCGGGTTGTCAAACTTGACGTCATCGAAGGTCTTGAACGGGGTGGTGAAGCCCATGTCCTGAGAGATGGCCTTCTTGCCGGTGTCGGAGGTGATCACCCAGGAGAGGAAGTCCTCGGTGGCCTTCTTGTCGGCGTCGGAGGCCTTGTCGTTGATGCACCAGTAGTTCTCGGAACCAGTGGCCAAGCCCTGCTTCTCTTCACCCTTGACACCGGTGTAGATTGGCATCATGCCCACGGATTCGGCCTTCATGCCGGCCTTCTGCAGGTCGGTCCAAGCCCAGGTGCCGTTCTGGTAGAAGGCGGCCTCGCCGAGCGCGAACTCGGAGTTCGCATCATCGCCGGTCTTGGCGCTCAGCTGGGTGGGGTCGGTGGTGGAGTCGGTGATGTACAGGTCGAAGATCTTCTTGTAGTTCGGCAGATAAGTGCCCTTGATGGTGGCCGGCTGCTCGGTGACGTTGTCGTCCTTGAACTCATAGTAGAGCGGCAGGTTGGCCAGATGGGTCTTGAATCGCCAGTCGGAGCTGGAGTCGAAGCCGGCGGAGGTGAACGCGCCCTTGATGCCGAGCTCGTCCTTGCGGGCCTGCATGTCGTCGGCCACGGCCTTCAGGGTGTCGAAGTTGTCGATTTCGTCCATGGACGTGGCTTTGGCACCATCCAGCGCGAAGTATTTGTTAAGGATGTCCTTGTTGTAGATCAGGCCGTAGGTTTCCATCACGTACGGCACACCGACCACCTTGTCGCCGTCTTTCAGGGCCACGTCCTGGTTGGTGAGTTCCTTATACACATCCGTGTTGGACATGTCGGCGGTGTACTTCTTCCAGTTCTGGTAGCCGACCGGGCCGTTCACCTGGAACAGGGTCGGGGCCTCGGTCTTGGCAATCTCGGACTTCAGGGTCTGCTCGTAGGTGCCGGAGGCCGCGGTCTGGACCTTGACATCAACGCCCTTCTCCTTGGTGTACTCCTTGGCCAGAGCGGCCCACTGATCAGCCGCTTCCGGCTTGAAGTTCAGGTAGTAGACCTTGCCCTTGGCGTCATCGCCGGAGGTCGAGCTTCCGCAGGCCGCCAAAGTGCCGAGGGACATTGCAGCGATGGCCGCCACTGCGACCGCTGACTTCACTGTACGATTCATCATCGAACCTTTCTCTTTCATCGTCGACCCGGCCATCCCCGGTCAGGACAGGTACGCTAACACGCACCTTTATGACTATCGACATGCACTATTGTGCAACGGTTTGCTTCTTTTTGCAAACGATAGCAATATCGGCGCGTCATAAATCATCATTTTCAGGCCATTGTCAACAAATATCCCATTGATTCGGTCATTTTTGCCTCATTATCGCAATGCAAGCGTTCGCAATTATGAGAGCGCTAACATATCTTTCATGGCAATCGATTGTCACTTATGCCCATCAAAAAAAACAACACGGCGACGCTATCGTTTGCAAATCATTTATCGACATACCGCAATTCCCACCACAAACAATAAAGGCCCGCCC
>OGXQ01001513.1_pt1 | contig 17356 bp, 17 predicted proteins | sample 1576291 | NCBI WGS metagenome assembly OGXQ01 (sample SAMEA3541575, study PRJEB24748) | human gut metagenome | biome: human gut; feature: human-associated habitat; material: faeces | place: China | collected 2012 | reverse complement strand
CTCCCTCCCCCGCCCCGGCTTTCTGGACCTGCACAAGCTGGCCATCTGCCACGAGCAGTTGGGCCATCGGGAGCAGGCGCTGGCCGCCGTCCAGCAGGCGGAGCCTATGGCCTCCGGCGAAATGGAGCAGCGGATGCTGGCGCTGGTGCGCTATCGGCTGGAGCACCCGGACTACCTCCACGACGATACCTACGGTGCCCAACTTCTGGACTGCTTCCAGCGTCTGCGAGACACATATCCTATGGGCTTCACCCGCTTCCACCTGCCGTGGGTGCTGGCGTGGTACAAGGCCAACCGTCAGTACCGTCAAGCCTGCCGCCTGTTGGAGGAGTTTCCTGTAAAATAGTATTTTTACCCCATTAAGAGGGTCATCACGGGAATAACTTTCCCACGATGACCCTCTTTTCTTTTGTAAGCAGCTGTGGGATAATCATAGCAGTGAGGTGAACGCTATGAAACAAACTCTCTGGACACGGAATTTTACCCGCATCACCGCCGCCACAACGCTGGGCGCTGCCGGCGGCATCATCAGTCAATTCGCCCTGTCCTTTCTGGTCTTTGACGAGACAGGCAGCACTCTGGCCTCGGCGCTGGTGGTGGCCATTCAGCTGATCCCCATGGTGCTGCTGCCGCTGGTCGTCGCCCCCATGATGGACCGCCTGCCCCGCAAGCCCTTTCTGGTGTGGGGCGACCTGCTCAACGGCTTGTGCTATGCCGGGGCGGGACTGTTCCTGCTGCACAGTGCCTTCTCCTACACCGCCTATCTGGCCTTTTCCCTGCTGGTATCGTGCCTTGCAGCCTTCGATGAGCTGGCCTACAACAGCTTCTACCCCCTGCTGCTGCCGGAGGGACAGGAGGAGCGGGCCTACACCGTCTCCGCCATGCTCTATCCCATTCTGAAGGTCCTCATGATGCCGCTGGCGGCGCTGCTGTACGACACCTTAGGCGTGGGACGGCTGCTGCTGATCCAAGGCGCACTGTCGGTGCTGGCCGCCCTCATCGAAAACCGCATCCATGTGCAGGAGAGCCGCCGGGATCAAGAGCCGCTGCTGTCCCTGAAAACCTGGTGGCGGGACATCCGGGAGGCCGCCGCCTATCTTCGGCAGGAGCGCGGCCTCCACGGTCTCTATGAGTACATGGCCGTCACCAACGGCATGGCCATGGGCTATTCTCCCCTGCTCATCGCCTTCTTTCGCACAGCGCCGGGCTTCACCACCGCCATGTACTCCTTCTTCTCCGTGGCGGAGTTTGCCGGGCGCACCATCGGCGGTGCCGTCCGCTACCGCTACTCCCTGCCGGAGCGAAAGCGATTCGGCTTCCTGTTCGGGGTGTATCAGACCTACGAACTGATGGACACCTGCCTTCTGTGGCTGCCGTATCCCCTGATGCTGGTGAACCGAGCCGTCTGCGGCTTTCTGGGCATCCAGAGTGCCACCATCCGGCAGGCGGCGGTGCAGCGCTACATCCCCGACCGGCTGCGGGCCCGGCTCAATGCCTATGAGTCCATGCTCTGCACGGCGGCGGGAGCGGTGCTGTCGCTGGCTGTTGGTGCTTTGGGCGAGGTGCTGGACTATCGGCTCTGCATGACCATCTGCGGCTTGATCGTCATGGCGGTTTGCTGGCTGACGGTATTCCTGCGGCGGCGTCAGGTGCAGCTGGTGCTGACTGACCGCCCCGGCGAGGCCCAGCCCGATACACTTTCATAACGCTCCATTCTAAAAAGAAGGACCGAAAGGCAGAGCCCTTCGGTCCTTCTTTTGCTCGATTCCATCAGCGCCGAAGGCGCTTGCCGCCGTGACGGGCCACCGCCTCGTCCCGCTTGCCGGAGGTCTGCCGCCGCCCGGTCTCTGCAGGCCGCTGTACCTCCGCCGCAGGCTCAGGCGCTTCCGGCACAGGCTCAGGTTTCGGTATCTCTACCGCAGGCTTAGGCACCTTCACAGGCTCAGATACCTCCGCAGACGCAGGCTTTTCCGGCAAGGTGGGGACTTCCTCCGCCATCGCCGCAGCCTGCGCCGATTCGGTGGGAGCTTTCTCTCCCGCATTCGTTGCCATACATCTCCCGGTGGGGGATCCTTCCGTTTTCTTTCCCTTTCGGCGTCGCAGGGGGAAGATGCACAGCAACGCCAGCACCACAGCAGCCCCCAGCACCAGATACAGTCCCGGCGGCCGGCTGATATAGCCGGACACATAGCCCAGCCCATCGATGCCCCACAAGGGCTGCCCCAGCACATTGTCCCAGTAGACCGGGGCTCCCTCCACATAGAAGAAGCGCCGCTCTGTGTCCACGGAACCGATGACGCCCCCCTCCAGCGATAGGTCACTGTCCGTGACGTAGGCGATGGTGTCCCCCGGCTGCAGCGTCTCCGGCTGCTCCTGCCGCACGTACAGCAGCGCCCCGGCGGACCACGGAAGCCCCTCCATGTCCGCCGGTACCACATAAGGCGTGATGCCGAAGGCTCGCACCCCCATGAGCCCCGCCGCCATCAATAGGATGCACAGGGTCAAAAGCGTCGCCAGTACGCCGCATATTCCTCTGAAAAACTTTCTCATGTTGTCTCCGCTCATTTCCACAGGCTGCCGCATAGGTGTTTTTTATCATCTTACCATGTTCCCGCCCCAAAGACAAGCCCTTTCGCTATCCTCCTACCCCTTTCGCAGCTCCTTTTCCAGTTTCTCCAGCGCCCGCTTCTCGATGCGGGAGACATAGCTGCGGCTGATGCCGTATACCGCCGCCACCTGCCGCTGGGTTTGAGGCGGATGCCCCTCCAGCCCGTACCGCCTCCGGATGATGTCCGCCTCCCGCTCCGTCAGGCAGTCCCGCACCAGACGCCGCAGCAGCAGCTGCTCCTCCCGATCCTGCAGATCCGACAGCATGGTGTCGTCGGTCCCCACCACGTCCAGCAGATACAGCGACCCCCCCTCCTTATCCGTGTCGATGGCGTCGGACAGGGACACCTCCCCCTGCAGCTTCCGCTGGGAGCGGAAGTACATGAGGATCTCATTCGCTATCCTCTCCTGACGGACACATAAGCTGCCCTATGGGCGGCAAATTCAGCTCTCCATCCTCCGCAAAGAGGTATACATAGACGTTTTTGCCGTCCCAAACCACTTTTTTGACGATAGTACGCAGCAGGCGACGCCGTTCTTCAATAGTAGTCGAATCCACCGTGTCAGCGAATGACTCAATCATATCTCTATAGAAAAATAGATTTTGGCTCAGAGCATTACTCTGCCTAGCAAGCTTTTCCAATTCAGCAATTCTTGTCTGCTCCTGTTCGCTCTGCCGGTGCAGCTCATCGATCTGCTCCATGACGTATTTGGCCGAGGTCTCGCTGGCAACGGACAGAGATTCCACCAGTCGTTTGATGCGGGCTTCTGTTTCAGCATGGTTCTTCACTAATAAAGTCAACTCAGCTTCATAACTTGCTTTGTTGTCATTGATTACTTTCTTGGTTTTTGACAGTAACTGTCCAAAGTCTTTTTTGTCGGTGGCAACCTTACGTATTTCCTCAACAATCTTAGCATCTAGAGTGTTGCCGTTGCAGTTTTTCATACTACAGACAGTACCATGACTGCGCTCTTTGGTGGAGCACATATAGGTGTAAATCAACTCCCCATTAGCATTAGTGCGACCAGTCAGTTTCGGGCGCATATAGTCACCGCACTCGCCACAACGCAGAAGGCCGGACAAAAGCGCCACATTGCTGCGCGGTTTGCGATAGCTCTTGGATTTGTTCACGTCCAGCATAGACTGTACTCGTACCCAGTTTGCACCGGAGATAATGCCGGGATGTTTCCCCACTGCCACAATCCAATCTTCCATCGGGCGAATCTGAGTAGCCTTGCCAGGGCGTTGGAGCGTGCGGTTGTAGGCCATAATACCGTGCTCACCGTCAAACTCCGATGGCTCAGCAAAAAGGTCTACGTTGTTCTCCTTGAGATACTGATACGCCGTATCGTCAGCAATCATATAAACCGGATTTGTCAGAATACCCCGGATGGCAAAGCGTGTGAACTGCTTGCCGCGCTTTGTGACACAGCGGTGCTCTAATAAGTACTGGTCAGTTTTACTGAGGGAGCCACTTTCCGTGAACACAGAAAAAATTGTCTTTACCAGCTGAATCTCCTCCGGAATAGGTTTGAGCTTACAAGCTTTTTTAACCTTGCCATCTACTGTTACGCTGGACAAGCTTTCCGAAGCGTAGCCAGTTGGTGTCGTCCCGCCCAGCCAGCGTCCGGTCTTGGACAGCTCATGCATGTTGTCGCGGATACGCTCGGCTATGGTTTCTCGCTCCAGCTGGGAGAACACTGACGCGATATACATCATTGCACGCCCCATTGGAGAGGACGTGTCGAACTGTTCCCGGATGGAAATGAAGTCAATGTGCCGGTCACCCAGATCCTCGATGAGCTTTGCAAAGTCACCAATATTGCGGCTGATACGGTCAAGGCGATAGACGACAATAGCAGCGAACTCAATCTTCTGGGAATCCTTCATCATCTGCTTGAACTGCGGACGCTCCAGATTGCCGCCGGAAAACCCCTCGTCCTCATATACAAGCGCATGCTCCGCCTCGTCTTCGCCAAAGTGCATTGCAATATATTGGCGGCACAGCTCAATCTGGTTCTCAATACTTTCGCCTTTCCCGGTAAATTTGGATTTGCGGGAATAGATGACGTATTGCTTCACCTGCGGCTGGTCTGTTGTTTTCATAGCAACACCTCGCATTACATTGTTAGGTTGTTAGATATATTGTAACGGATTGGAACCCATTTGAAAAGGTGCAAATAAGATTTTTTGAAAAGTTCTCCAAAGAACGCTATACCCCTTTATACCCCTTTCAAAAGGGTATAAAGGGGTATAACGTATTCTCACTGCCAGTTTCGTTTCAGGACTTCACTTTTGAGATACAGCGTGCTCTTCTCCGATGTTTTGATTGGATGCAGCTTCCCGCGTTTTGTAAGGTCAATGATGTTCTGCCGGGAGCAACCCAATATCTCCGCCGCTTCCGATGCGTTGATGATTCTGTGCGCGGCAAAGTTCCGGAAGTTTTCCATCGTCAGCGGAACACTTTTGCCAATTCGGTAGAGCATCGTGTCCGAAATGGTCATGTTCACATCCCAAGCAACACCGTATCCGCCGGTCTGCATCTGTACATACTGAAAAAAGTCCGGCTTCTTGAGAAGAACTTGAAATGTCTTCGTCTTTTCAAAATGCTTCTGCAAATCGCACTTCTTCACTACGCCATCCCGGAAAAATACCAGCAGGCAATGGTTCTCCAGCGGCAGCACATCTTCAATTCTCTTTGAGAACCGCCGCGTAATTTCTTCCGGAAGCTCCTTCTCGTTAATGGGAACAAGGTAGTAATCATCCTGTGCGCATCGCCCCATTGCCAGCATCAGAAGCTCGTACTCATCATATTCCTTCAGATGATTGTCGCGCAGAATCTCACCGATGTTCTGGCGGTCGATCGGAACGATCCGCTGCTGAACCCAGATCTTGCTCCAATAGGAATTGACTGTGGTTTCCCCACGCTTCACAAAGGAGTCCAGCAACAGCGGCGTTTCCCATGCATCCGCATTTTCAGGCAGCTCAATATAGAACTGCTTTTCCCGCCCGTAATACAGGAGATATGCCAGATCCTTCTGCTCCTGCACCGATTCATCTCGAATTGCATAAATCTTCATATGCGCACCACCTTTTCCAGATCATTTCCCATACGCCTTCAGAAAAGGCCCACCAGTTTCGATAGAATTACGGTGGACAGACCATGACAAATGGGGCAACTCCTGTTTTTCCTTCATAAGCTACATATGTACATTCTCCCCCATTATCTTAATTCACTACTTGTCATACGTCAAGCTATATTGTGAAAAGCCGCCGCCCTGATTTCACTCAGGACGGCGGCTTAAACTTGTTTATAGCAAATCGGATAAACAAGTTGATACTATTGCTTAGAACGTAAATGTTCAACTACTGCATCGATAAGCTCCAACTTTTGTTCCGTGGAACAGGGCAACTTCTGCACTATCTTTAGTGCTTGTTCCGCATGGAACTTGGTCAGTTCCTTGCTGAGTTTCGCCTTTCCTTCCGGCGTGGTCGGCATAATCAAAAAGACTTCCATATCTATTGTTCCTTTCAGCAAATTATGTGTGAGCTGTAGCAAATTGCTGTAGCTCTCGTTCGTTACCCTCAAATCTCCGAGTGTTTTACGGCTCCGACTTTTCAACAACAAAAAGCGGAAATAGGTCATAGTTTCCATCCTTATCAGAACTCAAATTGAGCTCAGATAGAACCTGCACCTGAACCTCAGGTTTAAGATCACAAATATATATTTCAACGCTCATGTGTCATCCTCCATATATGACTTTGCAAATTAATGGAGAGAGCTGCAGCAACTCGCTGCAGCTCTCAAATCATTTGTCTCGGAAAAGGTGCTTGTAAAGGTCATCCACGCCCTTTTGCTTTTGCGTCCAGGTAATCGGTGCCATTTCAAAACCGGCAGCCGCCCCCATCTCAATATATCGTTCGCGTGCTTTCCGAACTTCCTCTTTGACCTGATAATCCGAATCAACCATGACGTTGATCCTCTTCACGCCAATGGAGTCTAGTTCTTCAAGGGCTCGTTCGTACTGAGAATAACTCGGTATGCCTGTAAGGCCCACGAAACCACACTCATAAGGTGAACCCTGCGCAAAGCTGTAGGCAAGGTCGGATTTCATGACTCCCTCTGTAAGGCAAACCACTTCATCGCCTACATGAACGCCGACATAATGCGGACAGCACTTCGACTGTGTTCCGTAGTACTGGTCAACACTCGTCAGGTTATAGAATTTCTGGTTGTAGACCTTATCAAGCCGAACCTGAATGGCTTCAATTTGGCCAAGTAGGTTTCGGTCAGGCAGCATGATTCCCGAGCCCCGGATATCTAATACCCATTGGCCAGAGTCCTTCTGGCAGTAAAATCCAGGAACCCCATCAAGAATGCAGCCACGCTCTAACAGCTCCGTGACAATCCGTTTCAAACGTGTTGTAGGCGTCGTTCGATAGCATAGCCGCTCCATTTCCTCCGGCTTTAGCCCGCGCTCTTTCAAAGCAGATTGATGTGTCGGGCATAGAGTCAGTAAGGAAAGCAGATTGGAATAGGTATTATCCCGTACCTCAGCTGAGGCAATCGGAAGTTCTACTGTCTCTATGGGGCGAGGCTTCCGCTTATATTTGTGTACTGGTTCGCTCCCATCTGGCCCGAAAATCTTACAGAGTTCTTCGTAAGCCGTATGGAGGTTGACATCACAGTACTCTGCATAAAGATGGAGGATGCCTCCACCTTTACCACAGCGATTACACCGAAACACATTATCGCGGATCTTGACATTCATATGAGCTTTCCGATCTGCACAGAATGGACACCTGCAATGCAGTTGAGTCCCGGTATCTCGTATGACTTCGATACCAAGAAGTTCAACCACTTGCTCAATATCACATGGCAGATCAGGTATTCTGCCCATCTAAACCACCTCCCTTAGCTAGGGGAAGAATCAGCTGGCCATCTGGCCTACCGTTTCCAGTAGCTTTGTAGCCCCTGCTTTTAGTGCGAGATTATGGCCGGAATAGTTCTTCACATACCACGCGAGGTCACCTGGGCTCTTCATAGCGATTTCGCCAAGAGACCAGCCACTAAAGCGGCCAAAATCAACCTTGACGGCTTTCGCCTGTTCAATGGTCATGACACGCAAGTACTCATCCAGCGTTTTGGGGGGCTCCGGAGCAGGAGCATGAGACTGCTGCACAGGAGGCTGAACCTGCTGCTGAGCAGGCTGGGTAGATTTAGGCGCCGTCGCCGTCTGAGAGAAGACTGGAGGATCCGCTGTCGGTTGAGCGGTAAAACTCGCCACAACACTACCAGGGTGTCCCGCATCTTCATCGGGAGGCATCTTGATTGGTGCATCCGCGATGATACTTGCCAGAGCTTCACCATTCATACAGAACTGTGTACCATACCCCGCATCAGCCAAAGCGCGGCCCTTTGCGACTGTTTCGGCGATCTCCAAGAAGCGATCGCCAAAGCGGTCTTCCGTTGAGAAACGCTGAGAATACGCCTTCCCAATGAACTGGTCAGCTGGGTCAGCCTTATCGGCATAGATCCTGCAGCATACGATTGCATTCTTCTCATCAACTCGGATAAGCTCCGGGTCGATCTTTCCATTCGGATGGTGCAGGCGGAACCAAAGAAGGCGATATTTGACATCAAGGTAGAGATCGTTTTCGCCTTCCTCACCCACGGTAGTACGCACGAAATCAGCGGGGTTAAACCCATCGACAGCGTTGATGGCAGGGATCACATTAGAGTTCGATTCACTCATGGTAATTGTCCTTTCACAATAAATGTAGAAACGAGGCAACTTTTGACCACCCCGTTTCTCAAATAATCACGCTACTCGCCGACTCAGCTCGCGGTTATAATAAGCCACGATTCGATCCGCGAGCACCGTATTTCTTTGACCCACATCGCATTTATGGATCGCAACAAAGACTGCCTGCTTTTGCCCAATCAGGATGACCTTTGCCTTGGCTCTGGTCACAGCAGTATAGAGCAAGTTTCGCCGCAGCATGATATAGTGTTCTTTCAAAAGAGGGACAATGATGACAGGATACTCTTGCCCTTGGCTCTTATGAATGGTCGTACAGTAGGAGAACTCCAAATCCTCCAGCATTTCCTGCGTGTACTGTAGTGTCCTTCCATCCAAAAGTCTCACGCATGTGATCGTCTCATCATCCTCTTTCTTCATGTCGGTTATGACGCCGACATCGCCATTTGACACATTGATTCGATTTGCCGTCTGCATAATGCGGTCACCAACTCGAAATACTCGACTGCCACACTTAACCTCTTTCTTCAGGTTGTTTGGCGGGTTGACAAGGTCTCGAATGGTCTCATTCAACGCATTTGCCGCAACCGCACCTCGCTTACGGAGAGGTGAGAGAATCTGCACGTCCTCAATACCATGCAAAGAGACTTCCTGCAGATAGTTCTTGATGACCAACTGCGCAGCCTCTTCCGAGTTCTGAACTTCCAAAAACTGAAAGTCATCCCCAAACTGAAGATGGGTGTCGTTGTGGTTGATCGCATAGGCGTTGGTGATGATACGGCTATTAGATGCCTGACGGAAAACAGTCTCTAAGACTGCCGTAGGAACCTTTTCACTTCGAATCATCTCTCGCAGCACATTACCCGCGCCAACAGATGGGAGCTGGTCAGCATCACCGACAATAATCAGCTGAGCGCCCGACTTGATACGATCAAGGAGGATATACGCAAGGCGCATGTCCACCATTGAAAACTCATCAACGACTACTAAGTCTGCTGATAGTAACTCTTTGTCGTTCAGCGGGCTGTCTTCATCCGTCACAAGGCCAAGCGCCGAGTGAAGTGTAGAGGCGTACATTCCCGTCTGTTCTGCCATGCGCCGACTGGCACGGCCAGTAGGTGCAGCCAAGAGGACTTCATTCGCAGGGAACGCAGCTTTATAGATATCCAGTATGAATCGTAGTGTTGTGGTCTTTCCGCTGCCGGGGCCTCCGGTCATAATGGAGATCGGATGCGAGAGGCACAGCTTCACAGCATTGCGTTGCGAAGGAGCCAGCCTTTGATGCAAGGTTCTCTCCGCATTGTCGATTTTGCTGTCCAGATCGTCAATCTTCGTAAAGCCCTCCTGAAGTATCATGGACACAATGCGCTTCGCTGATTTAACTTCGCACATGCGCTCGTAACTCAGGTATACACGGCTTCCCTCAACATAGATACGGGATTCCACACGCTCATTTGTGATCGCCTGGCGGATTTCCTCTTCGGAAACCACTTCATCATCGCAGCCCATATTGAGAAGCTCATAGCACTGGCCAACCGTCTCATCAACGGATAGAAAAAGATGCCCAGATACGCGTGCCTCATCCAGCACATAGTTGATCGCACCGGAGTATCGCAAAGGGTGCTTTAAGCTAACTTTTGTTTTACGGGCAACGGAATCGACTGTCATGAAGCCAAAGCCTTTGATCTTACAGAGTTGGAATGGATCCGTCTTCACGATTCTCAGGCTGTTATCTCCGAACTCTTCTCGGATCATCGCAACCTTTTTCATCGAAACACCGAAAGGCGCCAAGTATATCATGAGATCACTCAAGGCTTTCGTTTCCCCGTAGGATTTGATGATAGCCTTGAGTTTTTTCTGGGCAATCCCCTTGACGCTAAGCAGCTTGTCCGGCTCTTTCTCCAAAACCTCCATCGTCTTATCGCCAAAGCGAGCGACAATGGCCTTTGCGGTCTCAGGGCCAATTCCTTTGATGATACCGCTGCTCAGGTAAGCAAGGATGCCGGCTTGATCTCTCGGCACGACTTCCTTACACATTGAAACCGACAGCTGTAAACCGTGTTTGGAATTCTCCCACGTTCCGTCCAGTTCCACTTCCACGGCATCCGTAGCAATCAGATGATAGCCGATGGCCGTGAAATGAATCTTGTCGTCATGGTAGTAAGACCGATTGCGGGCTTCCTTTGGAACAGACTCATCAGAAGTACTGTAGGCAAAAATGCAGAAGCCCTTATCGGACTTAAAGATGGTTCTTTCATATCGACATAGCATTTGATCACTCCTTATGCGATGGCCGATTTGACCACCTTAAAGATTCTTGATTCCGTCTGATCCACAAACTCATCATAGATATCAGGATACTGAGCTCGCAGAGCGGATAAACGGTCCTTTGATATTCCTTCCCGATACAGAGGATTGTAGGATACTTTGAAACACTCGCCGCCCTGTTCACAGGTTCCTTTGCATGCGGTACCCATCTCTTCGACGATGGGAGCATAGAGGGATTTGATGCGAGTCTCAAGTGCTTTTACCTGAGCATCTAAAGCCCTCTTTTCCTCTTTGAGTGCCAGGATCTCCTTGAGGTTCACCACAAACTTGCGGTCAAGATCCACGGTCGGTTCGGACTTGTCAGCAGGGCCGAAATAGCGACGGAGCGACTCCAGAACCGCATCTGGCTTTTCGACCAGGGGCGGCTCCACACGAGCCATGACGTGATTATTCCAGAATGCCGACAGCTCCATGATCGTGTTCTCTTCTTCCTCGAGGTCACGCTCAATCTTTTGCCATACGAAGTCGTTCTCATTATTTGAGAACAGGCAGGCAATGAAGGCAACATCGATGTTCATCACCGACATGTAGTGGCGAACCTGCAATTCATAGTGGCGAGGGACTGCGCCGTTCGCCCACTTGAATTGCATGTCATAGTGCGCCGTTTTGCACTCTAAGATGGCCTTACGTCCATCCGGCAGGGTTACAAAACGATCCACATCGGCAATCAGGAAGGGGAAAAACGGGTGTTGGTACATCCAGTGGTCTTCATACACAGATAGTCCGGTCTTCTTTGCGAAGATTTGAGCTACCACATCTTCGAGCAAATGCCCAATCTGGAATGTGATGCTTTTGTCCGGCCCATCATCTGACATGACGACCCCAATTTTGTCGTAATAAAGATCCCGAGCCGTGCGATATGGGGAGGAATTAAGGGCGACAGCTACATCGCTGCCGCCAATTCCTTTTCGCCTCCAACTGAGCCATTGATCCTCTGTTAGAGTTGTGATGTCCACCAATCTGTTTGGCGTGTAGTTCAGGTTCAGCCCCATAGCCTACACCTCCTCGCAGCGATCAAACCCACAATTGCCGCATTCTGGGCATTCCTGATCATCAGGATCCTCGAACGAGGCAAAGCTTGTTATCTCCCCGCAATGCCGACACTTATAAGCAAGTAGATCTTTTTCGGTGTGCTCTACCGTCCCTGTGTCATCGCAGGTAATGTGTTCCTCAAAACATATTCCCGGCTCTGAGGTCTGGATCATGACAGAAACGCCATCTTCTGCGCAGGCCTCTGAGAGAGTCAGGCACTCACTAGGAGAATTCTGAGGATATCCACCGATCAAGCAACTGTATGCTGACCATGCGAACGACGCGACAAACGAGTAACTTGCTTTGGCATCGACGGCAGGCTCGGAGAATTCTTTCATAGCCTCATCAATGAATGCCTGTCTTTTCGACTGGATGAAGCTCCGTGCAAAGAAACGCTTGCCTGGAATGGTTGAAGGATCGTCTTCGCTGACAAACCGTTCAATGAACGACTTAATGCCATCCCGTGTACCGGTGACATTTACATACCCAAACGACCAATTAGGCATAATCTATCCTCCTTACTCTTCAAAATCAGTATTGTAGTGCTCGACGATCTCAGTCGGCTCGTCAGATGCACAGTTGCCGTAGACAACAGTCTGAAGTGCTTCCTTGTTTGGATCGTATTCTACGCAAGCCAGGATCGCTGTAGCGCCATCCTTGCGTACATAGTCGATGAAAACGCCTGGATAGTCTGCTGCACAGTCAGTCTTATCGTGCTTAGCGTAAATCGCGAGTTGTCCTACTGGCGTATCAACAATAAAATGCCGAGTCTTTTCCATATTCAATCCGCTCCTTGTTTTCGGTGATATCTTTCATGACTGAATCCATAGCGGAGAGTACTACCTCAACTCCCTCGAAGATGTGGTCACTATCTAATGCCCACATCATGTCATGGAATTCGCCCTCTGGCGTATAGACAAAGCACTCCCACCAGTTGTTGTGTTCCATATCGAGTCGATACCGTTTATGCGTATCACCCATGGCAGCATATAAGGCATGGTCCGTCTTCAGATATGGCAAAACATCAACGCCAAAACGTCCAGAGTTACTCTTATCTTTGACATAGAGTAATTCTGTACCATCACTCTTATCGTAAAGTGTGGCGTAGATATCTCCGCAGGCGTGAATGGCAAAAACACACCCGCGCACCTTGATAGATACCACCAGGCCGCCGTACCAGAGGGAAGAATACTGCTTGCGGCAAATCGGCTGATGGAATTCAACTTTGATAGGTTGATGTATCTTTCCAATCTGCTTTCTGATCTGCCAGCAAAGGTGTAGACGTTGTAAGGTGCTGATGCCTTCGAAGGTTATATTCTTCATGTGAGATCACCACCTCTTACCACTTAAAGTCACCGGGATGATCATACTCATGCCAATTCACATTCAAGGCACGAGATACAATCTCCTCCAACTGAGCAATCCTCAGCCCAGAGGCACCGTCACACTGCGCAGAGAAGATCACATCGCTCATCTGCATGAAGAGTTCATAGGCCGTGCAAGGACTGTCTCCATGAATTGCTACGAAATAGTCCATAGCTTCATAGGAGGCTTTCTTCGGGGCCTTGATTCTTTTCAGGACACGCATGAGTGTAGTGACGGGATAGCGGATCTCGATGTTCATGAGCTGCACTTGCTTGTCCAGCGCCTTTTCAAATTGCGCATAGACCAATCTGAGCTGTTCCTCAAAATACTGCATATCCACACCATTCTTGTGTTCGGTGCGAATGGAGTACCCCAATGGAACAATACGACTCTCGGCACCAACCAGAAAAATCGGATAGAGATTTGCGCCGCTCATACCCACATCGGAGGTGGAAAAGCGCAGCGCAGGAACCATTTTCTCGGTTTGCAAGCCTTTGGCAGCAATCTCCCTATGATATGTATCAAGGAGTTTGTCTGCCTGGCCATCCAGGCACCAGATAGCGGTTGCGATAGAGTGATCGAAGTGGGCGGTCATGAACCGATTGCCGGGATATTCTCGATCAAGGAAGTCATTGGTCGCTTTGAACAGGGGCAGCATCTCCATGACCGTGTAGTCCTTGGGATCTCCACCGTGTACGGCCGATACCTTCTCATCTGCGACTTTGATCAGGCTGTCGCCGGAGGCAACGCCCATGCAGTAGTTGAGAATCTCAGCGAATACGCTTTTGGAGACTTTGTTGAGGGCATGACCGGAGATGCGGGCACGCTCCAGAACGGTCTTGAGAGCACAGGAACGGACCGGGTAGTCCTTACCATCTACCTTCAGCAGGAGGCTGGTATTCTCCATTGTGTCTTCAAGAATCTCTGCGGCGCCATTGTGGTCATAGATCTGCATGTACAGATTCCCGAGCGTGGAGCCTCGTTCCACCGGTTCGAACTGAAGTTCTCTGGATGGGGCGGTCATCCATTTGCTGCGGGCTTTCCGGTCGCTCAGGAATTGAAAAAAATCCCCAGACTCCGTAAAGCTACGACTGAAGTTGTCCGTGAATACTTTGCTTTCTGTCATTTGCTTGTTCCACCTTTCAAATTGTTATTTCTCAAACCCGCCAAAGCGGCATTTGGGCAAAAAAAGAGCGCTCTGATCTGAAAATCAAATCAAAGCGCAAAGAGAGCGGCGAGACAAATTGTCCGCCCAGAAATGCCAGAATGTGTTGGCTCACAGCTTATGAAGCTCCATAACGGAGATGAAATCTAATAAGTACAGAGTCAGAATACCATTGGAGCTTTACTCGTGCCAGAATACCTAATTCTGCTTTCTGGGCAAAAATCAACGCACACGTATTGCATCCACCCTCCTCAAACGCAAACCTCATTGCTATTCTTACCATATAATGCCAACGAGCTTTGCACATTATTCTGAAAACGCAATCACAATGAGCTTTTGCTTGCACCATAAACTTGGGTATGTTATTATAAAAGTACAATCGCAAGCATGATGTTAGGAGCTGATCATTTTGCCAAGAGGAAAACTGTTAAACGGTCTGGTGACCCAGCAGAAGGTCCTGCGGGGAGCGGTAACCCTGTTTCTGGAAAAGGGCTACACGAAAACCACCACCGGCGAGATCGCAAAGGCGGCGGGCATCGGACAGAGTTCGTTCTTCCATGTTTTTCCCAGCAAGGAGGCGCTGCTGCTGGAGTTGGTACAGCGGATGTTCAGCGGGCAATTCGCTCTTGCGGGACAGCACAGCGGGAAACAAGACCCTGTACTCCTGTACGCCGTGGAAACGGCCCTCCAGCTCCACATCGCCGAGTTGACCGAACCGCTGCGGGAACTGTATGTGACCGGCTACTCGCTGCCGACCACATCGGCGTACATTTACCATAGCACGGCCAAGCGTCTGCAAACCATCTTCGGGCTATATCTGCCGGAGGCGCAGCCAAAGGACTTCTACGAAATGGAGATCGCATCCGCCAGTATCATGCGGGGGTTCATGTCGGTTCCCTGTGACGTGTATTTCACGATGGAGGCCAAGATCTCCCGCTTTCTGGACTGCTCATTGAAGCTCTATGACGTACCGAAGGAGAAGCGCGCGGCGATCACGGCGGCCGTCTTGCAGATGGACCTTCACACAATGGCTTCGGGCATCATCCAGAAGACCGTCCAGCAGGCGGAAAAGGGCTTTGAAGCCCTGACGGAAAAATAAATTTTGGGCAAGGGGATATCCCCTTGGTTCCTCCAAAGGAGGAACCAAATGACTTTCATCATGGAGGGATCGAGATGAAGAAACGGTTTTTGAGCATTCTGGCAGCGCTGTGTCTGTGCCTTGCCCTGTGCGTGAGCGCGAGCGCCATGCAGCTTTTTGTCAAAACGCCGACCGGCAAGACCATCACGCTGGAGGTGGAACTCACCGACAGCATTGATCATGTGAAGCAGAAAATTACGGATGAGGAAAGCATCCCGCCCGACCAGCAACGGCTCATTTTTGCTGGCAAGGAGCTAAAGGATGGCACGCTGTTGGACTATAACATCCAAAAGGAATCTACCCTCCATCTGACGCTGCGGAGCGCGGCGACAGAGGCCGCCACGGCGGACGCCCTCCGCACCGCCATCGGGACCGGCACGGACGGCATCGTGAAGCTGACGGATGACATCACCATTACGGCGGGGCTGAAGATCACCCGCGACGTCACCGTGGATCTGAACGGCCACATCCTGCGCTATGACGAGGCGGCAGACCCGGACAGCATCTTCCGCGTTGGGGCGGGCACCCTGACCCTGACCGACAGCCGCCCTGAGGCGGAGCATGAGGATAAGACCCTGCCCGCGGGCGGCCTCATCACCGGCGGCAAGGGCTACCGGTATGACGGCGGCTCTGGCGACTATCATATCTATTATTACTATGGCGGCGGCGTGTATGTGGAGGCGGGCGCGTCCTTCGAGCTGGCGGGCGGCACCATCTATGCCTGCGGCGTCCAGAGCGAGGCGGCGTGGCCATGATCGGCTTTGCCGAGCTGGAACTGGGGGAGAACGCCCGCATCACGGGCTGCAAAGCCACCAACGGCGCCGCGATCTACATGGACCTTGAAGCGACCCAAACCGCCAACTATCCCGGCTGCTTCCTCTATGCCAACGGCGGCCAGGTGGATGGCTCGGTGTATGTGGGAACGAACGAGTTCACTGGAAATGCTGAGATCAAGATCACCAACGCCATCGACCACACGGACGGGAAGCCTACCACGATCTTCACCGGCGATGTCTACTGCGAGGGCGACATCCGGGGCGGCAGCTTCTATGGCAGCGTCACCGCGGCAATCCCTGATAATTACCTGGATTGGGACATAATTAAAAACTTTTGGAGCAACATCTCCGGCGGCAGCTTTTACAAACCCGTCTGCACGGAGGGCCATGTCTCCGGCGGCACATACTATGGCGGGCTGACCATGGGTGAGACCGCAAAGCTCAGCGGCAAGCCCATGAACACCGGCACTGTAATCAATGACAAGACCAACATCCCCAACCCCAACAGCACGCCTGTCACCGTGACCTATAAGTACGGGAAGCTGGACGGGATCTATGCCAAGCAGATCGTCCAGGCGGGCGAGAAAGCTATTGAGCCGGATGTACCCAGCAGACAAGGTTATCAGTTCACGGACTGGTATCTGGACGACACGAAGTATGACTTCAACGCCGCTGTGACGAAGGACATGACCCTGACGGCACAGTGGACGCTCGATCGGTACACCATTTCCTACAACCTGAACAACGGTACAGCGACCGGGAACCCGGATTCCTATACCGTTGAATCGGATGCCATCACCCTCAATACCTCCACACGCCCCGGTTACACCTTCACCGGCTGGAGCGGCACAGGGCTTGACGGCGAGAATAATATGACCGTCACCATCGAGAAGGGCAGCACCGGCGAGCGCAGCTATACGGCACACTGGCGCTACAATGGTGGAGGCGGGAGTAGCAGTTCCCCCAGCTATCCGGTCAGCGTTCCGGATAAGACTGACCACGGCTCTGTGACGGTCAGCCCGAAGAACGCCTCTAAGGGCGATACTGTGACCGTCACGGTGAAACCCGACAGCGGCTATGTGCTGGAAACCATTTCCGTCACCGACAAGAACGACAATGATCTCAAGCTCACCGACAAGGGCAATGGGAAATACACATTCACCATGCCTACGAGCAAGGTGG
>OGXQ01001512.1_pt1 | contig 17370 bp, 18 predicted proteins | sample 1576291 | NCBI WGS metagenome assembly OGXQ01 (sample SAMEA3541575, study PRJEB24748) | human gut metagenome | biome: human gut; feature: human-associated habitat; material: faeces | place: China | collected 2012 | reverse complement strand
TGTAATGCTTCATTGCGATTCCCTCCATCTCTGTTCTTTCAGTTTAACAGATTTTGGGGATTTTGCGACTGCACTTACAGGGTACTACTCCAAGTATATCGAGAAGACGGTGTCGCAATTATACTCCGACGGCGTCATCAGGAGAGCGCCAGGGAAAGTGCTGCGACTTACACCTCGGGGAATATCTCTACTCGATGAAGATGAGCGGCAGCTTTACATGGCGCTCTCCTGCGGGAACCGCCCAGGCAATGACAAATCACACGTCGACGCCGCTACCAGAGCATCCGATTGCCTTGCGGTTATGTATGCGGCAGGGATACCCGCTGGGTTCTACAAAAGCGAATTCGAATTCAAGAATGACTCCGTAGAACCAAGCTACAAAACCTCTTTCGAATTCAAATCCGTAGAACCAAGCGAGTTTGTCCTGAAAAAGGAGCTTATGGAGTCCGGTCAGCGGCAGCGGAGAATGGATGGCAGCCGAGCGAGCGGATACCTGTTCGCGTCGGGGATTACTGCGACCGTGATATCGACAATGGGGCGCAACCTCAAGCTGAATCACAGAGGGGAGTTTAGTGATACTCTGCATTGCACGGTGGAGGCAAAGCATCGGTTCAGCGGCATCGCATACACCGGCGACCGAAAGTATCAATGCATCATCCTCTGCCCATCCGATGACGACTGCCTGCGCATCCTCTCGCACCGTACAGAGGCTCACACGCTGGCTGGGGAAGTGTGTGACAAGCATCAGTCGAATATCGAGTACAGATATATCCCTGCGACGCCGGACGGCGTACGGAGCCTCAGATACATCGCTGCACACACTCAGGATGACATCCTGCACGCGGTGTTCTCCGATGAGGAGATTGCAGCTGCGTATGGCAAGGACTGCGATGCTGTGACGAACGGCGTGCGTGCCGTGGAGTTTTGCTCGTGCAATCTCAGCAAGCTGATGCGGTACGCCGGACGCGATGACATCGGCGTTGTGTGTTTCGAATGGCAATATGATTTCGTGCGGCAACTCTGGGGCGGTTGTGTCAATCTGCGTAGAATTCTGCGTGACAGTATGATATAATTACATTAGGGAACCTCTGATTTAATCCGCACTACCATACAGGTTCGAGATATGGTATAATGAAGCAAAGGGCGCGCCGGTATGGTGCAGGTAATATTGTGAAGGAGTGTCGAGACTGTCTACTCGGCTGAGAGCGATGCTGATTGATTCCGTGGTTCAACGGGGGGCTGTTCGCAACGAACAGATGATACTTCAATAAGAACCCATGATTGGGGAGCTTCCCAAAGGGCCGATCACCTGCCGCAAAAATGGATATTACTATCTCCGATACCGCGAAGACGGCAAACTGTATGACAGGTACATTGGCAAGGACGCAGAGAAGGTCGATGCAATCCGCGAAAAACTCGCTCTCCGAAAACACTATGTGGAAATGCTCTCCGCACTGAAGCGTGAACAAAAGGCCATTCATTCACTTTATCAATTCGAAAGAAATCAGAGCGGAGGAATGATGATATGGGACAGGAACAATTTGCCGCAATCATGCCCTACATCAGCGCCGATCTTGTTGGGATGATTGTCAAAAAGAAAAACATATCCGAGCCTGATGCGATCACAAAGCTGTACGCCGCTCTTGAGCAGGAGGATACAAAAGTCTGGCAATACAGCACGGATATGCTGTATTCCCTCCTTGAGCAGGAAGAAAGAACAGGGGAAATCGAATTTCCCGATGTGTGAGGAGGCGCAAATATGAGCAAGGAGACTGCTTTTGCTGTGTTTTGCCTTGAAAGCTATAAGGTTTATAAGTCCCTGACGGGCAAACAAACGGCAGAATTGTTTCGCCGCTACGGTGTGTTTGACTATCTGAACGAGTTTTACGATGTCCTTCATACGACAGGGTATCAATATATCAACCGTGACATTGATATCTACCTGAAGTCTCGCAACGCCGTGATTCCGGCATGATGTAAAAAGATGTGAACTACCCTCGACCAAAGTCGCAGGCATCCGGCAGCGAGATTTTATCACTGCCGTCACTTTTCCTGATTAACCAGACTGCCAGGATGGTTTCCGGCCACCCCTGCTTGCAGTACATGGTCCTTAGCCCAGGCGTCCCAACCGGTTCTTGATTAAAGAAGCAGCATCGGGAAGGGGAGGAGCCATTGAAGCTGTATGACCGAGCCGTTTATCTGCGTAGGGAGCGACGGATATTCCTTTTCCTACGATAAGCAATACACAAAGACCAATCCTCACCCCCGCAGCTTTGCTACCTTTCCGCAGTTCTTCCAGACCGTCCGTGAAAAACAGCTTATGTCCATACAAGACGCCGTCTATAAGGCAACCGCACTTCCTGCACAGATTCTTGGCCTGTACGACCGCGGGCAGTTGAAAAAGGGGATGGCTGCGGACATAACGATATTTGATAGAGAGCGAATCGCAAGTCGTTCAACGTATCTGGATTCAAAGGTTCGTCCAGTGGGGATCTCATATGTCTTCGTCGGCGGCAAGCTGGCATACTGCGATGGTCGCACCGTCGATTTTCATTCCGGCAAGGTTCTGCTTCATCTGTAACTGCCGGGCCATGCACAATGCATCTATCGGTTGGATCACGGGCAGTTCCTCGAAAGCGTCCATAGCAAAACAGCGAGGCATTGCCTCGCTGTTTTGCTTGCCTGGGAGAGATCTCTTCCTGCAGAAGGTCTGCTAAACGCTGCCTCGATCCGAGGCGCTGCTCTATAAAAAGCGAATGGTCTGTCTGCAAAAAAATCTGAATGGAATTCAAAGATCACGATCTCCCCAAAATGTGATCCATTCTGCGTAATAAAAATTTATGACTGAACGGCTTTGGCAGATAGCATGCCGCGCCCAATGCAAAAAACTCTTCGCGCAGGCGGTTTGACACTCTTGCCGAAATGATGATCGTGCGCAGAGCAAGCTTCTGACGGCCCAGCTCACGCATGACCTCTGCACCATTCACATCCGGAAGATCCGGATCCATGATCAAAAGCGCCGGCTGTCTTTCCTGAACAGAGCGCAGAATATCCCATCCCTTTTTTGTCCGCACGACCCGATAGTTTTCGCGCAGCGCGATGGATTCCTGCAAGAGACCGCAAAAAGCTTCGTTGGCATCTGCCAACAGAATGTCATGACAATGCTTCATACATATCTTCCTATCCTAATTTTTGAATCGAATAGTATTTACGTACACAGTGCGGCAGGCGGTGCTTCTTCTGCCTCCATCAGGCCATCTTCTTCATTCTCACAGAGCTCGCGCCGAAGCGCACAAAGCGTATCTCTCACCGCTTGGTCGTTCAGTTCGTCCAAAAGCAGCAGAAGAAAAACCAGGCTTGTCGCAGACAGGCAGTATTTCCCTCGCTCCAAGTCACTGTATGCACGGCTCGTGATGTGAAGGCATTCTGCCATTTCTTCCTGTGAAAGCCGAAGCTTGCGCCGCAGGTCACGGGCTGACCGGGAAAAGAAATTCCGGATCAGCCGCTTGTAATATCCCATATGATAAGATCTCCGTTTCTTTTAGGAATTCTACGGAAATCTTACTCAGTGCCGAAGTGCGCTTCCATGAAGTACACTTCCTAATATTGAAATTTCCTTTTCCTTCCATATCATTTCAACATCCTTAAGAAAACGCTTTCCGGAACGTTTCCGACTATCCGGTCCCACATGCAAGAAAAATGCTGCACATCCTCACGGTCAAAGCCGCAAGGATGTGCAGCGCATGATTCTGCGATCTATATTCACCATGCTTCCGCAAGCAAAAAGTCTGCAAGATGAACGATTTTGATGCCGTTTTCGATACCGGTATCCATTTCGTTGAGCGTAACGACATATTTGGGGTAATGGTCACGGATCTCCATCAGGTTTCCGACCTCGCGGTCAGAAGTCTCCGGAATCCGGACACAGACCTGCACATAGATTCGCTCAGCGCGGCGTGTGGCCACAAAGTCGATTTCCTTTGTATCGTTCTTGCCGATGAAAACATCGTAACCGCGGCGCTTCAGCTCAAGGAATACGATATTTTCCATTGCGCCGTCCAGCATTTTGCGGTTGTACCCCAGCAGCGCATATTTCAGAGAAACATCGGCAAGGTAATACTTTTCCTGCGTTTTCAGAATGCTCTTGCCTTGCAGGTCGTAGCGTTCGCAGGGGTAAATGATAAACGCCTGCTCCAGCCAGCGCAGATAGTTGTAGATGCTCTCCACCGAAACCTTGCGGTGCTCGCTTTTGAGGAAGGTGGAGATCGAGTTTGCCGAGAAGGTCTTGCCCATATTCTCGATGATATACTTCACCACACGGTCAAAAAGATCCTGCTTGTTGATGCGGTGGCGCTTCACAATATCGCGGGAAACCACGGTGTGATAGATGCCGTTGACGATCTGATAGGCGCTTTGCTCGTCGTACTCACTGAGCGCCACGAGGGGGAAGCCGCCGAAGCGAATATAATCTTCCAGCAGCTCCCTGCGGGATAACGGACTATCCTGCTTAAATGCAAGGTACTCTTTGAACGACAGCGTATAGACGGGGATGGAAACATAACGGCCGGTCAGATAGGTCGAGATTTCGCCGGACATCAGCTTGGAATTGGAGCCGGTCACATAGATGTCGGCATCTGTACTCTCCAGCAGGCTGTTGACCGCTTTTTCCCAACCGTCGATTTCCTGAATTTCATCGAGCAAAAGATAGCAATGTCCTTTGCCTAACATAGCTGCGGTCAACTCGTCGTACATCTGCTTGGCCGTAATACTCTCAGGAATATCCATCTCCGTGTATCGTTTGCAAATAATATGATCCATAGAGACACCGCGGCGCAGGAATTCTTCCTTCAGCATCTCAAAAATGGTGGACTTCCCGCAGCGTCGGACGCCTGCCAGTATCTTGACAAGCGGCTTGTCGATAAAAGGCTCAAGTGCCTCAATATAATCCGGCCTGTTGATCATCGTATCGCCTCCCTCACAGTTGTTAGTATAACCGAAATAACCGCTATTTTCAATAAGTTTTTAAGGTTTAACAGGAAAAAGCTTTTAAGCTGTTGGGAAATTACGCGGGCTGTGCACCGCGGCAAAAAGGTAGAGCACTTCTGTCGACACATCGTTCAACAGAGGTGCTCTGATCTTTTGTGTAAGGTAATTTGCTGGGACTTCGCTAATTTCTCAGCATCAGCGCAAACGCATCGAAGTAGCGCAGCATATCGTTATCGTTGTCAATGTAGACGCCGAGCTTCGTTGTCGTAAAATAGACAGCGTTGTGTGTCGATGAGCACCATCCATAGGTCATCATTGAACTGCTCTATGCTGAAATACTCGCGCCGCATATGAGCCACTAAATAGAACGCTCCGGACTGCTGTAAAAACAGTCCGGAGCGTTCTATTTGAAAAGAAGATAGTTTGGAAAACCTACTTATTTAAAGAGACTCGGAAGCCAGAGGGTAAGGCCGGGAATATAGGTGACCAAAAGCAGGACGCCGATGAGCACTGCCAGCATGGGCAGTAGATCCCGCATCTGGTCCTTGAGCGAAATCTTGGCAATCGAGCTGGACACGAACAGGCAGACGCCCAGAGGAGGCGTACACATACCAATGGTCAGATTGACCGTCATAATCATGCCGAAGTGAACAAGATCCACATTCATCGCCTTGCAGATGGGGATAAACAGCGGCGCAAAGATAACGATTGCACTGGTGGTATCAATAAAGGTACCTGCAATGAGCAGAATAATATTGATGACCATCAGCATGGCGACCTTGCTGTGGATATTATCCTGGAGCATGGCGCTGACGGTCTGCGGGATCTGAGCGACGGTGATGACCCAGGAGAAGAGCGACGCGAGCGCAACGATGATCAGGATCTGACCGGTGCTCTTGGCCGCGTTGACAAAGGCTTCCCAGATGCCCTTGAGGTCCAGCTCGTGGTAGACGAACAGGCCGATGACCAGCGCATACGCCGTAGCCACAGCCGCCGCCTCGGTGGGGCTGAACTTACCGCTCATAATACCGCCGAGAATGATGACCGGCATGAACAGCGCCAGCAGCGCGTTGACCGCGGACTTGACCACCTCACGGAAGCTCGCGCGGGTCTCACGGCCCATGTAGCCGCGCTTCTTGCCGACAAAGTAGCTGTAGATCATCAGGCCGATGCCCATCAGGATGCCGGGAATAACGCCGCCGACGTACAGGTCGGCAACGCTGACGCTCGCCAGAACGCCGTAGACCAGCAGGGGGATCGACGGCGGGATGATCGGGCCGATTGAGCCGCCGCAGGCAAGCAGCGGCGCGGAGAAGGTGTATTCATAGCCGCGCTCCTTCATCAGCGGGATCATGATGCCGCCGATGGCCGCGGTGGCCGAACCCGTGATGGCAGCGAAGAACATACATGCGAGGATACTGACCATCGCGAGGCCGCTCGGGAAATGGCCAAGCAGGGTGTCCGCAAAATCAACCAGACGCTTGGACATACCGCCGCGGAACATCAACTCACCAGAGAGCATAAAGAGGGGAATAGCAATGAGTGCGATGCTGTCGCCGCCGGTAAACATACGCTGGACCGTAACGATCAGCGGCATACCGCTGGCGATGAGGCTGCCGATGGAGACAATGCCCAGAGCAAAGCAGATCGGAACGCCGACAAAGAAGGCAATAAACAGGCAGAGAATAATGGTCATTTGTTGTCTCCCTTCTTGCCGAAGAGCTCCTTGGCTTCATCGATGAGCTGCTCAAGCATATAGTAAAACATCAGGATACCAGAGATGGGAACGCCGTAGTAATAATAGGTCATGGGAAGCATCAGATAGGGGGACTTCTGGGAAGCGCCGGTCGCGGCAAACTGGAAGCCGTAATAAACAATAAACGCAAAGAACGCAAGAAGTACGATGTTGATCACAAACTCAACCGCCTTGCGCACCTGCGGCTTCATCATACCCAGGACAAAGTCAACATTCAGGTGCCCTTTTTCGCGTACGCAGTATGCGGCGCCCAGATAAATGATATAGGTAAAGCACAGGCGGATCACATCCTGCGACCAGCCCATCGAAGCGTCAAAGAAAATGCGCCCGATGATCACGCTGAACGCGACGACAAACAGCACGATCAATGCCACGCCGATCACGCCGCGCACGAGCATGGTGAGGTATTTATCAATTGTTTTCATTCAGTTTCCTTTCCTGAATCTGCATAAGTCTTTTTCAGGATGGGGGAAGTGATCCCCCCATCCTGAAAATAAGCGGTACTTACTTGGCGGCAGCCTCAGCGGCGGAACGGACCATCTCAGTCAGTTCGGGGGAGACAATGGCCTGAACCTCGGGACGCAGATAGAGCTCAGCGGTGGCTTCCTGGAAGGAGGTGATATCGGGATCCTCACAGACGATGACCCCGGCATCCTTGATTTGCTGGAGCTGAGCGGCCTCATTGGCAGAGACGGCGGCGCGCTGCTGCTCGCCGGCGTAAACGGCGGCCTCATCAATGGCGGTCTGAATCTCGGCAGGGAGGTTATTGTAATAATCGAGGTTGATCAGGATGCTCTCGGCGCCGTAAGTGTGGCCGTCGAGACACATATACTTCTGGACCTCATAGAACTTGGAGCTGGCGATGGAGGGAATGGGGTTTTCCTGACCGTCGACCATGCCCTGAGAAAGCGCGGTATAAAGCTCGTTGAATGCAACGGGGGTAGCGGTAGCGCCAAGGCAGTCAGTCAGAGCAAACCAGATGGGGGCTTCCTGCACGCGGATGCTCTGACCCTTCATATCGGCCGCACAGGTGATCTCTCTTTTATTGGTGGTGAAGTGACGGAAGCCAAGCTCGCAGAAAGCGAGGTGCTTAAAGCCCTGCGCCTCAAACAGCGGGGCGAAGTAGGGCTGGAGCGTGTTGTCCAAGACTTCGTAGGCAACTTCCTTGGAGGTCAGCAGATAGGGGATGGAGAGAACCTGCGTTTCGGGAACCCATGCGGGAAGCGTGCCGTCGGTGGTGACGATGGTCATCTCCAGCGTACCGAGCTTGACGCCCTCAGCCATTTCACGCTCGCTGCCAAGCTGGGAGTTGGGGTAGATCTCAACGGTCACAGCGCCGTTGGTCAGCTCCTCGACCTTCTCCTTGAAGAAGTTTGCGGCGATGGTAGACTGGTGCTCTTCGTTGCCGGTGGTGCCGAGCTTGATCTTATAGGTGGCGGCAGGGGTATTCTGGCCGTCCGGTGCAGGGGTGTCCTTGCTGCCGCAGGCGGCGAGGGAGAGAACCATAGCAAGGGCAAGCAAAAGGGTAATCAGCTTTTTCATTTTCATCTTTCCTCCTCAGTAATTACGTGGATGTTGTAGTTCATGCTCAGACTGCGGTTAAGCGTTTCGTCGATCATTTCGCAGCGGAAATTCTCGCCGTACTGGAAGCCGTTCAAAACGGGGACAGTACCGGAGTAGATGACACAATGCGAAACATCTCCGATGCGCTCCCGCAGTTCTTTGAGTAAGTGCTCGACGGGGAGAATGTCGGCGAGAGTACCCTGCTGATAGGGGATCTCCTTGCCGTCCACCGTCTGATAGGAATTGAGCTTGATGGAATCCCAGTGATCCTTGAGATCATCGTACTTCCAAATGTCGTGGCCGATGGGCTTGGGGCAGACCTGCTTGGCCTTGGGAACGCTGGCGCTCTCGAGCTTGCGGTCGGTGTGGTCGCTGCCGAGGCCGATGTAGATCTCATCGCCCTGCGTGATGATGATGTACTCCACCTCGCCGCAAGTGTTGTTGCCGACAAAGTCGATGTCGGGATCCTGCGTGAGCAGCATATTGGACATCTGGAAGATCGTCGGGATTTTCTTGGGTGCGGGAACGCCGAGTTGCTCCTCCAGTTCCTTAATGTGCTCCATGGTCTTGGCGATGTTGCGTCCGGCGTAGCCGATGGCGAGAAGCTGATTGTACATAACCGTCATCTCGGTGGCCTTGCCGTCCGCGTGCAGGGTAAATGTGATTTTGCTGTCCAAGATAATATCCTCCTTAATATTTTTTGCTATAGCACTTTTCTGATGAAGGGCAATGCGAAAATCAGACGTGGTAAAGCTCAGGGCGGCGGTCGCGATAAACGTTGATCGAAGCGCGGATGCCCTCAATGACGGAGAAATCAAGGTCGCCGGTGAGAATGACCTCGCTGCCGCCGGCAGCCACGATCGGATTGCCCCAGGGATCGAGAATGTGAGAGGAGCCGCCGTACACGGTCTCACCCGCCTTACCGCAGGAGTTGCAGGCGACGACGAACATCTGGTTTTCGATCGAACGGGCCGCCGTGAGGGTATCCCAATGATACTTGCGCAGCGCGGGCCACTGGGCGGGAACGAAGAGCACGTCCAGACCGGTCAGCGCAAGGGTGCGCACCAGCTCGAGGAAGCGGACGTCGTAGCAGATGATGATGCCGCACTTTTTGCCGTCAAGCTCGAAGGTGGTCACATGGGTGCCGGCCTTGTAATAGTCATGCTCGCCCATCGGGGTGAAGAGATGGGTTTTGTCGTATTCGGCGATGCACGCGCCCTGACGGTCAAAGACGTAGGCGGTGTTGTAAACCTTGTCGTTCTTAACGTTGGAAACGGAACCGGCCACGATGTTGACGTTCAGCTCACGGGCCAGGGCGGAGCACATGTCCTTGACAGCAGCACCGTCCTTGTCGCTCAGCTCCTTGAGATTCTCCTTAGGGAAGAATCCGGTGTTCCAGGTTTCGGGAAGAACGATCACGTCGGGCTTGGAAGCCGCGGCTTCACGGATGAGTTCTTCCGCATGCTTGAAGTTGTAAGCCGGGTCGGCAAATTTCATATCCATCTGGATTGCGCTGACTCTCATAATAAGCATCTGCCTCCTTAATATATATACATAATATTCATTTTGGAAAAAGCGGCAGGAGCCGCAGGAGATATGTTATATATAGCATATCGCAGCCGATTTGTAAAGTTTTTCTCCCGTTAAGATTGTATTTTGGCTTTTTCGACAAGAATTGTGGCGTCGAATTGGAGACTTTAGCAAAAATGGAACGGGCTCTGTCAGGAGAAAAAACTTCTTGCAAAGAAGGACTATTTGTTATATAGTAATATATTAAAGGAATATATACGACATAAACGGCGGAAGAAATCTACTGTGCAAGCGTAGCGTGGCCGTCGAATGATGAAGATAAAGGGGAAACGCTTTGTGGCCAGCATCGAACCAATCGGACTTTTAAATGGCAGCGCAATCGCGCCCGTCACCATGAAGCAGCAGGCGTATGAGCTGATCAAGGACGCAATTCTATACCGTCGGCTGCAGATTGGCATTACCTATTCTCAGGATGCGTTGTGCAGCGAACTGAATATCAGCCGCACGCCGGTGCGTGAGGCGCTGCTGGAGTTGCAGCAGGAGGGGTACATTGCATTTATGCGCGGCAAGGGGATTCAGGTGATCCCGGTGACGCGGAAGCGCGCACAGGACATTGTCGAGGCGCGCTATTATTTGGAGCTGAGCGGCGCACGGCTTGCGGCGCAACGACGCACGGCAGCGCAGATAGAGGCGCTGGAGCGGCTGCTACTTGAGCAGGAGAGCCTCTGCCACGACCGTGCGGTGCGGGCCTCATACCAGCTTGACCGCAAGTTCCATCGTGAGATCTTTCTTGCCTCAGGCAACACCTGGATGCAGGAGGAGATCGAGAAGCTGCGCGATCACTTTCTGCGGATCGAGACGCAGTCCGCGTTCGACAGTCCCGAGCAGGCGGAGCATGTCATTTTGGAGCATCGCGGTATTTTGACCGCAATCTGTGCAGGCAATGAAAAGAGGGCAGAGGAAGCGATGCGCTATCATCTTGACTGCACTGCTAAGCGTACGCTAATCCACATTACGGACGGCCTCGCAGACTGAAAAAATAATAACAACCGCACCGTATCACGTTACTGCGATCAGCAAGATGATACGGCGCGGTTGTTGTTCTATCGTGCAGCAGGTCATGGAATGGGCCACTCATAGAATCACTGCAGCCATACTGAATACGGTTATTGCAGACATTGCTGTCCGGAACTCGTCTGTACGCTCCCCTCTTTTGAACAAAAATTTGATTTTGTTCAATTCTGCATCTCAAATAATCAGGAAGCTCACGCGCTTCCCTTTTTATTGAAGATGTGGAGCTGAACGAATCCGATATTACTAGGAATGGATACATCATTGCAGTTATCTCCTGTCGATGCAATCTATTTTATTCTTTCAGAAAACTGCCTGCCATGAGTCAATCACGGTAGGCAGTTTTGCTATGTGCGGGCTCAGACAAGCATGTCATCCAGCAAGAAGTCGATGACGCCGATATTGAGAATACCGCTGTCATCATACCAACGCTTGCGAATGTCATGACGCACGATGATCTTCGGAAAAGAATCGCCGGTCAGCGCGAAGGGCTTGTTTTCGGTGATTGCCTTTTCCTCGGTCCCCAATGCGTAGGCGGATTGAATGTAGGTCTTCTTACCACCGGAGGTCGCAATGAAGTCGATCTCCCGCGCGACCGGCGTGATCCTTCCTTTGGCATTTTTCTCATTGCCATAGACGATGCCGATGTCAACGGAGCATTCACGGATCATCAGTTCATTGAAAATGATGTTCTCCATGATGTGCGTCATCTCCTGCTGGCGGAAGCCGATGCGGGCATTTCTCAATCCGATATCCTCACAGTAGTATTTGTTGGGATAGTCAAAATAGCTCTTGCCCTTGACATCCCAGCGTTTGCATTCGGTGAAGAGGAAGGAATCCGATAAGTGATCCATATAGGCTTTCACGGTGTTCAGGGCAACGACATTCTCACCGCTGCGCTTCTGCACGGTGTTGATGGTGGTTGCAACCTTCGTCGGATTGGTCAGAGACCCGATAGACGAACACAGCAGATCAAGAATAGCGGACAGTACATCCTCCCGCTTGATCTTCTTCCGCTCTACAATGTCCTTCAGATAGACCTCAGAAAACAGCGATTTCAGATAAGCCATCTTCGCGGCGTCTGTGGGACGGGATAGGATCAGCGGCATACCGCCGTAGAAAGCAAACTCGTCAAAAGCGTCCTGCTTATCACCACCGACAGCCGAGTAGTATTCGGCAAAGGAAAGCGGATGCACACGGATCTCATCGCTGCGCCCTCTAAACTCGGTCAATATATCCGAGGACAGCATTTTGGAGTTGCTGCCGGTCACATAAATGTCCAAGTTGGACAAGGCATTCAAATCGTTAAGCGCGTCGTAGAAGGTGATCTTCTTTCCATCCGGATTGTAGGGATTCGGAACTTCATCCGACATCTGGATCTCGTCTACAAAGAGATAATACTGGTCTGCGCTGTGTTCTACGATCTCACGGACATGAGAGGCAAGCTCCAACGGATTGCGATAGCGAATATCATGGGTCAAGTCCAACTCAAAGGACAGAATGTGGTCTTCTGCAACGCCCTCGCCAAGAAGGTAGCTCTTGAACAGCTTGCGAAGCAGATAGGACTTGCCGCATCTGCGAATACCGGTGATCACCTTTACCTGACCATCCCACATAAAGGAAATGATTTTCTTCAAATAGCGATCTCGTTTGATTCTCATAGCTCTACCCCTTCCGTTGAAGATTTACCTGATATTATCATGTTACATTTCAATGAATACTATACATAAACAGAGCGGATTAATCAACCCATTCATTGAAAAATTTATTGTAAATTCAGAAATCTTATCAACGAAAAAGCGATCGGCCATTGTGGAGCAAGGGCGTTTTACGGGTGGTCTGAGTTCGATTAGCTGTTGCTGTCAATCTGGATAATGCCATTTAGAGATGCCGTGCAGTTTTTGAAAACAGAGTTGGTAACTACCCGCTTGCAATTTGCAGCATCTCCCGAAGCAGCGCGCGCATCATCAGCGTCGCCGCCTGCACACGGGTGGTCGTGTCCTTGGGGGCCAAGAGCATTCCGCTGTTCTGCGCGATGCTGGTCACGAGGCCGGAGCCGCAGGCCCACTGCATCGCGGGGATGGCGTATCCTCTGACGGTCAGCGCGTCATCGAAGCTCAGAATGTTCGTGTCCTCACCGATGCTCACATCATAGCTCGGAATGGTTAATTCCGCCTGGCGCTAATACCAATAAACCACAAAAGCGGATAAAATCTTATTGCTCGGATCGGACGCAAGCGAGATCACGGCGTATACCTATCTGCACTTCACCGCGGTATGTGTCCTTATCGACAGGCACTCCACAGAGAGAGCATATCAAACATCTGCTAATGATGGTTTTTTCTTTCCTTATCGAACTTCGGCCCAAAATACGTCCGGCAGAATTCAATAAAGGTTCTCACCGGCGGCCGCTGCGCCGTCTCCGCCAGATAGATCAGATAATCGTTTCGCGCGATCGGCTCACCGCGGTTATCCTTCAGAATGCAGCGGTAAAGACCGGACTCATTCTGATAAACCCGGTGATCCATCAGAATGCTATAGCCCAGGCCATGCGTGACCATCTCCACGCAGGTCTGAATGCTCGGCACATTCATGCCGATGCGGGGTGGAATATCAAAATTATTCTGCCACCAGTTTGTGATCATATTTTTCGTGTTTGCGCTCATGCGGGAGTCAATGCGCGGAAGAAACGGAAGATCCGCCAGCTCCACCGGCTTGGAATAGATCATGGTCATATACTCCTGCCGGATAAAATCCTGCTCAAAAACCCACGGCTGGTCGCCGCAGACAAACGCAAGATCGGCCTGCCCGTTATGCACGCGCTGCGCGGCTTCCCCGCTGCCGATCGCGTGCAGGATCAGATGAATATCGGGATGCAGCTCTCCGAACCTCTGAAAAAGCTCGGGCAGGATCTCGTGCGACAGCGAACCGGCCGAGGCAATGGTGATCGTCGTTTCCTTCCGCTCATGAAGGCCGAGCAGCGCCCGCCGCAGCTCCTTGTATTCCTCCAGGCTGCGCATGGCATACTGGACAATATACTCCCCCTCCGGCGTGAACTGAACCCCCTTTACATTCCGGTAAACGATCACAGTGTCCAGTTCGTGCTCGATCTGCTGAAGCCGTTTTGTCAATGCAGGCTGCGACACAAAAAGAGCCTGTGCGGCCTGCGTGAGGTTTTTGCTGTGATAGAGCGTGATGAGAAACTCATAGTCCCCTAATTTCTGCATAAATTCTCCTCCGTCTTTCAAAAAAACAGTATAATTGTGAAAATTTTATCAAAACCTCTTCTATTATTATATCAAATACACAAAAAAATAGCATCAAGTTTGGCGGAATGCATCAAATCCGGAATGGCAACAATAACTTTTGGTTATATAATATCTAAAGTGTTTGTATTTTACAAGGCCTATTTTTCATCGTAAAATAGCATTACATTAAGTCCACCGCTTGATGTAATCAAACAAATCGAAAGGAAGAATTGTTATGAAACGCACGTCTCGATTCCTTGCTCTGCTTCTCAGCGCCGTCATGCTGCTTGCCCTTGCCGGCTGCGTCGGCAAGGATACCACTCCCGCCCCCCAGCCCTCTGACGGGGATGCGGCCGGCGAAGCTGTTGTCTACCCGGCCGACCTGCTCAACTACTATATTGCCGCGTCTGCCGGCGGTGGTCTCGATATTGTCTCCCGTGCCTTCACCAATCAGTGGGAGGATGCGCTCGGCACCACCTTCGAGTATATCTACGAGGATACCGGCAACACCTACCTCATGGCGCTCAACGATCTCGGCGGTCTTGATGAAGACGAGTTCGGCGTGATCTGCGGCCTGCCCGAGGCGATGCTCGGTATGTTTGCGTTCCAGGATTCTCCCTACACCGTGGATGACATCGCTTGGATCGGCAACGTCTACACCGACGCGAACTGCCTGATGGTCCGCATCGACGATGACCGCTTCAACTCCGCGCAGGATCTGATCGACTATGCGCGCACCGCGTCCAGCCCCATCGCTATCTCCACGCCGCAGGCTCTTACGCCCGCCAACATCACCGCGCAGATCTTCGTTGAGGCCTCCGGCATCAACGCCAATGTCGTCACCTACAGCGGCGGCTCCGGCGCCCGCAACGACCTCATCGGCGGTCACGTCGACGTCTCCGTCGGCGGTATCTCCACTGCGGTCGGCCTGGCCGATCAGGTGAAGATCATCGGCATCTTCGGCGAAAACAACCCCGTCACGGACATCTGGCCCGACGCGCAGGTCGTTTCCGACTTTGCCACCGACTTCGAAATGCCCGACCTGACCTGCCACTGCTCCATCTGGACCACGAAGGCTATGGCCGAGAGAAACCCCGAGGTCTACCAGATGCTGGTCGATACCTATGCGCAGGCGATCCAGTCCGACGACGCTGCGACGAACCTGAAGAACGCCAACCAGGATCGCTTCATCGATTACTTCGGCCCCGATGAAACGGCCGCCAACGCCACCGGCTTTATGAAGACGCTCGAGGACTACGCCTATCTGCTCGATCCGGCAAACGGCTGAGCAATCGCTTACCTTGTGAAAGGAGAATCCCATGAAAAAGAAACTGCCATGGGGTGAGGTCAGCTTTTTAACCGTCATCGTGCTCTGCATTGCCTACTACTTCTTCTCTGTGAAAGGCTATGGCCTCAAGGCCGTTCTTTGGCCATATATTCTGATGGCAGGTGCACTTCTGTGTGTTCTTTTTATTGCGGTCGAACTGGTCCGGAACGCCTCCGCGGAAGCGAAGGCGGACCAGACGGCCGCGGAAAAGAAAACCCTCGGCGACTGGTTCAAGGCGAATTCCCCCATCTTTGTCATCATCGCTTCCCTGCTGTGCTACGCGCTGCTGCTCAAAACGCTTGGCCTGCACCTGTGCAACTTCCTGCTGAGCTTCTTCCTTGTCTATTACCTGAGCAAGGGAAAGTGGAAAACGGCACTGATCACCGCCGTCTGCATCACATTGGCATTCTATCTGATCTTTGACCTGTCGCTTGGGCTTCGCCTGCCGAAGGGCAAGCTGTTCAAGCTGCTGAAATCACTCTGAGGAGGCGCGTGAAATGGAAAACTTACTGCTTGGCCTTCAGGAGCTTGCCGACCCTCAGGTGCTTCTCTTTATTTTGATCGGCGGTGTTGTCGGATTGCTGGCGGGCGCCATTCCCGGCCTGAACGACACCAACATTCTCACCCTCTTTTTGTCCTTTGTCGTCTTTCTGGACCCGTTTCCTGCGGTCATTCTGATGACGGCGGTATTCATTGCCTGCCAGACGGCGGGCTCCATTCCCGCGATTCTCATCAATATCCCCGGCACGCCCTCCACCGCGGCTTCCACGCTTGAGGGCTATCAGCTGACCAAACGCGGCCTTGCCGGTCAGGCGCTCGGCTGTTCGTTCGGCTCGTCGCTGATGGGTACGGTCCTCGGCGGCGTCCTTATGTATGGGGGAGCTTTGTCTGGAATATGTTTGATTTTGGCGCTGCACATCGCACTGAAGGAGACCGTCCCGGAATTAATGATAAAGGTTTGGTTACCTTCGACCGGAAAGTTCGTAAAGATGCTTTCTACTTCTATAAGGCCAACTGGAATAGGGAAGAACCAATGCTTTATTTAACAGGCAAACGTAACACAGTACGTACACAACGTTTGCAAACAATTACTGCTTTCACGAATCTGTCAGGAGCCGAATTGTTTGTAAACGGTAAGAGTTATGGTAAAGCAATACCGGATTCGTATGCTATTCTGGAATGGAAAAATGTGGAACTAGAACCTGGTGAAAATGAAATAAAGGTTGTTTCCACTAATAAGAAGTTACCTTTGAGCGATAGTTTTCATTGTAGATTGTGATAGGTAGTTTAAATGATAATCGGAAAGAGCACTGTAAACAAAGTAGGTTTGCAGTGCTTTTTTTCTAGGGGTTTCTCTTTTGGGAGATAATAATCCTTCCTGAATCTATAACAGCGGATAATGATACTCCAACAGTATAACAGATCATATCTGACCATAGAAAACCATGTCCAAAGATTAATGCTCCAAGTGTGGTGTTTCGTACAGTATTTGCCCAGTCTGCTTGGTATAGTTGGCTAATTTCTATACAATAAGAAAATAATAAGGAAATAACAATGGTCTTGAGTATAGATAATGACGGGAAAAGAAAGCGTATTCCACAATACACCATGGCTGCCCAAAGCGTATCGCCTGAATACTCTGCGATAAATTCGGGCAATATATCACCATGTTTTCGGGAAGCCAATCCTAACACTATAATTGCGGAAGTAATTGCTAAATAAATCCAACGTTTGTTTTTCACGCAGTAATGTTTTAGTATGGTGCAAATTTATAAAATTAAGTTGGATAACTTGGCAGGATGGATCAAACTCTGATAAAAACAGATTTTATTTACATACTAAACTTTTCGTTCTTTTGAAATGTTATAAGGTCGTTCGAGCTTTATCTC
>OGXQ01001511.1_pt1 | contig 17382 bp, 21 predicted proteins | sample 1576291 | NCBI WGS metagenome assembly OGXQ01 (sample SAMEA3541575, study PRJEB24748) | human gut metagenome | biome: human gut; feature: human-associated habitat; material: faeces | place: China | collected 2012 | reverse complement strand
TAGCGTTCATCCTGAGCCAGGATCAAACTCTTCATTGTAAAAGTATTGTTAATCACTCCAAAGGAGTGGTTCTTGCTCTGTTCAGGACGCTCGAATTTAAAAAAGCTTTTCAATTACCTATATATTATAAGTATTGACGGTTCTTTTTTTTACCCAGATACATATCTCAAAGATTAAGAATGTACCTGCTCTTGTACTACTTGTATTGTTTATGTAAATCTGTTCAAAGATCGCTTGTTTTACGATTGCTTTTCTTTTCAAAAGCGGATGCAAAGGTAAGGACTTTATTTCATATCTTCCAAATATTTTCGGAAGTTTTTTTTTATTTTTTCTTTCTTCAAGTCATCTCTCTTGCGAAAGGAAGAACAAAGAAAAAGAACTGTCGTTACCGCCCGGATTTCAAAAAGATTGTCAAACAACGCTGCTCTCATTTTGAAAGCGGGTGCAAAGGTAAGAACTTTATTTAATATACTCCAAATAAATCTGAAGTTTTTTTTCATTTTTCTTTTTAAAGGCGGTATTCATGAAACAAACAGCACCAAATAACAAGAAAAAAGGAAGGGTTCCTACTCCGTTTCTGTCAGAATGTCAAACTATCGCTGCCCTCGTTCTCGAAAGCGGATGCAAAAGTAGCGGATTTGGGAATACGCACCAAATATACAAAGCCTTTTTTATCAGAAATATCAAAACTTTTTCATAAATAACTGATTGACAAACTGGTTACAGAGCATGATTTTTTAAAGGAAAACAAAAGGGGAAGGAAGATACACAATATATATACACACGCACGTACAGGCGGGCGAATGGGCGGGCGTACGTGCGTGCAATGTTATTCAATGAAAGGGCAAACAAGCCTGCAGCTTACAAGACGGTGCCGTTGGAGAGGATACGCAATTTCACTTCCCTGTCTCCTGCTTCCAGTTCCACCAAGTAATAGGCCTCTTGGGGCGTTTCCACAAAGTCCGCATCATCTATCTCGTAATTTGCATACGATTTTTTGATGGCATCGGATACAGCCGCGGGCAGTTCACTCACCCGCACTTCCCATTGGGTTTTCACCCACTCCTGTGCGCCGTTGAAATAAACATCCTTCTCGCGAGCATCGTGGAAGATTTCCACTTCCGTCATGCCATTTTCCATATCCGTCTCAATGATACGGGCTCCCGCATACTTCTGTGCAATGAAATCCTTGATTTTCCCGGGCAGCACGCCACCGGTATTGTTTCCGGGGTCAGACGGACTGTATTCCATGAGCGACAACACGCCGGCGGCGGTGATCTTCACCTTGACGTCACCTTTGACTGATTCCAGTTCGAGACGGTAGTATTCCTCTTCCGGAGTTGCGTAATGATCCACGTCATCCACATGATAGCCTGCATATTCCGAAGCCTCAAGCGCCTGCTTCACCACTGCCGGCAATGCGGCATAAACGGTTTCGGTCTTGGTGAACAGCCAGTTGCTTGCCTTGTCGAACAGCAGTTCGCGCACCACCTGTCCATCCAGAATCTCCACTTCCGTCATGTTGTCCTCCCGGTCGATGTCCAAGATACGGGCATTGGGGAAGTTTGCCTTCAGGAACGCTTCGACGCCTTCCACCGGAGCAGCGGGGATATAGTCGCCATAGTCATAATCGTTGTCAGCATCCACCAGCTTCTTCACCAGCACGCCGTCTTTCGAGTAATACAGATCTATTTCCGTCTCTACGCCGTCCACTTTGTTTTTCACTTCGATCACGTAGACCTCTTCCGCGCCGTTGCGTTGCACCCGTTCCACCTCGTCGATGGTCCAAGCGGAGTATTCGCCCGCCCGGAAGGCAGCCTTCACTTCTTCCGGCAGTTGCTCAAAGAGGATTTCGCTGTCTGTTGTCATATACCATCGGCCTCCATTGTCGAACCAAGCGGCATATTCGCCTGCGGCAGAAGAAGCAGACAGATTGAAGTCCGCCACCACATAGTCTCCTTTCACAGTCCACTTCACGTCGGTGGCATGCGGATAGCGTTCGAGCAGTGCAGCCCGCACCTCGGCGCTCACCTTGTCATCTTCCGGATTTCCGGTGGCAGGAACATCGTCGTTGCTGCAACTCCACATACCGATAGCCACACAAGCGATGGCAAACATTTTTCTTTTCATAGTCATCATACTTTTTATTGTTTTTATTACATCACAAAGCTACCGGACAAATCTGGAAAGAATCTGGAAAAACACAGAAAAGCAGAAGAAATCACAGATAAGCGGGGTTGGGAGGAACAGAATCTTGAAGAATGGATGCCGCATCGAAGCAAGGGCACGCCTTGATCCACTCTTCGGGTTCTATTTCGCCGTTGCAGTCGAGGTCGGGGCTGAGGTCGCGGTGCCCGCAAAGGCGGCTGCCGGGATAGTCGCGCAGCAACAGCATGACAAGCACCCGCAGGGAATGTTTCTGAAAATCGGTACGGGTATCGGCGGGATGCCCCCTTTCGTCGAGCCCGCCTTCATAGCAGATGCCGACAGAATGGGCATTGTGGTTTTTGACGTGCGCTCCGGGCTGTCCGATGGGGCGGAGTGTTTTTATATCCCCGTTCTTGCGGATATAAAAATGATAACCTGCGCCGGAGAATCCCCGGCGCAGGTGGTCTGTTGTCAGGTCATGTTCCGTATAGCTGCGGTCGCAGCGGGTGGCGGAACAGTGGACAACGATGAGGTTGATGAATCGCATGTGAATTACGATGTATGAAGTGTGAATTAAGAACTACGAATCAGGCGGGCATGGCCTGTGCGCCAAAAGCGCCGAGAACGGCCGATGCCACTGCGATTACAATTTTAAGGAGTTTGTCCCACCAAGTTGATTTTACTGCCATGTGATTTGAATTTTTGAGTTTTGAGTTTTGAATTATTCAGAGAGTGCATCCGAATAATGATCAGGACACACTCCCCTTCATCAGAAAGAGCAAACGGAGAACGGTTTATCCGAGAGGATCGTTTTCCTCACCGTCGCCGGGGTTCTCGCTGCCACTGCCGCCGGAAGAGCTGCCGTCGGCAGGCTTGTCCAGTGCAAAGGCCACATTGGCCGGGCTTCGGGTGGCGGCGGTGCTGCCGTTCACCAGCTTCAGTTCCTTGTCGGGGACAAAGCGTATGTTCACTTTGGAGATATTCCTGACGGTGCAATCCTCCGACTTTTCCACGCCGGGGCAGCGGAAAGTCATGTGAAACGTGCCGAGCAGGTTCAGCTTCACCTTGTCGCCGTTGGCAAGGTTGGTCTGTATTTCCTCCACAAGGGCTTCGATGACGTGCTTCACGTCGCCTTTTGTCATGGCGCAATTCTTTTGGATATTGGCGGCGAGGACATCGACGTCCACCGTACCGCAGGTTTTGGGCTTCTGACGGAGATAATACAACTGGGGCGAGTTCTTGTCGCTCACGATTTTACGGCGTTTGAAACGCTCTACAAGTACATCCATAAAATAAAAAGTTAAGGTTTAAGTTCAATAAAAATCGCTCCCTGCCTGAAGCAGAGTTTGAAAGAAACATCTCAAAATCGTAAAGATATATCTTAAAAGAAAAAGTTCGGCCGGAACTATCGTAAACAAAGTGGGTAAGAGGAGGGATAAGGCGCTCTATAATCAATGATTATTCCTTTTCTTAAGCACATTGCAAAGATACAAAATCAGCGAGGCAAAGTCAAGTATTTCGTCGTTTATTTTCAAAAAAAGGGTGATAAATATCAGGTATTAATTATTAATGCGAATCAGTAGTTGAATGAGGCAAAACATTCTGTTTATAAGGCAAAACATTCTGTCATTCAGAGCGTAGCGAAGAATCTGCTCTCCTTATACCGGGATGAGTATTGACATGAGAGAGTGGATTCTTCGCTACGCTCTGAATGACAGATACTATCGAGTAGCAAGATTAATATTTACTTCGCGTTTCGCATCATCCATTCCGTCGGCGGCACATACTCCCCTATTTTGGTCATGGCGGGATTGTGCCCGAAGTACACATCGCCGGTTTCGCCGTTGCGGTGTTTGGCAAGAATCACCATGCCCAGTCCTTCGGAGGGAAATTTGCTCCGGCGCTCGGAGGTCAGTCCGTAGAGGGCGGGGCGATAGAGCAGCATCACCACATCGGCATCTTGTTCTATGGCGCCGCTCTCGCGCAGGTCGCTCAAAGCAGGGCGCTTGTCGGCGCGCATTTCGCACTCGCGGTTCAACTGGCAAAGCAGAATGACGGGAATATCCAGTTCTTTGGCAATGAGTTTGGCTTTGCGGCTGGCTTCCGCCACTTCCTGTTCGCGGTTACGGTTCTTCTGTCCGGATTTCATTTCGCAGAGTTGCAGGTAGTCGATGATGAGGAGGTCGCAGCGTCCCTTGCTTTTTTGCAGCAGGGCGGACGAACGGATGTGATCCATGCTCATCTTCGGATTGTCGTCCACGTAGACAGGCAGGGCCGACAGCAGCCGGGCGGCTTCCAATGCCTGTTGCCGTTCGCCGGCATCGAGCAGTCCGGTCTTGAGGTGTCCGGCATCCACGTTGGCCGCTTGGGCGCAGAGCCAACGGTCGCCCAGCCTTTCGCCTTGCATCTCAAGGCTGTTCACCAATACATGCTTTCCGGCGCGTCCTGCCGCCAGTGCCAGATGTAGGGCAAAGGCAGTCTTCCCCACCGAGGGGCGGGCGGCGATGATGTTCAGGTCGCCCTGCTGCCAGCCCGCCGTAAGCCTGTCAAGCTCGCGCAGTCCGGTGGGAATACCGGTGATGCCGTTCCGGTTGTTTTCCACACGCTTGTCCATTTGCTCAAGGGTGTCCTGCATGAGGCGTTCCATATCGCGCAGGCAGTTGTTGGAGACAGCGCCGCTTTCCAGATGTCCGGCAAGGCGGTGCAGATCTGCCAAAGCATCGCTCAGGTCCACCGACTCATCGGCAGCGCTGGCAAGCAGAGTGTGCAGCCCTGCAATCATCTCACGCCTGATGTACATCTGCCGGAGGATGAGCGCATGGTATTCCAGATGGGCGGAAGACGCCACGCGCCCCGCCAAGCGCACCAGCTCGTAGGCGCCGCCCACCGCCTCCAGCTTGCCGCGTGAAGCGAGTTCGGCACGCACCGTCACGAGGTCTATCGCCTTGCCGGAGTGGTACATGGAGAGCAAAGCGGAGTAGATTTCGCCAAACTTCGTCTCATAAAACATTTCGGGAGAGAGTTTGTCGCCCACAAGCACCATAGCGGTGGTTTCGGTGAGACAAGCTCCCAAGATGACCGACTCAAGATCGTCATCGTGGGGATTTAGGATTTCGGACATATTTTCTATTTCTACAAGCTAAACAAGGTTTATGGCGGACAATTCTTTTGTCAGCGCATCTATACCTCTTTGAATTTTTTCCAACTGCTGCCTACGGGGTTTATGTACACCGGCAGCATAGTGCCACAACTGACGTTCATTAATTCCTGTAATGCGGCTCAATGCAGCTTTGGTAAAGATGCTACTGTAATAATTGATAAAAGTAGCGGCATCTATCTTGAACTTTAATTCAAACTCTCCGGACAACACCGCACAAGGATTAGGATTATCCTCCAGATACAGCTCGATTGCTTCTTTCATATTATCCTCAATCTCTTTCATGTCATTACCCACAGTAATAACCGGAGCACCTACGATATAAGCACTCAAATTCTTTCCTGCATGTTCAACGATTACCTCAACAGTTTTCATGTTACCTCCTTTTTTTCAAAAAATTAAGAGAACAAGGGGGCTACTTCAGCCCCGCTTGTCTCAAAATGCTGTAATAAGTGCCTTTCTCAACGCCTTTGCTGTTATGATTCGGTACAATAACCACTTTGCCATCTTTCTCAAACTTCATGTGACTACCTTTCTGACTCTTTAGGACAAAACCGTTTTCTTGCAACATAGTTACAACGTCTTTCACTGATTTGTAACTCATAACGTTTTGGACTTAATTACAATACAAATATAGTAATAATACGAATACTACCAAAGCATTTATTCATTATTTTACTATGAAAAGGATTAATTAAAACCGGGAAACTCATTCTCAAACATCCTATACTCCAAATATTTGGCTACCTGATAGCAGTAGTTCGTGTTGTTCAGGCTGAAATAGTAGTCCTCCACTTTCTTATAGGCGAGTTGCCGTTCGCCGGAGGAGAGCTTTCGCCAAAGGCTGCGCACGTAGCTGCCATTCTCTATGGGGAGGTGCGTGGTGCGGCTGTAATAGGCAAGAAAATCCTTCAACGATTCCTCAAAGGCATCGGGAGCCTTCGGTTTGGGAGCCGATGCCAGCTTCATTGTCCATGCATCATAACCGGGTATGCGGATATGGCTGGGACAGTCGTCCGAAACCATCTCAATGAGTCCCATACGGCAACAGTTTTTGAAAAAATTCCGGGTGCGCCCCCTTGTCCAGCCGAAGAGATCGGCCCAGCCCAAGAAAGAGATGACCGACTCGCCGCGGGCACACTGCAGCTCCACTCCGTTACAGAACACCACAGTCGGCTTGAAATTCACATTTATCAGCACCCGCAGAAAAGCAGCCTCATCACAGCACGCCGCACCCTGTTTCTCGCAAACCTTTTGCAGCAATGCCCGAGAAACCATGACATAGCCCTTTTTTAACAGATTATTCTCCATGAAAAGTTATATATATGACACTTAATTTTTACGACCACAAAAAAGCCACCCCCTAAGCCACCTTAGTACATTAGTTATCAACGAGTTGAATATACCTCATAGCCACCCCTACAACCAACAAGACGACACAATATAAATAATAAGAAGATAAGATATACTATCGTATATCTACCGGGCAACGCGGAAAAGACGAATGATGCATTGAAAAAGACGAATGATGCGCCGAAAAACAAACGAACGGCGCATTGAAAAAAAGGGTGATGTGTTGAAGAAAAAAACGGATGATGCGTTCCGCCCAAACAGATGATGTGTCCGGGGCAAACGGATGATGCGTTTGCGGTAAACGGATCATCCGTTTTTCTCCGGCACGATGATGCATAATTTTCTGAATTCATTATCTTTGTCAGTTGTTTAAATTTATACACACTGCACAAAGGTCTTTGCGGCCTTTTATCTGCAATGCTTGGGCAAAGATATTAAATGAGAATAACGCAAGAAAAGTAAATATTTACAGTTATGACAGTGTAAACATTTACCAAGCAAAGGGTTAAGTCCGGAAAAGTGTATTTTTTTACATGATTATACGGGACTGTATCAGCATGAAATTCCGCTATCCTATCGGCCTATCCTCCCCCTAAGTCTTATGCACATAGAGCAGGTCTTCGATGAGCAGGTCAAGTTCCTCGGCACCGATGCAGCCCTCGTGATAATGGAAGTAGTGGCTGAGAAGCAGCCGCACCTGCCTGACGCGGCATGTCTCGGTGTAGCCATGCCACTGCCCCACCCCCGCATCGAGCGCACGACGGATGACGCCCACCATAGGAGCGATAGCGGCACGCACGTCGTCACTGGGAAGAATCTGTATCTTCTCCTCAGGAAGAATAATGGTGACTTCGGGATGATAGGCGCGAACTACGCGCAAGGCTTCCGTCCAACGGACATGTTTGGCTATGACGTCACGCGTCTCTTTCTTGGGTTTCTTCATAAAAATTTACTATTTATCGGACAAGTGACGCCCGGTTACGCTTCCTGAAACGGTTCTCAAAAAGCTCCATCAACAATATGGGCAAACCGAAAACGGCTACGAAGCCGGCTAAAAACAGGACGCTTCCGTAAGCGGCCCCGTAGCGTATCCCCCGGCATATAAACAAACAAACAAAACAAAAATAAGAAGTGCTGACTTCTTTCATTGATAAGGGAATGTTTTCGGTTTTCATGTCAATTATTTCAAACTCAGTTTGTAATTTTGTTTCCAAATCCTATCTCTCGCATATTCCTTCAAACGCATGGGGACAGATACCGGGCGCTGTGAGTACGGGAGATGCCGCCCTCCGCTTCCGACACCGACGAAGCGCATCCGGCAAACAGCGGAAGGAGCAACAGCAGCAGCAACACAACGGCTGCAAACCAGCGGAGCGCACGAGGTGTGCGGGAACGGCGGGGATAGCGGCGGTAATGACGGAGGGTGATATGTGAGGCCATAATGATATTTTTTACAATAGAAAAATGTAGTAGACAAAGCTATTGAGTAATATCTCTTATACAACGAACCCTGCCATTCTTAAAACTTTTCCAGACAACATGACTATCGGGCGTCCCTACGCTCTTAATCTGCACAGCATCAATATCGAGTCTGTTATTAGGTTCAGTAGCACTCCAGTAATAAGGGTCATTATTCACATCAACGATGAAAGGCTGAAATGACGCGATTTTATGCAGGCTGTTTTTAAACAGAAGCATCAGGACAAGTTCCCGCCCCGTAGGCAAACGCCACCCACCGCCATCTTCGGTCAAATCACGACAAAAATGGATAGCTGCTAACCAACCTTGGTCCGCAGGCATAGGATTCGCAGAAGCATCTTCTTTTCTTATTTCAAACTTTCGGAAAACCTTTTCATTACTTACATCAGAACTAAGGTTATCCAGCTTATTCGTTCCTTTTTCGGTCATTGTACCATCTGTATCCCTTGCTTTGGGAACAGTGGTATGCGGAATAAGCGAAGCATCCATAATCACCTTCCCGTTGTCTTCATATACCCGCTGCGCATAACTATCTGCTGCGACAAAAGAAGCGAATACGATTAATAGTAATTTACATTGCTGTACCATATTTCTTTTTTTTGAATATTACATCTTTCCACCAGATGACGAGTGCACCCGGCATCAATTCCTTAAACTCCTAATGCAACGAGGCTGGCCATATGTAAACAGGTTCATTATGAGGTTCCCTGAATGGAGATAATTTACCTCACAGCTATAAGTCGTCCTTCCTCCAAACTCGTAAAAAGAATAAGTAGACTCTGATGAAGACGTATAGTACTCATAACCACCGCTAACAGGTTCCATAATAGCCACTCCTGTGACACCTATCAAATACAGTTCATCGGCAGACGGCGAATACCAATGCGCTTCGGAATCGTCAATAATTCCATCGCCATTGACATCTCTGTTTTTCTCATGACAATAACGCACAGGCGAAGTTTTATAGATGGGATGATAGATCGTGTTCCCCATATCGGGATGATAATAAGGAGCGCCGGATGTTTGGCCCGAATAAGGAGCAAGCGGGTTGTTGTAATTTTCTCCGTTACCTGCAGCCATCACACCATTATACATCTCACGATAAGAATCAGTGCCTTTACCAAATCCCGTCGCTTCATTGTCCACTCTCTGCACATCTTTATATACAAGATTCGCAGTCAGAAACTTACCGTTGCGGAATTGGTCGTTTTGCCAATAAATCATCGTCCGCCCGAATCCCCACGTCAAGCCTTTCAATCTCTGCAGAGAGACATCAATGTCCGGATATAAAGCAAGCCTGAACTCCATCTCCCTCTCAAGTACAAAATTATTCCTCACGTCGCTGTCCGTACCGTCTTCGTTCTGAACCCACAACCCGGCATTCGTGTCTTTCTCGTCTAAGAAAGGCGAGATATATCCCCTCTGATTGATATATAATGTTCTCACTTCGGGCTTATTCGGGTTTCCTCCGTCTTTATAGAATGTGAAACGTACTTGACCGCTGCGTATTCCATCTTTCTCCAAGAACTCATCGGCGTAGACATGGAGTGTCTTGGCGGTAAGGGTAACTTCCGTAAACGGTATGTCCGTAATCTTGTAACACATGCGGTGAGTAGCATCGGCAAAGGTCATGGCATCGTCGTCTTCCTGTCCGTTGGGAATGGTGTTCCAGCCGCCTATGCCTCCAGCTTCCAGCACTTCCCTGACACTCTTGTGCGGAATATACTTGGGACGTACCATCTTACTATCAGGGTTCGCATCTTGCTGCCATTCAGCACCTTGACCCTGTTGTTTCACCTGATGATACATCAAGTCCAGTGGAGAGATCTTCAACCATTTGGCGTCAAAACCCGGTTCGTTATAAGTTCTGCCCGCATTATCCAGAATTTCCATTGTGACTTTCCCTTTGGGAGCATGGATACGCATGGGACGGAAATCAGGGTGTACGTCCATCGTGAGGTTGTCGCCATGCTCTACCAAGAGCTCGCCCAGAACATAATCCACATTGGAGTCCACTTTAATGTCATTCAGCCCGTTAACCGTTACGGTAAAGGTGTAATGTTTGCCACGCTCTATGTTATAATCGCTGTGGCTGTCGGCTCCCAAATAGATGTATGCCTTTATCGGTCTTGTCTCCGTATCACCCTTATGCGTACCATTAATCACAATAGCGGTTGCACGCGGGGGCTTAAACCAAGCCTTGCCGCGTTCGTCTTGGTCATCGACGCCCATTCCATTATATTGCTTGTCGGACTCGACAGGAAGCGCTCTGTTCACACGATTACCGCGACGGTTTTCAAAGACATAGAGCGTTTGGGTAACTGTTTGTTTCGGATCATCTTTCGTTTCAAACAGATGGTCCGCATCCGTTGTCAGCCAATATTCATCCTTGTCGGCGGAAGTACCGGGTTGGTTTATATCCGAAGCCTGCAAAAACAGGTGACTGCGGGCAGGAGCATTTTCCACGTCCCAGCTTAACGCATCGAACTTCTGGCCTGCCGGCGTATTGTCTTTCACTATCAGCGTCACCTTTGCGGCAACAAAATGCAGTTGAACCGGTGTTTCGTATGTGCTTTTGCCCGGTGCAATGGTTACGTTATCTTGCTGCCCTGTCATCATCAGAGGGCTCGATGCAGCAGGGACCAGATCCGATGCAGTGGCAGTCGCTACAATTGGCCCCACCTCCGACAAAAAGACAACCGACTGCAAACGGGAATCTACTCCGGGAGTAGCGTTGGCTATGAAACAGAATGTATAGTTGCTGCCCGAATAGCTCTCTACCGTAACTTTTGTTCCGGTGGCGGAATACTTACTATTAGTCAAAATCGAACCGTCCGGCCGGAATATCATTACCCGAATATCGTTTATCTTCGTCTCTTCGTCGGGTGTCAGGGCGCGGGTGACAGGGTGCCCGTTCATCTCCGGCACAATCAAGTTAAGCGCTATTTGCGAAGGCTTGCCTTCTGCCACCGCCCCCGAATCGGGGAACTCCTCGCGGACACATCCTACCAAAAGCAAGGCGGCAAGAAGCAACACATGGAGGGAGTGCATGGTATTTCTTATTCTGATCTTTTTCATTCTATCTCTTATATATCTTTATATCTCTATACTTTATTGTACCTAATTCTTCTCGGAATATTCGCTTATGATTAAAACTCTTTCCATATCTCCCGCTTGCCCCAGTCGGTGACTTTAAGTTCTACACTGATCTCGCCTTTGAAATCTACAAGCACGTTGAGCAGACGACCTTCTGCCACACGCAAAGGTATGCCTTGGTTGTCGGAGACAATCGTGGTCTTGAGCACACCCCGGTGATAGATGCCTATGCGGAGCTCCTCATCGGTGGGCAGTATGTTGAAAACGGAAGAGACAAAGTCGCCCCTTTCGTTGAACGAGGCATCGGGACGGTAGCTTACGTCGGTCCCACTGGACAGCCCGTAGAAATCGAGCTTATCGCTCGTCTTGTACAAGATGCAGTGAAAATCGCCTTCGGAGCTTCCCACGTATTCCTTGAGGTAGCGTGCCGTAATGGCCACGCCGGAAACCTTGCGACGGAAAGGAAGTTCCTTGACGGAGCTGTCGGCGGCGTTCTGTATATCTATGGTGCCGTAGAAGAGGTCGTCGGGCGAGCCTGCTACGGGGTAGGTTATCCGAGTTTGGGGTTGGTGGATGAGCGACACGAAGGCCGTCTCCAAGTGGTCGCCCTGCCGCAGTGCGGGCAGTGTCTGGCTGCCTTGTCGACCGTTGCCCCATGCCACTAGTTTCAGGACGTCGTGTCCGGGATAGTCCAGCGTGACAAGTTCCGAAAGGGAGGTGTGGAGGGTGTCGAGCAAGTTTTTGTCTTTGTCGAAAACATAGAGCGTGATGTCCTTTATAGTCTCGCTGCCAAGCGTGCCGCCGTCGGCGTCGAAGGCCTTTACCTGCAAGGTAAGTCCGGAGACGTGGGGAGAAGGACAGCCCGAAAGGTCGTCCTTGATGCAGCTTGCAGATACAAATGCCATAAGAAACAGTACAGGCAGTATTTGCAAGCAGTTACGGAATTTGTTCTTCTGCATGATTGGGTGGGTGTATTGATAGTGAAACGAAAATATTGTAATATGAAAGGCGGGAGCGGGAGGCGTCCCGCCTTTCCAAGCATCCTTATCAGGGATAAAGACAACTTCTACGGGAATTTCTTTTAATTAAAGTCTTTGGTGACGGGTACGAGACTCCATGTAGCAGCAGTCACAGTCACTTCTATGGAAGAAGAGATAACAGGCGCTTCCGGATCGGTAGTACCACCGCCGCCACCGGCTGCTACATCACCATTCAGGGTAACAGTCACTGTATAGGACTTGCCCGGTTCGATGGTCTCGCCTGCATCGGCTGTCGTAAAGTGAACGGGATAGTAGATAGTAGAGGGAGTACTGTTCACAGTCTTTGTTGACTTGATGGCAAGGATGGTAGGTTGAGTCGTACCGTCGTTGCCGAAAGTGTAGAAGTGGTTGAAAACAGTGTTACTTGCATTAGGTGCGAAAGGAGTGGTTACCTGATCGGACAGAGCCGTAGATATTGTTACATTCGTATCAAAGGGAGTATTATAACTTTTATCTCCTGTATAGAAGTGAGTTTGTACAGACTTTTCTACCGAGGTTCCGAAGAACTTTCCCTTCTGACCTGCAAACAGCAATACAACTTCTTTGTCTTCAATCTGAATAGTACCACCGCTCATATTCTTACGATTATCCTTGACGATAAGCTGTATTTTTGCCGCTACGTAGCTTAAGGTCACTGTAGTAGTACCGGTAGTACCGTTAAAGGTAACATCATTCGCTCCCGACATCCAAAGGTTGGTTTTCGTCTGAGTTGAAGCATTATTAGTATTATCCATCAGGTCAGCTGTTGCCTTCAACAAGTCGCTTTCCGTTTTAACATCTTTAAAAGGGCCGTTAGCCAGTGCGCCCGTATTGGCTATCACATACGCTTTCTTTGCGGCAGTAGTACCAGTTGTGATTGTAACAGCTGCATTGGAATTACTCTCACGAGGAGCACAGTCCAAAGCGCCACCATCGCGGAACAGGAACACAAGGTAGTTATTAATCACAGCATCTTCTGTATCGGTAGCCGGTCCCGCAGCTCTTGATTGCGCCTGATTATCTCCATCGCCTTTAAGCTTGATGGTAAGTACCGCCTGCTCGCCCGGAACATTGTTTCCTAAATTCTCTACTTCATCGTTAGTGCACGAGAACATCGTGAAGGCTGCAAGAGCCACTGCTAAAAATTTAATCTTCTTCATTGTTTTTTAATCTTAAAAATTAGTAGTTAAATGATTATTGTTATTGTATATAATACCTATTGAAAACTCTTTTTATCCTGTCTTTCTATTCTGCCGGAACCTGTTCCGCTTCGGAAAACCTGTCTTGCTTTATCTGCTTCTATTCAGCAGTTCTTCCAGTTGTTTCAGGTTCTCGGCAGCTTGGGGGTCACCGGCGGCCACCGCCTTTTGGAACAAGGTGCGGGCCTTTTCCGTATCGCCGTTCATCATGTGGCACACGCCCCGCAGGTTGTCGGCACGAAAGTGGGTGTTGCCTTGAAGCGTGTGCAACGCTTGGGCATACTGTTCGGCTTGCAGCAGGTCGATGGCTTTGTTGAGCGACAGGAGTTCGGGGTCGGGCTGCGCCTCGTAGAACACCTTGATGTATCCCGCGTTGCGGAGCTTCGGGAAGAAGTGCTGCTTCATATAGTGATAGGGCTTACCCCCGTTGAACTCCATAAGAAGTCCCAAGCGGCCCACTTTCTTCTTGGCATCCCACCCCGGAGCGGTGTCGATGATGTGCAGCACCTGCTGCCGGAAGTCCATATCGCTGTTCGCAACGAGTTTGCGCAGTAGTCTCCACGACACTTGGTCGTTTTTCACCTCGAAATAGGAAGGTGAGAGCCGGGTGCGGCTCGTGATGTAATCCACCAACACCTGCGCCCGGTTGGCGGCAATGCGGGAGTTCAGCTCGGCCGAACCGTCGGGCGATGCCGAACCCACCACCAATATCTTGGCAATGCGGGAGTTTTTGTCTTCGGCTATCTTGTCGAGAACGGAGAGCAGATGGTCCAATTGGGCGCGGTTGTTCTCGAACTCCGGAATCACCCGTACGCTACCCACAGGGAAGTAGACCACCAGAGTTGCTTCGTCCTTATAACGGTCGATGTCCTCCTTTGTGCCCACACTGCCCGTCCACACGCCCAAGAACTTGTTTTCCTGCGCCAGTTGCTCCACAACGGGTATCACAGGTTCCGACCGGGGCACTACGGGAACAAACAGTTCGGCAGGGGTGGCAAGCATCGCATTGTCCAGCAACCGCAGGGACTGCAACGTCTCTTTGCTGCAACAGCCCTCGCTCTGCGCTTCCAAATGGAGGGAGGCGCCTTCCATCCAGTCGTTGTAGGGGAGCGTATGGGTGTAGAGCAGTTCTTCGCCTGCCTTGTTGTAGGCAGGAGCAACCGCCTGCGTCTTTTTCATGCCGCCCTCGCGCCACTCCACTATCTGCGCCCGGCGGCTGCCGTAGTTCAACTTCGGAAGGCATGCTTCCTGCCCGCCCTTGCCACGCAACAACGGGGTAACTTTCAACACATAATCTCTGCCCAGCCCGCCTACATTCAGCCTGAACGAAACGCGCACGCTGTCTTCACTGCGAACCATCTTTACATCGTCCGCCGATAAACGCACCTGCTCCTTAGCCGACAGGCCAACCGCCTGCATCAGCAGCAAGCCACATAATAGCACACTACACTTCATATCTTTATTTCTTCTTTCGTTACTTTATAATATAGATAAGGGAAACGGCAGCCTTAGTAGGGCCGAAGTAGTTCTTATTCCCACTGCCCAGCTTGTCGCCGCACGTCTTGCACTCGAAACGGTCGTAGCTGAAATGCACATAGCCCAGTCCGAGGGTAGCTTCCAAATTCCAGCGCTTGCCCAGCACCCAACTGTAACCGTAGCCCACTCCTGCTCCCGCCAGCCAGCCCTGATAGCGCTTACTGCCCAATCCCGACGCGGAGGGCTTTATGCCGAAAGGAAGCATACCGCCGTAGTTGTATTCGCCTCCAAGCAAGTGGGCTTCCCAGAAATGTCCGGCGAAACGGCTGCATGTCCAATAACGAACTCCGGGCTGAAGCATCCAGAGCTTCATTTTCTTATTATCAGAAAAAGTCCACGCATTATAGTTGCCGGACACCTCCAACGTCCAGCGAGGAGACAACCCATATTCTACTCCCAAGTTTATCGTAGAAGTTGCATCGTACAACAGATTACTCTTCACCGCAAACTCTTGAGCCGAAGCCGTTCCGGATAAGAGCGCAAACAAGGTAATCATGAAAATCGTCACTTTTTTTAGCATAGTCTCTTATTTTATTATTCGTTGTATTTCAACTATTTATTTACGTTAATTTCCCTTTCTCGGCTTTCACATTTTTCATCTGTCTGAATAACACAGATGAGATACATATATAGTATTGATAATTAATGATTTACGCAGATAAAAAGATTCAATGTTTTTTCACTGTACCATTTCTTTCTATTATAGATATGGATAATACGCTATGTATAAATGACATAAGGCACAGCTTTTCTGAAACATAAACTGAAACATTGGGCATGAAATGCCTGAATTAATAATTCTAAATTGAGTATACAAAATGGAACTGAACTACATTAAAGAGCACACATCGTGTGTAAACTACAAGACAGAAGAGTACAGCGGCTTTTCATTAGGACAAGCCCTGACAGGAGAAAATTTCGACAATCAGGAGCAGGAAATAAAAGCCAACCACCTGATATTTATATTGTCTGGAGAGGTCGAAATTACCAAAGATGAAAATGAAAAAGCAAGGGTGCATGCAAATGAATTTGTGTTTATCCCTATCTCGTCCCACTATGTCGGAGAGGTTATCCTTCCGGGAAGATACATCAACCTTACTTTTTTCCATAACAACATTTCCTTATGTGATAAACACATGTTAAGCAGCTATTTAAAAGAAGAATCAGATGTACCTTTGTACTTCGAGGCACTCCCCATAAAGGAGCCGTTAAACTTGTTTCTTGGTCTGCTGGAAACTTATCTTCAGGCAGGTGTGAATTGCAAACATCTGCATGAAATTAAAGAACGGGAACTGTTCATTATCTTTAGGACAACCTATACAAAAAGAGAAATGATCAGACTGTTCCACCCCATAATGGGAAAGGAGTTTGACTTCAAAATAGCGGTATTGCAACACAAAGACCAAGTGTACAGCAAAAAGGAACTGGCGCAGTTATTGGGAATGAGCAACTCCGACTTGCAACGAAAGTTCATACAGGAATTTGGAGAACCTGTTTCTGTCTGGTTACAGAAACAAAAAAACCAGAAAATACTGTCAAGGTTAAGTTATGATTCAATTTCTATCAAAGAAATTGCGCATGAGTTTGGCTTCTTGTCAGCATCCAGTTTTAATAAGTATTGCAAATGCAATTTTGGTTACAATCCCACTGAATTAAAAAAACAGATAAAAGAAAGACGAATAGAATCATCTGTTTTTCAATGTATTAAATAATAGGTAAAGCGATTGGTTTATTTGGACAACTAATTTATTTTGAATAGTCCATATCTTTGCAGCATCAAAAAAAGCAACATTCTACGAGTATATGAACTCACTGAATAGTACGCTTTTTTTGATGCTCTTTTTATTTTTTCATCTGTGTTATTCAGACAGATGAAATTCCACCTCCCTGAACTACTGCAAAAACGCAACAGGAAAACGCAATCCGCTCACGTAGAAACCAGCCGTCCCCTGTAATATCTCTGCCCGTTCTTGGCATATTTCTTTTATCTTCTCGCACAAGCGCATCACTTCGTACAAAGATATACTAATAATTCATTCCGAAATTCCAAAGTGGAATAATATTTCCATATCCGGTCTCAATATCATCTTTTATAACATATCCCTCTTGTGCTTTGGCAATCTGCTGTTGTCCTTTGCCCTTTCCGCCAATTTCGAATGTCCGCTCTCCAATTTGAAAATCAGAGACTTTGGAAGATATAATATCCTGTTTCACCCGCATCTGGTTATAAAAGAATGTTTCGCGTATATTACCGATATTGGAATTCTCTCCCCCTAATATATAAATAAGGTTGGTATTATCCAGATATATTTTCTCCACTTTACCCAGACCTCTGATCCCTCCGGTTGCATCCCGGACTTGTGCTATCATACCGGCTTTCTCTATATAGAGCAAA
>OGXQ01001510.1_pt1 | contig 17385 bp, 19 predicted proteins | sample 1576291 | NCBI WGS metagenome assembly OGXQ01 (sample SAMEA3541575, study PRJEB24748) | human gut metagenome | biome: human gut; feature: human-associated habitat; material: faeces | place: China | collected 2012 | reverse complement strand
AAAATCATGCTGCAAAAATTGATTTTGCAATTCTGAAAGCAGCTTGGCGAAAAAGTCCAACAGGACTTTTTTGACAAGCTGAGCCCACGCCGGGTCACGGCGTGGGGCTGGTTCATGAAAACAGTTCCTTGAGCTTCTGGAGCCACTCGAGCGTTTTGAAGCGCAGGCGGTATTCCGGCTGCTCCTCCGTGATCCATGCAGCCTCGTCCTCGTCAAAACCTCCCGCGGCAGCCTGCAGCTCCGCCTCATCGCTCGTTGCGGCCGTGCAGAGCGTCGGGAACACGACGCACCACCAGTTTTTCCCGGCCGCCTTGCCGATCTGCACCCGCAGCGAGGGGTATGTCCCGGCAGGCAGAGAAAAGCTGGCATAGTCCCGTGTGCCGTAGGTCTCCGGTCCGAGACTGACCGTCACGTCATAGCCGCTGCCCGCAAGCACGCGCTGCGCCGCCTCCGCGATCTCCGGAAGATGGGCCGCGATGCATTTGCGCGCGTCATCCGCCGTTTCGCAGTCTGCCGTCAGGACGGACACGCAGGCCAGCACGCCGTCGCGCACGCGCAGCTTCTGCGCCTGATCAGCTGCTTCATCGGAACTGGCAATGACATGCAGCCGCACGGTCTTCCGCGCCAGCCTGCGCTGCCGCACGAGCGTATCGGCCGTATAAATGCTGCCGGTCAACAGAGCAAGCGACAGCAGCCAGCAGAGGACCCTTCGGATTTTCATAAAAAGCACCGTCCATTCTGTAGTTGCCTATAGAATGGACGGGTTTTGGAAATTTTATACCGTTTTGGCGATAAAGACCTGCGGATAATTGTCCTTGAGCATCGTGCAGGCGACGGCCGCATATTCGAACGAGTCAAACAGGCCATAAACGGCCGAGCCGCTGCCCGTCATCTGCGCGCCATAGGCGCCATAGGACATCATGATGGACTTGATATAGTTCAGCTCCAGATGGTCTGGGATGGCGACCTGCTCAAACACATTGCACAGGCCCGCGCCGATGGCCTCGAGATCGCCCTTTTCAAGCGCGGCTCGCATGGCGCGCGTGTCCGGCCGCTTGGCAAGCGCGACATCGTCGAGTTTGGCATAGAGCGCCGGGGTGGAAAAGCAGACGTCCGGCTTACAGATCACGGTGAACATCTCCGGCGTGTCCGGCAGCTTCGTCAGCCGCTCGCCGCGCCCCTCGGCCAGAGCCGTGCCGCACAGCACGCAGAACGGAACGTCGGAGCCGATCTGCGCGCCCAGCTCACAAAGCGCATAGAGGGAAAGCGGGTAATCTCTCCAGCGGTTCAGCGCGCGCAGCACGGCCGCCGCGTCGGCGCTTCCGCCGCCAAGACCCGCCCCGGACGGGATGCGCTTGGTGATGCGGATGGTCAGGCCGTCCGGCTCGCCGCCGAACGTGTCAAAGAACACGCGAGCGGCACGCCAGGCCAGATTCGTTTCGTCCAGCGGGATGCCCGCCGTTTCACACTCGATGCGCCAGCCCGTGCCGGTGTCCAGCAGGAGCTCGATATCGTCGCGCAGGGCAACAGTCTGTAGAATGCTGCGGATATCGTGGTAGCCGTCTTCACGGCGGTCCAGCACGTCGAGCGTGAGGTTGATCTTTGCAAATGCGCCTTCGGTCAGAGTTGTCATTTGATCTTTCTTCCTTCGAGATAGTAACGTTTTTCGCGGCTGTGGCCCATCGAGAACGTCTTGCGCGGCAGGATGCCGTCGGCAATGACGCCGCGGAAGAGCTGGCTCTTCTCCATGGCGGGCAGCAGGAAGCCGATGGCGTTCGGCTGCTTTGCCAGCGCGATGAGGGCGTCGTCGTCATGGATGTAGTCCACCTCGCCGGGATGGTCGGCCAGATAGCTGTCCAGGAAGCCCTGCAGCACGCCGACGGCCAGCTCGCTGAGCGAACGGTCGAGCAGCACCGTGCCGGACTCCTCGCCCGCATACCACGTCACAGGGAAGCCGCCCTCGGCGCAGGCCTGGCTCTCCAGCGCCTTGCGCAGTGCCTTGGGGTCGCAGCCCGTCACAACGCGGTGGATCGGTTCAAAGACCTGCGCAGGATCGTGAATGTTCTCCAGCTCCACGAGCGCATAGCGCGCGGGATGGTTGGAGAGGTCCTCACCGGGATGATTGCGCTTCAGCTCCTCATAGCAGGACTTGGCCGTGGCAAGGGAATGGTTGCCGTCGCCGACGGCGAACACCATGGGAACGCCCTTCAGGCCCTCATATTTCTTGCCGACGTTTGCGGTATAGTCCGTCAGGCGGGCATTGAACGCAGCGGCTTCCTCGCCGTCGACGAGCCAGCCGCGGATGTGGCCGCCGTCCTCCATGAGGTCAAAGTCATAGAGCTTCTCGAGCTTGTCCTTCTTCTCCGCGATCGGCTCGATGAGCACATGCTCATGGTCGTCCGCCAGCATCAGGATGTGCGGCAGCTCGACGGGCGCTTCGCGGCGGACGCGCATGCGCGGCGGAATGCGCTCAACGACCGTGCGCTCCGTGGCGCGGATGGGCGAAACGGAGCCGGTGGAATAGTCATAGGCGTCCAGATCGACCACGCCGATGAGGCCGCGGCGGATGGAGCCGTTTTCCAGCGTGCGCTCCACATAAACAAACGAATCCTTCAGCGTGCGGAAGACGTTGGCATCGAGATATTCCGCCATTGTGCGGTTGATGAGCGCCGTGTGCGCAGCCTCCTGCGGGGTACCAAGCTCTGCCTCGGGCAGAATAAGGTTGATCGTCGAGGGAGAACCCTCGGCATGCTGCCGGACACGCTCCCAATAGGCAGGGTCAGAGGTGAACTGGTCGCAGGCGATGACCGCCCACTTCTCCATGGAATCGACCTGCGGGAAGAGAATGTCTGCCGGTAAAAACGCGTTCATGTGGATATCCGCCTTTCAAAATTTTTGTAGGAATCAGCCAAAATTATTATAGCGTATCTTACGGATTTTGTACAGAGGGAAAACGGAAACCAGCAAATAATTCGATATTACTCGCGTACAAATATTTTCTGCAGGGTATGTACAAGCTTCGCGCGCATCGGGTGCAGCACGCGGTCGCACTGGCCGACATAGGCATGGAACTGTGCGCCGAAGCCCTGCTTGTAGTGATGCAGGCCGTAATAGGGATTCTCCGGCACGGGATAGCCCTCGACGCCGCGGAAGTCGAAGTAACGGTAGCCGCCCTCGAGCGCGTCGCGCTGCATCTGCCACTGGATCAGCTCATTCGGAAAATCGGCCTGATAGGCGCGGTCGGAGCAGGCATACATATGCCACACGCGGTTGCCAAGCTCGGCCGTGATGCTCGCGGCGATGATGACGCCGTCCTTCTCCGCAAGGTACAGCTTGGCCATGGGGCCGAGCGCCTCGAGGAAGTGCGCATAGTACTGCTGCGGCCGCGCGGTAAAGCCGTTCTTTGCCGCCGTGGCGAGCATCATGCGGTAAAACACCGGGATATCCGAGACATCGCCCAGCCGGACAGTCACGCCGTTGCGCTCCGCGCGGCGGATGTCATAGCGCTTTGTTTTATTATAGTAGGCCAGAAGCGACTCCGGCGTGAAGCCCTGCAGGTCGAGCACATAGCACATGCGCGGCTGGAACAGGGAAAAATCGCTCGCCTGATTGACGGTAAAGCCCAGACGGCGTACCTCGTCCAGAAACGCCGTGTCCGTCTCCTCCAGCATCGGGTCAATGCGGATCATATAGTCGCCGCGCTTTTCGGCCAGCGCGCGCATGGCGTCCACAAGCGCCTCGAGCGTGGCGTAGTCGCCGTCGCGGAAGATCGGCCCGCGCGGCGCATAAAGGAAGCCTGTGTGCATATGGCGGATGCGGTGCTCCAGAATGGCCATGGAGCCGATGATCTCGCCCTTCTCGTCGCGGCAGAGGATGCCGGTCCAGCCCCATCCCTCCTTCACGCGGCCCCATGCAGAGGTCTGCATGAAATGGCAGTTTGGCTGCCGGAGGACAAAGGCGTCCAGCTCCGCCGCCTGATCGATGGTCACATATTCGATCATGGTACGTTCCTTTCTGCCCCCGCACCGGCGGGAGCGCGTATCCGTATCGGAAATCTCACCCATTTTACCACAGGCGGGACGCTGCGTCAACTGCCGAACGAGCCCAGCGCGATCGCCATCCCCGGCGCAGCGCCGTGCCGAAAGCCATAGGTGACCGCATTTCCGTCGGCATCCCCCAGCACGAAGCCCAGTTCGCTGGGCTCTGCCGTGGAATACCACTGCTTGACAAGGGAGTCCTCCGGCCGGAATGCATTGGCCGTCAGGCTGTAATAATCTGCCACTCGCTGCCTCCAGCCGCCCGCATCCTCCAGACTATCCGGCAGGTCCTGCAGCAGGATCAGATAATCGGACTCCGGATAGAACAGCATCTCCAGATGGAGCAGCCTGCCGGTCTGCGCATCGAGCAGAATGATCGTGTCAATAAACGGCGTATGGTGCAGCGACGCACGGATCGCCGAAAACACCGTGCCCGAGGCCGTGTCAAGGATCCATCCGCTTTCCGCAAATACCTCACCTGACAGGTCGATATACGGCTGGATCGGCTGCGGGATAACACTCTGCGCATCGAGCAGCCACTGCTGCGTCTGCGCTGTCAGCGCGCCGGCGTCATCGCCGGTATTCTGCGCAATGAACTCACCGACGGCGGCAAGGCGGAGCCGTTCCATCAGAGTCACCGCTTCCTCCATATCCAGCTCTGCGCCATCGACGGAAAATTCCGTCTCGGCCACGCGGTCGAGCTTCTGCTGCAGAAAACGCTGCGGAAGCAGAAGAGCTGCCGCAAGGACCGCGCAGGCCGCGGCTGCCAGCCACCAGCTTCGCATTCGCTTCATTTCTGCTCTCCTTTCAGAAGGAATGACACGCGCGTTCCCTCGCCGACCACGCTCTCAAAGCGCAGGCTCGACCCATGGACCTCGGCGATCTTCCGGCACAGCGTCAGGCCGAGGCCCGCGCCGCCCGCCGCTCTGGCGCGCGATTTATCCACCATATAAAACGGATCGGTGATACGCGACAGCTCCTCCGGAGGAATGCCGCGCCCCGGATCGATCACGCAGAACAAATAGCCCGACGGAACGACCCTGCCACGCAGCTGCAGAACCGCGCCTGACGGAGAGGCCTTGTGCGCGTTGTCGAGCAGATTGAGCAGCAGCGTCCGCAGCAGCTCCGATTCGCCCCAGACAGCCGCCTCCTCCACATCGCACTGCAGGCTCTGCTTCTGCCGGTCAAGCCGGTATTCGCAGCTTTTCTGCACGGAGGCCGCAAGCGCCCCGGTCTGCACCCGGGAGAAGGAGGGCTCACTGCGCTCAAGCGCAAACAGGTCCAGCAGCGCGAACGACATGCGCTCCAGACGTTTTCCCTCGGTGTAGATCGCGTTGGCTGCTTCAAACTGCATCTCGCTCGGAAGCGTCCTGCTGCGCAGCGTGTCGGCGTAGCCGATGACGGAGGTCAGAGGCGTTTTCAGCTCATGCGCAAAGCTGGCCGTAAATTCCTTCTGACGCTGCGCTGCATCCGCCAGCTCCCGCAGCCGTGCCTCGAGCGCATCGGCCATGGCGTTGAAATTCTGCGCCAGATCGCCGAGCTCGTCATCAGTGCGGACCGTGACGCGCCTGTCCGTCTGCCCGGCCGCAAGCTGCCGCGCCGTGCGCGAGATGCGGCGGAGGTGCCGCGTCATATAGACAGACAGAGCTGCCGTTGCCGCGACCGCAGCCCCAAGCACAGCGGCAAGGATCCATCGAAAGCGCTGCAATTCCGTCTCCGCTTCGTGCAGTATGTCCGTAATGTCGTTCAGGCAAGTCAGAGAGTATGTACCGCCGTACAGTGTAAGCAGCGACGTTGTGATCAGGCGGCTGCCGGAGGTGGTATTCTGCACACGGGAGACGATCACGCCCGCCCTTCCGTTCTGCACCGCCTCCTGCGGGAAGTCCGAGCTTTCAGATAAAACCGTGCCGTCCGCCGCGTGCAGGCAGTAGCTGCGGTCCTGCGGCAGGGCCTCCAGCGCTCTTTCGATCGCGCCGGAGGAAGCGGTGTCCTGCCCCTGCTCTCTGGCACAGAGTGCCTGCACCGTCATGCCGAGCAGCCGTACCTCCTCCTGCGCATCGCGGACCTGCCCCTTCAGACGCGCGTCAAACGAGCAGCTCATGACCAGATAGCCGCCGACGGCCAGAGAAGCCGCCAGCAGCATGGTGATGAGGGCGGTCATTTTGGCAGCAAATCTCAATCCGTCACCTCCAGTCGGTAGCCTGTCTTATAGATCGTCAGGAGCTTTCCCTGCCAGCCCAGCTTTCGCCGCAGCCGCTGCACATGCAGGTCGACCGTGCGGCTGTCACCCGTGAATTCCGTGCCCCAGACGCGCTCATAGATCGTTTCGCGGAACAGCGCGATGTTCCGGTTCTGTACAAACAGGAGCAGCAGGTCAAATTCCTTCGGCGTGAGCAGAATCGGTTCGCCGCCGCGTGTGACGCGCATGGCTCGTGCGTCGATGCACACATCTCCTACGGTATACCGGTCTCCGGTCTTTCCGGTGCGGCGCAGGACGCTCTCCACCCGCGCGATCAGCTCTACAATGTCGAATGGCTTGACAAGATAGTCATCCGCTCCGGCGCGCAGACCGTTAACGCGGTCGCTGACCGAGCCGCGCGCCGTCAGGAAGATCACCGGCGTTTTCGTCGGGCGGATCAGGTCCATCAGTTCGAAGCCATCCGCCCCAGGAAGCATGATATCCAGAAGAATCAGATCGAAGCTCATCTGCTCCAGAAGGTCTGCGGCCGCCAAGCCGTCATATTCGCAGGTGCATTCGTAGCCGCACGCGCTGAGATTCAGGTCAATCAGCCGCGCGATCGTTATTTCATCTTCCACGATCAAAATCCGGATCATGATTTTTCCTCCCAAAAAGCATTCCCTGAGGATAGTTTGCATCTGCCTTGTATCTATATTGTATCACAGGAACGGTCCGCCTACCAGCCCTGCGGAAATTTTGTGTACTTTACCCAGATTTAACATTCTATCCTCTTGCATCTGCCGGGACGTTCGATTATAATTGTGTTATTATACTGCCAAAAGGGAGGCAACGTATTTGGAAGTTCTGTTAGAAAATGCGCAGTCCCTGCTGCAGGGAGACGGCTGGAAGCTCATCGTCATGTGGGTCATCGGCGCGGTGCTCATCTATCTCGCCATCGCCAAGGATATGGAGCCCTCGCTGCTGCTGCCGATCGGCTTCGGCGCGATCCTGATGAATCTGCCGGGTGCGGACCTCGAGATCCTGCACCTGCTGTATGAAAAGGGCATCGCAAATGAGCTGTTCCCTCTCATACTGTTCATCGGCATCGGTGCAATGATCGATTTCGGTCCGCTGCTGTCGAACCCCAAGCTGATGATCTTCGGCGCGGCGGCGCAGTTTGGCATATTTTTCACATTTTTCGTTGCGAGCCTCTGCGGCTTTGACATCCGCGACTCCGCCTCCATCGCTATCATCGGCGCGGCGGACGGCCCAACATCCATCGTCGTGGCAAACGCCCTGCAGAGCGGCTACATCGGCGCGATCACCGTCGCTGCCTATTCCTATATGGCGCTGGTCCCCATCGTCCAGCCGCCCGTCATCCGCCTGCTGACAACGAAGAAGGAGCGCCTCATCCGCATGCCGTATGAGCCGAAGCAGATCTCCAAAACAACACGCATTCTCTTCCCCATCGTCATCACGATCATCACGGGCATCTTTGCCCCGAAGGCAGTCGCGCTCGTCGGCTTCCTGATGTTCGGCAACCTGATCCGCGAGTGCGGCGTGCTGAACTCGCTGTCCGAGACAGCGCAGAAGGTGCTGGCGAACCTTATCACGATCTTCCTCGGCATCTCCATCGCGTTCAACATGCACGCGGTGCAGTTCCTGAAGCCGCAGACGCTGCTCATCATGGGTCTCGGCCTTGTTGCCTTCATCTTCGACACGGCGGGCGGTGTTCTGGTGGCCAAGTTCCTGAACCTGTTCCTGCCGAAGGGCAGGAAGATCAATCCCATGATCGGTGCGGCCGGTATCTCGGCCTTCCCGATGTCCTCCCGCGTCATCCACAAGATGGGCCTGAAGGAAGACCCGCAAAATTTCCTGCTCATGCACACCGTCGGCGTCAATGTTTCGGGCCAGATCGCGTCCGTCATTGCGGGCGGCCTGATCATGAGCCTTGTCTACACCATTGGGTAAGGAGGAATGACCATGCAGCTGCTGCCGATCCTCACCGCCGTTGCGGAACAGTCGATCCCGGGCCGTCCTGCCACATGGCAGGAATCCCTGCGCCTGATGGGCGCCGGCTGGGGTTCCATTTTCATTGTGATCCTCGTCATCATGCTCTGCGTCTATTTGCTCAACCGCATATTCCGCAGTAAGGATCCCAAATAAAAACTGCGCGGATGCTGCCAAAAGCAGCGCCCGCATTTTGTGTCATCAGATCATTTCTCCGTCTCCGCTTCAAAACGATAGCCCTCGGCGACGAGCCAGCTTTCGATCCGGGCGCGGCAGCTTTTCTGCTCCTCCGGGGTGATCCAGCGCCTGCGGGTTCTGCTCTTGCCGCTCGTTCCGTAGGCGGCAAGGTCCTTTTCGAGCAGGAGGTGCTTTTTCCCCTCCTGCTTCGTATACGTCAACACAGCCACCCGGTCGCCGAGGCCGCAGTAGAGCGCATACTCGCCCATTCTGATCTCGCCCGGCCGCAGGCGGCGCAGCATTTTCCGCCGCTCGTGGTGCGCATCGTGGAACGCACCCTTCACCGCCGCAAACAGGCCTGCATAGAACGTCCAGAACGGCTGCTCCGGGTCCGTGTCAGGCGGCAGCTCCGTCCGCAGCTCTGCCGGGCCCTTTGGCAGACGTCCGCCGAAGATGAGCCGCCGGATCGCCTGCACCTGAAAGCCGTTTTTCGGTTTTTCCATCGCACCGATGTCGTAGTAATTCCGACGGCAGTCAAAGTAGTACGCGCCGTTCGTGCAATCCACAAGGCACAGGCGCAGCTCGTCCTGCTTATAGGGAACACGCTTCAGCTCCTCATCCAGCGTATCTGCCAGCACGATGAGGACCGGCGCGATCATCTTCGGCTCGCGGCGGGCGGCTCTCGGCGTCAGAAAGGATGGCCGCGGCTCCGGTGCGCGCGCGAGGGTGAGCCGGGCCTTTGCCCTGCACCGCCGCAGCGTGTCCGCATCCAGATGCGGCACGGAGCAGACCGCAGCCCGCCAGCCGACGGCGGAATAGAACCGCGTGCCCACGCAGCCGCGGTTGCGATAAAAGGCAGAGATGTCCTCCGTCCCCTCGACGGGCTTGCCCCAGCGGCGGCAGCGGCGCAGGATCGCCGCCTGTATGGCGCTGCGCCCGCGGCCGTTCCGGCCCGTGCGGTATTCCAGGCTGGAGCGCTTCCACTCCCGCAGCAGGAAAAAAACCTGATCGGCGTACAGGAGCGGAAACGCCCCCAGAATGAGATAGCCGAGCGAGACCGCGCAGCCAAGCAGAAAATTCAGGGCAAGGACCCACTTCGGCGTGCCCCAGTTTGCCAGCGGGATATTGAAGCCGATGGCAAAAAACAGGAACAGCGCCGGGAGAAAGATCAGGATATTGCACAGGCCTGCGTGCCTGAGCTTCGGGAACTTCATATGTGGATTCCTCCTCTGGAAAATCGCGCCGGAATATGATAGAATAAAAGAAAATGTCGGAGGGATTCTGAATGGCTCATGTTCCGAACAGTGCGGAGCAATATGAGAAGATGATCGGCACGCCGATCCCGCAGCTCGTCAGCTCGTTGGCGATCCCGACTACCATCAGCATGCTCGTTACGGTTATTTACAACACAGCGGATACCTATTTCGTCTCCCAAATCAACAAATCGGCATCGGCTGCAGTCGGCATGGTCTACACGCTCATGGCCATTCTGCAGGCCGTCGGCTACGGACTCGGCATGGGCGCAGGCAGCCTCATCAGCCGCAAGCTCGGCGAAAAGGACGACGACGCGGCCGAGCGCTACGCCGTCAGCGCCTTTGTGGCCGCCATTCTCGCGGGTGCGGTCGTCGGCTGGGGCTGTCTTGCCGGGTTGAAGCCGATCCTGCGCGCGCTGAAATGCACGGACACCATGCTTCCCTATGCCGTCCCCTACGCCCGCTGGATTCTGCTCGTCGCGCCGGTCAGCTGCGCCTCGTTCGTGCTGAACAACACGCTCCGCGCCGAGGGCGAATCGACGCTCGCCATGTGGGGGCTTGGACTGGGCGGCGTGCTGAATATCGTGCTCGATCCCCTGTTCATCTTCACGCTGGGCATGGGCGCAGGCGGCGCGGCGCTGGCCACAGCCGTCAGTCAGGTCGTGAGCTTTGTGATCCTGCTGGCGTTCTTCCTGACGGGCCGTTCCATCGTCCGGCTGCGCCTACGCATCGTGAGCCGTCATTTCCGCGATTACTGGCTTATCTTCACGACAGGTCTCCCGACCGTCTGCCGGCAGGGCCTCGGCAGCGTGGCCTCGGCCGTGCTCAATATGCAGGCCGTCCTCTATGGCGACGCGGCCGTCTCGGCCATCACGATCGCGAACAAGCTCTATGTCTTCGTGCGCAATCTCGTCATCGGTATCGGGCAGGGCTTCCAGCCCGTTGCAGGCTATAACTACAGCGCCGGAAAGCGCCGCCGCGCATGGCAGGCGTTCTGGTTCTCTTCCCTCGTCGGCACGGTGCTCTGCTCGGTCTGCGCCATCGTCATGGCCATCTTCGCGCGGCCGATCCTGTGGTGGTTCTGCAGCGACGCGGAGGTCGTGCGCATTGGTGCAGAGACGCTGCGCTTCTCCTGCATCGTTCTGCCGCTGCTGGCCGTCTCGACGTTCGTCAATCAGCTCTATCAGTGCCTCGGCTACCGCACGGCCGCGACGTTCCTGGCAAGCTGCAGGCAGGGCATTTTCTTCCTTCCGGCCGTGCTGCTCCTGCCGTTGTGGCTGCATTGCGCCGGTGTGGAGATGAGCCAGCCCGTGGCAGACCTTCTGACCTTCGTGATCTCCATGCCGTTCCTCGCAGCATTTTACCGGCACCATATCCGCGGGCATGCAGAGTAAACTCAACAAAAAAATTCGGGGCGAAAAGCCTCGAATTTTTTTCGCGCGGTTCAAGTATAGCATATATCATGCCAGACGGCAAGCCTTTCCCTCACCGCGCCAAAAACTTGCCCATGAGACACCAACACTGGCTTTCTCCTATTGAGTTCGCTGTACAATATGTTTGACAAACCTACAATAATTATCGCTCGTACTCAAATTCAAAGTCGTAGATGCTGACCGTGTCGCCGTCCTCGATGCCCATTTCCTCCAGCCGGTCGAACAGGCCACTCTTGCGGAGCTGGCGGTCGAAGTACATGCGCGACTCGTAATCCGCAAAGTTGATATCGGCGATGAGCTGCTGCATCCACTTGCCGGACACGACCCACAGGTCATCCATATGCTCGATGGACAGGGCGTCGGCCTCGCCCGCCTCGGCCAGCGGTTTGACGTATTCCGGCTCATAGACCGTCACGGGCGGAAGCTCGCGCAGACGGCCGGCAATGACGCGCATGAGCTGCTTCGTGCCCTGCGTCGTGGCGGCCGAGATCTCATAGAACGGGTAGCCGCGCTCCGTGACGTAGGCACGCAGACGCTCGAGGTTGTCGCTGCCCTCCGGGATGAGGTCGCACTTGTTTGCCGCGACGATCATGGGCCGCTCGGCCAGCTCCGGCGAATAATCGCGCAGCTCGGCGTTGATCTTCTCGAAGTCCTCGATCGGGTCGCGGTCCTCACTGCCGGAGACGTCGACGATGTGCACGAGCAGGCGGCAGCGGTCGATGTGGCGCAGGAAATCGTGGCCAAGGCCTGCACCCTCGGCCGCACCCTCGATAATACCGGGGATATCGGCCATGACGAACGACACGCCCTCATCCACATAGATGACACCGAGATTCGGGTACAGCGTGGTGAAGTGGTAATTTGCGATCTTCGGGCGGGCGTTGGACGTGACGGACAGCAGCGTGGACTTGCCGACATTCGGGAAGCCGACAAGGCCGACATCTGCCAGCAGCTTCAGCTCCAGCACGACCTCGTGCTCCTCGCCGGGAAGGCCGGCCTTGGCAAAGCGCGGCACCTGACGGGTCGGCGTGGCAAAATGCTTGTTGCCCCAGCCACCGCGGCCGCCCTTGCAGAGGATAAAGTCCGCATCGTCGGACATATCCTTGATGATCTCGTTCGTTGCGGCATCGCGCACGACCGTACCGCGCGGGACCTGAATGACAAGGTCCTCGCCGCGCTTGCCGGAGCAGCGCGCGCCCTGCCCGTCCTGACCGGGTGCCGCAGCGTATTTGCGCTTGTAGCGGAAGTCCATCAGCGTGGAGAGGTTGTCGTTCACGCGCAGGACGATATTGCCGCCCTTGCCGCCGTCGCCGCCGTCCGGGCCGCCTGCGGCCACATATTTCTCGCGGTGGAAGGCCACCGCGCCGTTGCCGCCGTTGCCTGCCTTCACCGTGATCTTCACTTTATCAATAAACATTTAAGATTCCCCTTTCAGATGCAGCTCATAAAACGCTGCGTCAAAGGTTTCGCTGCCGTCGAATTTAGCAAACGTTCCGCGGCGGACAAGCTGAAATCCGCACTTGCGGATGACATTGCCGGAGGCCGTGTTTGCGGACGCGTGCTCCGCGGCAAAACCGCAGATGCCAAACTCTTCCGGTGCCCCACAAGAGCATGGCCTTCGCCGCCTCCGTGGCGCAGCCCATCCCCCACATATCGCGGCGGAGGTTATATCCCAGATGATGAAACCCGTTATAAAAAAATCCCGAACATAGAGCGCCTATGTCCGGGATTCCGTATTGCGTCTTACTGTTCCGCGTAGACGGAGCACTGCTTGCGATCCTTGCCCTTGCGCTCGAACTTGACGTGGCCGTCAACCAGAGCAAACAGGGTGTCGTCGCTGCCGATACCGACATTGACGCCCGGATGGATGTGCGTGCCTCTCTGGCGAACCAGAATGTTGCCCGCGAGGACGAACTGACCGTCCGCGCGCTTCACGCCCAGTCTCTTGGACTCGGAATCACGGCCGTTCTTGGTGGAACCGCCGCCCTTCTTATGAGCGAAGAACTGAAAACCGATTTTCAGCATTTGTTACACCTCCATAACTTCGATATACTCAGGATAATTGTCCCGCAGGGAGCAGACCGTCAGCAAAAAGCCGGTCAGCACGGCCTGCACGGCGTCTTCGTCGTCGCAGGCTGCGGGAAGGGTGAGGGTGATCCGGGGCTCTTCTTCCTTCACCTTCGTATTGGCATGATTGCCCAGCACGTCGTTGATCGTGCACTCGGCGAAGGTCACGGCTGCGGAAACGGCTGCGCACACGATGTCGCTGCCCTCTTCGGCATAGCCGCTGTGCCCGGACACGGAGAATCCATGGATCCTGCCGTCGTGATTGAAGATCTCTACCTTAGTCATTACACGGAGATCTTTTCGATCTGCACCTTGGTGTACGGCTGTCTGTGGCCGCGGATGGACTTGGAGTCCTTCTTCGGGCGATACTTGAAGACGACGACCTTCTTGGCCTTGCCGTTCTTCAGCACCTTGGCTTCGACAGAAGCGCCTGCCACCACGGGAGCGCCGAACTTGGAGTTCTCGCCGTCCACGACTGCCAGGACCTGATCGAAGGTTACGGTTGCGTCAGCCTCAGCATTGAGCTTCTCGACGTAGATCACGTCGCCCTCCTTGACGCTGTACTGCTTGCCACCGGTAACGATAACTGCCTGCATGTTTGTTTGCACCTACCTTTTTGTAGTCTCGCTCTGGAGGCGTGAGGGCATACCTCAAGCTTGTACCTCTTCGATGCGGCCTGTTTATCATACCATCCCGGCAGGAAAATGTCAAATACTATTTGAGAAAATTTCTCTTTTTTGATATAATGATCCCGGAAAATGAGGTGATCCCCATGAAAAAATGGTTCGCTGCCATACTTCTGGCAGCATTGGTCCTGACGGGCTGCGGCCCAAAGCAGCCGGAGGCGCATGAGGCACAGCTTTTTGCCATGGACACGCTGATGAGCCTGCGCATCTGGGGCGATGAGGCCCTTGTCACGCAGACGGAGGACACGCTCCGTTCGCTCGAAGCCCTGCTTTCCGCCACGGCAGAGGACAGCGACATCGCCCGCCTGAACCGGAACGGCACGGCGGAGCTGCAGCCACAGACCGCAGACCTCCTGCAGCAGGCGCTGGATTGCGCCGCGCGCACGGGCGGAGCCTTTGACCCGACAGTCTATCCCCTTGTCTGCCTCTGGGGCTTCCCCTCCGGGAAATATCATGTCCCGACGGAGGCCGAGCTGACCGGAGCGCTCGCGCACACCGGCGCGCAGCATCTGCAGCTGGACGGCGCGGCGGCCGCCCTCGATGCGGGCTGCAGCGTCGACCTCGGCGGCATTGCCAAGGGATATGCGGCAGAGCAGTGCGCGCATCAGCTGGAGGATGCCGGGGCGCAGGCCGCCATGCTCTCGCTCGGCGGCAATGTGCAGACCGTCGGCAGCAAGCCGGACGGCACGGCATGGCAGGTCGGCATCGCCGACCCGAACGACCCGTCGAGCGCGATCGCCGTCGTGCGCTTTACCGGCTCGAAGGCCCTTGTGACCTCGGGCGACTATCAGCGCTATTTTGAGCAGGATGGCGTCCGCTACCATCACATTCTCGACCCGCAGACCGGCAGGCCGGCGCAAAATGGACTGCGCTCCGTGACGATCCTCGCGGACAGCGGCACGCTGGCAGATGGGCTTTCCACGGCCCTGTTCGTCATGGGGCTGGAGCGGGCAACGGAATTCTGGCGTGCTTCGTCCGATTTTGAGGCCGTTTTCATCACGGAGGACGGCACGATCTGCGCCACGGAAGGCGCGGCCGCCCTGCTGACGGACTGCACGTTTACGGAGCTGACGCGATGAAGACAAGATTCTGGATCCTGCTGTTTCTGTCCATCGCCGTGGTCTGCGCCGGGCTGTCCATATGGCTGCTCGGCGGCAAGGCCGAGACAACGGCGGAGGTCTATTCGGACGGGAAGCTCGTGCAGACGATCGATCTTGCCGTCGACGGCGAATACCGCATCGAGTCCGGCGGCGGCTGGAATGTTCTGACCGTCTCCGGTGGGAAAATCGCCGTCACATCGGCCTCCTGTCCCACGCAGGACTGCGTGCACCACGCCGCAGCGGACCACGGCGCGCCCATCGTCTGCCTGCCGAACCGGCTCGTCGTGCAGTTCAGCACGCCGTCCGAGCTGGATGCCCTGCTCGGCTAGACCCGGCGGATATTCTGCGAAATTTCCTGCAGGACCTCCCCTGCCTCCATCGTGTAGTCCGGCCGCACAGCGACATCGCCCAGCGACACCATGCCGACAAGCCGCCCGTGCTCCTGCACCGGCAGACGCCGCACCTGCTCGCGCGCCATCAGGCGCGCGGCCTCATCGACGCTCCGGTCCGGCTCCGCTGCCAGAATGCGCCGCGTCATGATCTCCGCAACGCGCGTATGCTCCGGATCGTCCCCCGCCGCCACGCAGCGCACGACGATATCCCGGTCCGTCACCATCCCGCGCAGCCGCCCGTCCCGGCTGCAAACCGGCAGTGCGCCGATGTTGTGCTGCGACAGGAGCCGCGCCGCCACGGCGACGCTTTCCTCCGGCGATACGGCGATAATCCGGCGGCTCATGACCTCTTTGACCTGCATTGCAGTCCCCTCCCTGATAAAAACCGCCTGCCCCGACGATGCCGGGACAGGCGGTCGTTTCTTTTAGTATGGGAACGCGGCAAGCAAATTATACCGGTTTTGTCTTATTTATGAAAGCGCGCGTCGATAGCAGCAGCGGCCTTCTTGCCTGCACCCATGGCGAGGATAACGGTTGCAGCGCCGGTCACGGCGTCGCCGCCGGCATACACGCCGTCGCGGGTGGTCATGTTGTCCTCGTTGACAACGAGGCAGCCCTTCTTATTCGTCTCGAGGCCCGGCGTCGTGGAGCGGATGAGGGGGTTCGGGGACGTGCCGAGAGCCATGATGACGGTGTCGACGGCAAGCTGGAACTCGCTGCCCTCGATGGCGACCGGACGGCGGCGGCCGGAGGCATCCGGCTCACCGAGCTCCATGCGGACGCATTCCATCGCGCCGACGCGGCCGTTGCCGTCGTCAAGGATCTTCGTCGGGTTGCACAGGACGTGCAGCTCGATGCCCTCTTCCTTGGCATGATGCAGCTCTTCCAGACGGGCGGGCATTTCCGCCTCGCCGCGGCGATAGACGATGTACACATGCTCCGCGCCGAGACGCTTCGCGCAGCGCGCGGCATCCATGGCAACGTTGCCGCCGCCGACGACCGCAACGGCGTTCGAACGGATGACCGGCGTGTCGCTCTCGTCGCGATAGCCCTTCATGAGGTTGATACGGGTCAGGTACTCGTTGGCGGACATAACGCCCTTGAGCGCCTCGCCCTCGATGTGCATGAACATGGGCAGGCCTGCACCGGAGCCGACGAACACGGCCTTGAAGCCCATCTCCTCGAACAGCTCGTCGATAGAAAGGACCTTGCCGATGACCATGTCGGTCATGACATGCACGCCCATGGCCTCGAGCTTCTTGACCTCGTTGGCAACGATGGCCTTCGGAAGACGGAATTCGGGGATACCATAGACCAGCACGCCGCCTGCGGTGTGCAGGGCCTCAAAAATGGAGACCTCATAGCCCTTCTTGGCCAGCTCGCTCGCACAGGTCAGGCCGGAGGGGCCGGAGCCGACGACGGCGACCTTGATGCCGTTGCTCTCGGGCTTCTCGGGCATGCATCTGGTCTTCGCGCTTCTCATGGCTTCCGCCATCAGCGGCACCCTGTCGCTGGTGTTCGTGGTGGCCATCGTCTTCCTGGTGGCGGTGCTGGCCTCCATCATGATCCCCACCTTCAAGATCTTTGACCGCGTGTTCAAGAACTACGACAACCTGAACGCCTCGGTGCAGGAGAATATCTCCGCCATCCGCGTGGTCAAGAGCTTCGTCCGCGAGCACTTCGAGAATGAGAAATACACCACCGCCTGCGAGAGCCTGTATAAGCAGTTCGTCAGCGCCGAGAGCCGCCTGAGCTTCAACAACCCCGCCATGCTGGTCTCCGTCTACGGCTGCAACATCGCCCTGAGCTGGTTTGGTGCCCACTACGTGCTGAACGGTGCTATCACCACCGGCCAGCTGAACGCCCTGTTCGGCTACATCATGAACATCCTGATGGCCCTGAGCTGGAGCACCGGTTCCTCCGACTTCGGTGATGTCACCTGCGTAATGCCCGGCGTACAGTTCTTTGCTGCCGGCGCCATCGGTACCGGTCACGGCATTTGATAATCAGAGTTATATTATGCTGTATGTATAATATCTGGCAGAACATAT
>OGXQ01001497.1_pt1 | contig 17480 bp, 16 predicted proteins | sample 1576291 | NCBI WGS metagenome assembly OGXQ01 (sample SAMEA3541575, study PRJEB24748) | human gut metagenome | biome: human gut; feature: human-associated habitat; material: faeces | place: China | collected 2012 | reverse complement strand
CATCAACGCTGTAGCGGTAGAGTGAAATCCTGTTGAAGAATGAGTAAATCGCGCCGAGCGGGCAAATGTATTTGCAGAACGGACGATAGATCATGATGGACAACAGAATGGTTGCTGCAAGAATTCCAAGCTTCAGTGAGGTCAATCCGCCGGCTTCCGCCCAGCTTGTGATGCCTGTGCCTGTGCCGGCCGCAGTGTTGCCCGCAAGGCTGCCGTAGGTCATAAGCGGAATACCGCCGAGGAGCATTCCGGAAGGGCAGATGTATTTGCAGAAGAAAGGATTCGATTCATACAGCAGAGGCAGAACGATAACGAATACAACAAGGAAGAAATACTTGAGGTAACGCAGCTGCTTATCGCCGGGGAAAGTGCGAATCTTAAGCTTCTTGGGGAGCGGAATCTTGTGCAGCAGATCCTGAATCAGTCCGAACGGGCAAAGAAAACCGCAAACGAGCCTTCCGCAAAGTGCGCCGACGAGCATAAGAAAGCCGACAACGTAAAACGCAAAATAGTAAAGCGGTTTCGTGACCAGATAGCCGTTGCTGTCCGACCAGACGCCTTTTGAAAAGTCAGACTGATTGAAAATGGCCTGCAGCGAGCCGATAGGACATGCTCCGAGCGCGCCGGGGCAGGAGTAGCAATTCATACCCGGAACACAAATCTGCTTAAGCGGACCTTTGTAAATCGTTCCGGTGAGAAAACCGACAACATAGCTGTTCGTAAGCAGGCTGAAGATCGCCTGAATTGCAAACCTCCTGCGTTCAACCGCTTTGCGAACCTGCATTATTGTTTTCTTTGGTTTTGAGTTCAACTTGGTTTTTGTTTCCATCAGCCGATACCTACGCATTCTCGGCAAAGAGCCGTGGCTTTTGAAAGAACCGCATTGATTTCGCCGTCGAATATCCCGTATACAATGAATGCAGCCGCGATAACCATAAGGCAAACGGGCAGGATGATTCTGAGGGTTCCGTCAAGCGTTTGGGTTAATTTAACTCTTTTGTTGTGCATCTTGACCTCCCGGCTCAAAGAAGTTTATCGATGATGAAACACCACTCGTCATAGGAGTTTGAAGTCGTGACAACTTTAAGGATGTTGCCGTTGCTGTCTATGAAATATGTGGTGGGGTAAGCTCCCGCAGGGAATGCAGCGGCCACAGAGCTGTTGTTGCGCAGCACGGGCAGATTAAAGCCCTGAATGCCTCCGATAGTGACGAGTGCTCTGTTAATGCACCCGGGTATTTCGGAATCGCCGAGAACGGTGACGACTTTCAGTCCGCGGCCTGCATAGTTGTTTGCAAGCTGCTGAATATGGGGCATTTCCTGAATGCAGGGGCCGCAAGTCGTTGCCCAAACATTGACCATGGTTACCTTTGCCTTTGAGAACATACTGTTGTCATAGGTGTTTCCGTTGTTGATAGCCTTTGTTGAAAACGCAGGAATATCAGGCTTGGGGGTCGCAGTGGGTTTCGGAGTCGGCTTTTCCGTGGGTTTTGCGGTCGGTTTCTCCGTGGGCTTGTCCGTCGGACTGCCGGAAGGAGAGTCTGTTGCGGGTTCTGCGGTGATACCGTCCGTGGGAGCCGCAGTATCCGGTTCACTCGTTAAAGTTTCGGTGGGAACGGCACTGTCGGCCGGTTCGCCGGAAGTTATAACATCGGTTGAAGGGGCATCCGTGCCGTTGTCGGGCATTGGAGTTGCGGGGTTGGGATTGCTTGCGATTCGCCAAGGATGCGCACAGCCGGACAAAAGCAGCATCAGCGCAGTAAGAACGCAAATCGCAGGCAGCAGTTTTGTTCTTTTCATTGGTTTCCGTTCCTTTCAAATTCAAGCAAGGGATGGATATGGGAGCTTTGGCAGAGCGAATGCTGCCAAAGTATCCAACATGCCCTGCGAGGTTCAGTGGAACCTCACAAGGCACAGAAACGTTCTTTGTTTGTTAATTTGTTATCGAATAATCAGCTTAAAAGCACGTTTATTCGACAATCAACCAAGTTGCAATGCTGCACGCATGACGAGCAGGGCATCGGCCATGGTAACAACGCCGTCGTTGTTAAAGTCGGCAATGCTGATATCGCCGTCAAGCAACTCCAACGCAACACGGGCAATTTGGAGAGCATCGGCAATGCTCAGCACGCCGTCACCGTCCATGTCACCGGGCATTCCTACAGGAGGCTCGGGAGTGGGCTCGGGAGTAGGTTCGGGAGTAGGATCTGGAGTGGGCTCTGGAGTAGGTTCATCAGCGGGAGTGCATATACCGGTTACGATAAGATCCTCAACTACGCAGCTGAAATCGGTGTCCCAGCCCTGGAAGATATATCCTTCATGCTCGGGATGAACGGGGGGGACTGCGGCCTGACCGTGTTCAACCTGCTTGATGGTGATAAGGTTTCCGTTCACACCGTCGTAGAACTTGACTTTATGCTTAATCGCTTTGTAAGTTGCAGTCACGGTAACATCGCCCATGGCCATGTACAAAACCTGCTCATAACCGGATTCGTATACATTTCCGGAATAAACCCATTCCTTAAACTCATATCCTTCAACGTCGGGAGCGGTTCCGGGAGCGGGGATAACTGCCGCATATGCAACTTCGGCAGTGTCGATGGTTTCGCCGGTTACACCGTTGACATAGGTAACGGTGCAGGTTTCGTTCGCATGAATTGTCATTGCATCATGCCACATTTCGATGAAGTTTCGCAGCTCGTTCTGGCTTGTGAAGCCGCCGATGAGTTGATCGCGAACAACACCGTCACGGCCGACGATGATGGTCTGGGGTATATAGCCGCTGGTGTTGAACACGGAGCGAAGAACGCTGTCAGCACGGAGGTTTACCCAAGTGTAGCCGTTGTTCTGAAGGAATTCCTTTGCGGTCGCGGGGGTACAGCCGTTGCCTTCACTGATGACGCCGATGAACTGAACATCCGCCTCGGGAGTGGAGGAGTAATACTCGTGCATTGCCTGAATGTGGGGCATTTCGGATCTGCACGGACCGCACCATGTTGCCCAATAGTTGATGAATGTGAGATCAGCATTTTGCAGAATGTCACCGGTGACGGTGTTGCCGTCAAGGTCAACGGTGTTAAAATTGCTGACGTTCATGCCGACACCGGGTTCGCGAGTGGGATCTGTCGCTTTCGGTTCGGCGGACACGAGGGAAAGGGAGCATGCTGCAAAGATTACAGCAAGCAGAACGGAGAGAAGTTTCTTCATTTACATTTACCTTCACTTTCTGATTTTTGGGGTAACAGCATTCCTCATACGCCCTTACCTTGATGATATTATATCATACGGTTCGGAGCGTTTCAATGCCTTTGAAACAATTTTGCGGCAATTTAGTCCATATACAAATTTCCCGGTGCCGCCCTAAGGTCTTCTGAAAAGTGTGGACGCTCAGTTCATGTTTTTGCATTTTCTGCATGGATTTTTAGAAGTAATTCATAGCTTGGAGTGTCGGAATGAATGCTTCTTGTCAATGTTGGACAGGGAAAATCTTTGCACTGTCCGCAGCTTTGCAGCCCGCTTCCGATGGAACATAAGCGGATTGCGCATTCGGCACAAAATTTGTGTGCCGATGCAGTATCAGCATGGCAGCCGAAGCAAATCAGGTCATCCGTTGTAAAAGTTTTTTGCGGGGTGGAAAACTTTTCAATCAGCTTCTTCCCGAGCTCTGCATCCCTTGTTTCCGTATAAATAAAAAACGGACAATTGCCGCAGTCGAAACCGCAGCAGGCTAAATGCTTTGCTTTCATAAATCAATCACCGATTCCTTTCATTTTCTTTGATTATACTTATATTTGCAGAAAAAGCAATTGCCGAAAAATCACTGCTTATTGCAAATGCATTGCTGTGCCGCATATATCGCAGAATGAAGGCGGGGAGTTGACATAACCGATTCATCGATTATAATATAGGGAAAGGATAAGTGTTTATCGGAGGCCGGACATAAAGAAGTTTTCAGTCGATGAGCTGCTTGGCGGCATTTCGTACACGTATACTGCTCGGTTGCTCGGGGAGACGGATATACAATCAATTTTCGCTCTTTGTTCGAATAATGAGCAATACTACCGCTTTCATCCGCCGTTCGTCACGGTCGAAAGCATTGTTGAAGATATGTCTGCGCTTCCAACCGGAAAAGATGCCGGCGATAAGTTCTTTTACTGATATTTTGACGGACAAAAACTGACGGCATTAATGGATCTTGTGGTTGATTATCCGGCTGAAAATGTTGCATTTATCGGTTTGTTTATGATGGACAAAGCCTTGCAGGGCAAAGGCGCAGGCTCACGCATTGTATCCGAGTGTGCATATTTTTTGAAAAGAAACGGATACAAAAAGTTGAGGCTTGCCATCGATAAAGGCAATCCGCAAAGCAAGGCGTTTTGGCTTAAAAACGGTTTTGCATTTACAGGTGAAGAGTATCCGAACGGTGAATTCAGCTATCTTCCGATGGAACGAATACTGTAGCGACTGTAATAATTGAATACATGCCCGCTGAGAGCGTTCGGGATTTTGCAGACGTCAGAAGCGGGGGTGGAAGAAGCGTTTGTTTTTTTGTTGGAATCTGGTATAATAAAGGAAGCGAATAATGTGCCGCCGAATGCGGCAGACGGAGGAAACATGAAATATATAATTACAACCGAGGGCATGGGCTGTGAACATTGCATCAAGCGCGTTACCGCTGCAATGCAGACTTTGAATGCAGCAATAATTTACGTAAAACTTAACGATATTGCTGTTGATTTCAACGGAAACGAGAACGACCTTCGCAATGCGATTGAAGATCTCGGCTTTGATGTTATTTCAATAAAAGCACAGTGAACGGAGCGGCGGGTTACAAAATGAACTCTGCTTTTTCAAGCAATAACAGTGCTGACGGGAGCAACATGGGCTTGCCTTTTGCACGCAATGAAGGTTCGGACAGCGGGCGCGTTGTTATCGGCTTGTCCGGCGGAGTGGATTCATCGGTTGCGGCTTTGCTGCTTAAAAAGCAGGGGCTTGACGTTGTGGGCGTCTTCATGAAAAATTGGGAGGAACAGGACGAAAACGGCTGCTGCACTGCGGAACAGGATTACGGGGATGCAAAGCGTATTGCGGAACAGATAGGCATTCCGTTCTATTCCGTTAACTTTTCAAAAGAATACTATGACCGCGTTTTTTCATACTTCCTCTCGGAGTACAAACTCGGCCGAACACCCAATCCGGATATTCTCTGCAACACGGAAATAAAGTTCAAAGCGTTTTTGAATCTTGCAATGAATATGGATGCATCGCTCCTTGCAACCGGACATTACGCGCGGCTTGAAAAAAGTAATGGGGTAAAGCTGCTTCGTGCACATGATGCAGGCAAGGATCAGACTTATTTCCTTGCGGGCTTGACTTCGGAACAGCTGAAGCGCGCCTTGTTCCCTATCGGAGATATGGACAAAAAGGCGGTTCGTGCAATCGCACTGGAAAACGGTCTTGTAACCGCAAAGAAAAAGGACTCGACAGGAATCTGTTTCATAGGCGAACGGAATTTTAAGCAATTCCTGATGCAGTTTTTACCGGCACGGCGCGGCGACACTGTTGATCTCAGCGGTCGTGTGATAGGCAAACATGATGGTTTGATGTATTACACGCTCGGTCAGCGTCGCGGACTGGGTATAGGCGGAATGAATGAGGGCACCGGCGAGAGCTGGTTTGTTGTGGGAAAGGATTTAAAGCGCAACAGACTTGTTGTTCAGCAGGGAGAGCATGAGGAGCTTTTTTCAACGGCATTAACAGCCGATAAACTCAGCTTTATTTCAGGCTGCGCTCCGGCAAAACAGTTCCGCTGCACTGCTAAATTCCGTTACCGTCAACCGGACAGAGGGGTCATGGTCACAATGCACGGCGATGGTGCAACCATTGACTTTGATTCGCCGGAACGTGCAGTAACACCGGGGCAGTGGGTCGTGCTTTATGACGGCGATGTATGCCTCGGGGGAGGCCCGATTGATGAAGTTGCGCCGCTTAAAGCATTGCCGAAGATTTTTACCGATTAGCAGTCAAACGGCTCATTGCACGGCATTAAAAAGACATCGGAGGTATTGAAATGAAGAATATCGAAAAATATATTGACCACACATTGCTTAAACCTGATGCAACGGAAGCTGCAATCGGAAAAGTATGCGCAGAAGCCATTGAACATGGCTTTAAAAGCGTTTGCGTAAATCCCGCACGGATTGCCTTTGCCGCAAAGCAGCTTGAAGGAACCGGTGTTCTGCCCTGTTGCGTTGTCGGTTTTCCGCTGGGTGCAACGTTTTCAAAAGTGAAAGCCTTTGAAGCTGAAACCGCGATTGCAAACGGCGCGAAGGAAGTCGATATGGTAATTAATATCGGTGCAGCCAAGGACGGGAATTGGGAACTTGTTGAAAGCGACATTGCCGCTGTTGTTGCCGCTGCAAAGGGAAAAGCCGCTGTCAAGGTTATTATTGAAACCTGCCTTTTGACTGATGACGAAAAAGAAAAGGCCTGCCGATGCGCAATGGCTGCCGGCGCGGACTTTGTGAAAACTTCAACAGGTTTTTCAACCGGAGGCGCAACGGAGCATGATGTTGCCCTGATGCGCAGCGTGGTCGGAGATAAGCTTGGCGTCAAGGCTTCCGGAGGTGTGCGCACTCCCGAGGATGCGGAAAAGTTTATTGCCGCAGGCGCAACCCGACTCGGAACAAGCAACGGTGTTAAACTTTTGGGATGAAGGCACGGAGCGGATGCCGCGATTTATATGTCTGACTTTTGCAATAAATTGACGTATCGCTATCTTACAGAAGCTGAATTGCCGCAGGCAAAAAAACTTTGGGCAATATGCTTCCCCGAAGATGACGAGGAGTTCATTGATTACTACTTTGCCGAGCGTACTGCCGCCAATTGTGTTTTCGGCGCGTTTGATAATGCAAATTTAGTAAGTATGCTCTGCCGTGACAGCCGCATGATGTTTGCAAACGGAGAGCTTGTTCCCGTTTGTTTTGTTTCCGGAGTAAGCACGGATCCGGCTTATCGAAACCGCGGCATTGTTCGCACACTGATGAGCAAGCTTGATGCGGACTTGATTTGTGAGGGATTTGCGGCCGCACTGCTTCAGCCCTTTGATTTTGATTTCTACAAGAAACTGGGGTACGAAGTGTTCTCAAAACGCAGAACAGCCGTTATTAATGAAAAAGCAATCGAACAAGCTTATTCCGAACTTAAGCTGACAGGCAACGAGCAAAACAAAAGCATTTCATTTACCCGTCCTGATGCGGCGCTGATAAACACCGTTTACAATACGTATTTCGGACAGCGAAACGGCGTTTTGCAGCGCAGCATCGAACGGTGTGAAGCACTTGCACATGAATTCATGCTTTCGGGAGCATGCAGCCTTTGTGCGGGCAGAGCTTATGCGTTTTGGTATCCAAAAGAAGGAGAACTTACTTTACACGAATTCGCTTTCGAAAACGCGCGTGACGCCCTTCTTCTGCTTGAGAGAATAACTGCAAAACACTCCGAATTCCTTGTTGAGCTCCCGTGTGACCGCAGCATACCCGGAATTCCGTGCAGCGCAGAGGCTGAACCGCTCAGCATGATAAAGGTTCTCCGTGATGACTGCAATTGGCTGAGGAAGCTTCAACCGGAGCCTTTTGATGTTTGTGCGTACTGACCGGCAGCTTTTCTATAAGCACATCACTGTTCAGAAACGCAGTAAGGATGATTCTGCGTTCACAGTTTAATCGAGAGCGGGTGAAAGAAACCGAACCCCGTCTTTTTTGACATGCGGAAGGTGTTAATTATCCGTTTTTTGCTTTTAAGAGAAATACTTTTTGCCACAGCAGTTTGCAATAAGCGTTCGGCAGAGACATAAAAAATGCCTCAAAACCCTGCTTACGGCAAAACAAGCCTTCGGCTTTGGTTAAGAGGCAAAAGCCTTATCGAGTTATGCGAAATCGAACATCCGACCGATTAGTTTTGTTCTTTCATGTCCGCTGTGCTTTTTCTGCGGTTCAAAAGCATTGCAAGAGAACATGCAATGATAGATATCCCGCAAAAAGCAAAACACCAACCGATTCCGATTTTTGTCAATACCGAAGCGGCAAAGAATGAAACCACCTGAACGAGATTTACACCGATGTTCATCACGGAAAGTGATGCGGCGCGGTTGTCTTTCAGTTCAAGCTGATCAATGATTTTGTTTTCAAGTTCTCCGATAAAATATTCCGGAATGCTGAGCATTAACGGGATCAGGAGCATCGCCGAGATCACAAGAACAACGGAGGACAATGCTCCGAAAATCGCGAATGCAGCACCGCAGATAATGCCGGAAAGAACTGTCAGATGCAGCCTTGACAGCTTTGCACCGGGGCGAACGGCTCGATTGATAATCGGTTCGGCCAGCATTTGAATTGCGGAATATGCAATGATGATTGCTGAGAGCCATTCGACGGGAACATTGCTTTTGATAAGCTTGTCGGCGTAGAAAAAGTTCACCAGGAGCCATGCGATGCCGAACAGTGAGAGCATGCATGCGTACAGTAAAGCATGCTTGTTTTTAAAAATCACAGCAATGTTTTTTGTAAACGGCAAAGGCTTTTCTGTATCTGCCGCGGCATGTTCGCCGGTATTGCGTGTTTTTTGCGGTTCACGCTCTATAAAGAAGGAAAGCGTGAAGCAGATCGCACCCGAAATTACGGTCGCAGCCAGCAAACCTTGCAATCCCAAACTGTCGTATATTAGAACATAGGACAGAGTGCTGATAATAAAGCCCGCAGTCGAAAAATTATCTGCACGAGTGCTTTTTGCAAGATAACCTTTTTCGCCGTGCAGCTCGTAAAGATATGCGCTGCTTGTTCCGGAAGCAAAACAAAAGGCCGCACCTTCAACAACAGCTTCAACAACAAAAAGAAGAAGTGAGCGTGACAGGAATGCAGCAAAAAGCAGCGCTCTTGCGATAAGGAGCAGAGCTTGATACAAAATCAACGAATTTTTATATCCGATTTTGTCGGTTATGTGTCCGAACGGAACTTCGCCCAATGCCGTTATGCATGACAGCAAAGCTTGAAGCAGGAAAAACTCAGATTCGCTTACTCCTGCCTGTGTTCTGACAAGAAGTGCGACGGGTGCAAAAAACACAAGGCCTCCAAACAGGCAGACCATATCATAGCAATCTGCGAATTTGTGCCGATGATTCATTTTTTTATTCATAATAAAGCCGAAAACTCTGTTTCGGACCGTCCTTTCTGTATATTTATTTGATTCGGTTACAAACAAATCAAATAAATATTAAGACGGCATTTTTGCACACTTCATCGAATACACGACCACAAGATATTTGAACGGGTTGAAGTATAATCCCGCTTGCGCTTGATGTCAAGCTTTTTTTGAAAAAGGAAAAACCGCATTGAAAACCATGCTGCATTGCAGCGCGTATATCGGTGAGACATAAGCAAATACTATGTGTGAGCATCCGCAGGCTGCTCAAAATTCGTGCGCAATAAAGAGCACAGAAAGGGAGTAAAAGCAAAATGGATACGTTGTCATTGATTTTGATTGTCATCGGCGCGCTGAACTGGGGACTTGTCGGTATTTTTCAATTCGACCTTGTTGCTGCAATATTCGGCGGCATGAGCGGCGTTGTTTCAAGAATCATTTACACGCTGGTCGGGCTTGCCGGAATCTGGGGCATAACCATGTTGTTCCGCAAGCGCAGCCGTCCCGCATTCATGCAGGATGACGGCGACGCGTAATATGCAGCCGTTAAAACAGTGAATGCATGACCGGTAATACTATCTCAAGTGAGAAAGGCGGAGAGTGTTCAGTATGAACCTCTCCGCTTTTTGTCATGCTGCGAATGATGATTCAGTTCCGATGCGGCAAGTTTCCCGCCGTTTCATCGAGCGGCAGTGCCGTGCCGGATATTTCCTTCAGATAGGGCAGGACAAGAATCACTGCAACGACAAGGGCAATAAAATCCGAAACCGGAATTGCAACCGCAATGCCGTCGACACCCCAAATCGAATTGAACAGAATCATAAGCGGAATGTCGATTATTCCCTTGCGCAGCAGGGAAAGAATAATTGGCGGAATCCTTTTTCCGGTTGCCTGAAACAAGGTTATCACAAAGAAATTGAGAGTTGTTGTCAGGCAAGTAAAACAGATAATCTTCAGGAAAACACATCCGTGATGAACGGTGGCAGCGTTATCAATGAAGCATTTTGTTATTGCATTTGCTCCGAAAAACAGCAGCGCGGTGCCCGCAGCCGAGACAACAAGACAGTCGATGAGCAACGCGCGCAGAGCAGATTTCATCCTTGTGCGATTCCCGGAAGAAAAGTTATATCCGATGAGCGGGAGTGCGCCTTGGGACATGCCTTGACCCATTGCAAACGCAAGCATATCGATTTTTTTGGCAATGCCCATTCCCGCAACAGCCTCTGTGGAATATGCGGCAATGATTCGGTTGAGGGCTGTGTTCGAAACCGTTGCCATCATTGAAATCATAAAGCTCGGCAGGCCGACGGAAAGCACATCCGCCGGAATGTGCTGCGTTAAGGTATAGCATTTGGGTGAAAGGCGAATTGAGAGTCCATCGCCTTTTTTGCAAATAAACAGAATAAAATAGATGGATGCAGCCGTATTCGAAAGCATGGTTGCAATTGCCGCGCCTTGAATTTCCATGTCAAAAACAAAGATAAATAACGGGTCGAGCAAAATGTTCAGAATACCTCCGAAAGCAACCCCGAGGCTTGCCTGTTTCGAATAACCTTCCGAACGGATGAGGTGCGCAAGTGCGGGGTTCAGAACCGTGGGCACTGCACCGATGCATATTGTCCAAAAGATATAGTCAGAACAATAATTCCATGTTTTTGAATCAGCTCCGATTACGGGCAGCAAACAGGGACGAAGAAAGAGTATTGCAATTCCGTAGAGCATAGCGGCACCTGCCGCCGTCCAAATGCAGAATGAAGAGCATGATGCAGCTTTTTTTCTGTTTCCAATGCCGAGACTGCGTGAAATCAGGCTTGCGCCGCCGATGCCGAAAAGGTTTGCAAGCGCGGTCATGAATATAAACAGGGGCATGGATATCGTTGCTGCCGCAACCTGATTCGGATCGTTCATCTGGCCAATGAAAAATGTATCCGCCATGTTGTAAACTACGGTTATAATCTGACTTATAACTGTCGGAACGGCAAGCGAAATGACAGCTCTGTTGACAGGCATTGCTGTGAAAAGATACTCTTTTTCGGCAGACGATGCTGCCGCATTAACTGAAGATGAATCCATTTCGGTTATTAAAACCCTCCTCATCATTTAATCTTGCGCCGATAGAGAGATTCTGCTGAAGAATCCGCTTTTTGCGAAAATTCCGAGCCGCAGCTCAGATAAATCGAACGCTCAGCTGATTTACGGTATTTTTGCCGGTCGGACACGCAACATGATTTTATGCCGCCGGTTTACCGTTGTCAAGCAGAAAAAGGTATATTTACGCCGTAATATTATCCGCTCGGTTCAAAAAAGCAGAACCTGTATTGACTTCGGAATGGCGTGCGGGGGCTTTGCTTCGGGTCTTACTGCCGAATCCATGCAATTTATATCGAAACGAGGCGGATTGGGTCTGTACAAAAAGCTTTTTAAATGGTATAATTGCTTCATATGTCCGAAGGAAAATGATATGCGCATTTGTGCTGCATATCGGATTCCAAAAAACGAATTAAATTGAAAGGAATTCTTCTGTTCTCTGCGCTGTGAACGGAAGTGAAAATCAAATACAAATCCAATGAAGCGTTTTTTTTGTATCTTTCTTAGCTTTGCAATGATTATCTCAGCTGTTTTTGCTTTGCCGATGTTTTCGACTGCAGCATCAACAGATGAGCCGACGGCAACGGATGTACCGACAGCAACAATCGCACCGACACCGACGTCGGAACCCTCCGCAACAGATGAACCCGAGGCAACTCCGGTTCCTGTCACCGTAGAGGATGCTTTTGCGGATGTGTCAACGCCCTACATTGCGCTTATGGAAGCCGAAACAGGTGCCTTGTTGTATCAGCGGGATGCCTATTCGCGTGCTTTCCCTGCAAGCACAACAAAAGTTATGACCGCGATTGTTGCGCTTGAAAACATCAAAGACATGAACCGTGTTGTTACACTCGGCTGGCGTCCGGTTTCGGGCTTTGGCCCAACAAGCTCCTTAATGGGACTTAAAGCGAATGAAACCATTCCGCTTATGGATATTCTTTACGGCTTGATGATGCGTTCGGGCAATGATGCCGCAAAAGCGCTTGCAATGGAGACTTCATATGAGGTTTTCGGGCAGGATACCGAACCGTCTGAGTTGATTCCGAAATTCGTTGACCTTATGAATCAAAAGGCAGCGGAACTCGGCATGAATTCAACGCATTTTGTTACTGTTGACGGCCGCCATGATGATAATCATTACACAACGGCATATGACTTTGCGGTATTGATGCGTTATGCACTGCAAAACCCTGTTTTTGCAAAGGTAATTGCCACGGCCGAGTACGATGTTGCTCCCACGAACCAACATCCGCAGGGGATGCACTTTGAAAACTCCAACAGACTGATTTCAAACAAAACAGGCGATAATCAGAGCTTTCTTTATCAATACTGCATCGGGGGCAAAACAGGCGAGACCAACTATGCGGGTTATTGCCTTATCAGTGCATGCCGAAAGGATGATATTACACTGATTGCCGTTCAATTTGGTGACAGCAACAACAGCACAAGCAAATTTTATCGTTACGAAGTTGCAAAAAAACTTTATGATTGGGGATATGAGAATTATTGTGCAGTGCCCGTAACGGAATTCGGGCTGCAATCAGAGTTCGAAATCCAAACGGCCGGTTTTTCACCGTTTGACTCGGACTACGGCAAATTGAAAGCAACAGCTGATCTCAGCGGTTTAATGATCAAAGGCTCCAAACAGTACCTCGACGCAATAAAAAGCGATCCGTCCGGCGTTATTGTCAAAATAAACACCGATAAGGCCGTTGCTCCGATTAAAGCAGGCGATGTTGTGGGATCGGTTGAATACCTTTTTTACGCACAGAATCCAATAAAAGTTGATCTTGTTGCAATGCGTGATGTTGCAGCTTCATCGGAAACAACAATTGAACCGCATGTCACGGCGTTTATTTCATCAACACCTCCGCCGGGAAGCGGCAAAAACTGCAATCTCAGTTTTCAGCGCACGCCGGGCAGCGATCAATACAGTGTTTGGGTTTATTACGATCACACATTATACACAATGAATAGCATTGAGTGGCATTATCTGTACTGTGACAATGGGGTTTTTCGTGCTGCAGCAACTGCGGACACAACTTCGCGCATCGATCTTTACCGTCGTTTTTACGACAGCAACGGTTCTGCTTATTATGTATTAACTGACTTTGTAACGGATGGTGCATCATATGTTGTTGTTTCGGACGGCATGGCCCTTTGTTCGGACAGCCGCGACGGAACGCGCTCGGCTGTTGCTGTTCAAATCGGTGCAAATGATACGATAACAGCCGGTGTTACAGACAAGATGGTCTGGCAGTTTAACAGTCAAAGCAACGGATATTACATAAGCAACGGTTCGAAATATCTGTCCCGTAAGGCAGGCAGCGGTGTCATTTTCTGGATTCTTGTGTTCGTCCTGCTGCTTGTGATAATAATTTTCATCCGCATTCTTGCACAGCGTATAGGCGGAGGACGTCGCGGCAGGCGCCGCAGAGCTTCGACGTTCCGGTCCACAGGCGGACGACGCAGAAGGCGCAGGGCGTGATGATAACTTAAGCAATCTGAATGATTTATTTCAGCAAAGGAATTCGGAAACCACATTGATTTTTCAAAAGCCGACCCGGGAAAATCCCGTGTCGGCTTTAATTGTTGAATAGAATAACGGCTTTTAAACGGTTTCGGGTATCGGCAAAGTTGAAAGCTCCGTCCACGCCGGGCGGAACCCGCTTGCGGCAGCATTTCTGACGGACGGAAGATTTGCCCATGAAGCGCAATAGAACGGTATCTTTCCGCATTTGAATATTTCGCCCGAAAGCCGGCTTGTTAATGCGGGGGCAAGTTTCAATCCGCGGTATTCGGGAAGAATATCAATACCTATTTGCCACATGTCTTCACAATCCATGGAACAGGCTGCTAAACCGATAAGCTTTGGCTCACCGGTTGTTTTATCGAAGGTATTCAAATCATACGCGGCCATGCCGAGAATATCAAGTTCTTTGCGTTCGCTGCAAAGAGCATGACTCCATTGGGGGAGATACAAAGAAGCAAAATCCGCTTGTCCGAGCCGACGCAATTCAAATTTGTCATCAACGGGCAAAAAAGCTTGCATTTTGGAAACATCGGGCAGGAAATACTCGCTCATGTATCCGACCTTTAATCCGGCAGAGGCAAGGATTTCGTTCAGTTCAAAAACGGCGGGGCTTGTAAGGCAACGATAGAACTTATGCCCGTCGAGGTATTGCCTGAGCTCATTATGCAGCACTTTTTCCGCACAAGCTACAACGTTTTTTCCGTATGAAACGAGCGAGCAGCGGAACGGCACGTCGAGGTATTTTCTTGCGGAAGTTGATGCGCAGGGCAGGGTTATAACGCTTTGCTGCTGCATAAAAGCATCGATAGCGCAATTGTACTCAATTGCAGATTGCTGCATGGCAATATGCAGAATGCTGTCGTTGGTAAACATGAGGTTCCTTTCCAAACTCGGGAATGCCGATTGGGCATTCCCGATGGGTAGTATTTTGTAATTTCAGTTACCTGTTATTCAGCGGCACCTTGACCATTCGATAGCGGTTGTTTTCTTTTATGAGTCCGCATTCGAAAGCGGCTATCAGCATTTCCAACTGTCGAATCTGTTCGCGAAGTTCAACACCTTTGTCACAGTCGCTGACACGCATTTGACCCTTTGTTGCAAGGATGTTTTCAACCTCGGTGGTTGAGTGGATATCCATGTTTTCACGAATGGCTTTTTCAAAGCTTACAAAGGGTTCATGCGCAACGATATACAGCCCGCGTGAATCATAAACGAGGGTGTAGCCGGCGATACCTGTGGTTTTTTGATAGTACTTTGAGAAGCCGCCGTCAATGACGATAAGGCTTCCGCCCGCTTTAATCGGATTCTCGCCGTTGATTTTTTCAACCGGAATATGTCCGTTGACAATTACGGCACGATCCGTATCCGTGATGCCGAACTCGTTAAGAATTCGAATTGCAAGATCCTTAGTGTCCTGATATTTGTAGTAAGCATTGCGCTTTTCTTTGTGGGACTTACTGTCGTCGATCTCAACGCGCTCGAAAGTTGTCATTTTGTTTTTGCCGAACAGCGGGGAATCGGGTCCGCACCAGAGATACCACATCAGATCAAGCTCATGGGTTTTCCGCATTGAAGGTTCGGCAAAGTAAAGCCGCTTTACCTCAGCATCAATATAATCGAACATCTGCTTGCCGCTGCGGGGAACGCCGTCGCCGAAATCGACAGCTTTAAAACTGCCGTCCTCATTAAGCGGAACAAGTGCGTGGAACATCAGGTTGTTGTTCTCAATGCGATAGAGTTCGCCTTTGTCGATAAAGAACTTGATGTGTTTTTGCAGGGTCGGACTGTTGAGGAAAGAATCGCGCAGCTCGTTGATTATGGTTTCCTCTTCATCGGCCAGGGTATACGGATCATCCGGGTTGATTGTCGGGAAATCTGCATCCTTGATGGGATAGGTGATGCCGTCAATCGTGACTGTGCTGTTCACTCTGTCGATCGTGTCCAAAAACAGGCGATGGTCAAGCTTATAGTTCGGGTTTCGCATTATGAGCTGCCCCTCGAGTTTATGCATGATAACGAAAATCGCCTTATGCAGCTTTGCGCGGATATTGACTTCGGGATTATCGTAGTATGCTTCCGATGAAGTCTTGCGCGGACGAAAATGCAGCGCGCTCTTATATGTGCTTTGTGCAAACATCAGCAGGTGACGCAGATTGATTCCGTAGACGTTCTCGATAAGGTCCAGATTGCCGTGGCGGAAACTGTTCGTCAACACGCCGGCAATACATGTTTTTTCGCCGAGCGCTGCGCCCATCCAAAGGATATCATGGTTACCCCACTGAATATCAACGGACGGATGCTTTAAAAGCAGATCGAGGATACGATGAGGCTCTGTTCCGCGGTCGTAAATATCTCCCACAATATGAAGCTTGTCGACAGCAAGCTTTTTGATGGCATCAGTAAGAGCAACAATTACGCGCTCAGCGTAATCGTGGCGGATGATGGAGTCAAAAATCTCGTCGTAGTAGCCGTCAAGATCGTGGAAATTTACGCGGGCAGTGAGGAGTTCTTCGATGATATAAGAAAATCGGGGGTCAAGCGTTTTACGCAGCCTCGAACGGGTGTACTTGCTGCTGATTTTGCGCCCGAGAACGATGAGGTTGCGCAGCGTTGCTTTGTACCATGCGTCGGTATCCTCAACGTTTTCCAGTTCGAGCTTAATTTTTTGCTTTGGATAGTATACGATTGTTGCAAGAGTTTCACGCTCGTCAAAGCTGAGCCTGTCAACAAAAAGTCGTTCAATTTCACGACGAATAACGCCCGATGCATTGTTCAAAATATGTTCGAATGCATCACCCTGACCATGAAGATCGCTCATGAAATGCTCCGTCGGTTTCGGCAGCGCAAGAATTGAGCTCAGGTTAACGATCTCGGTCATTGCGTATTCGACTGTCGGGAAAGTTTTTGCAAGTTGGGTAAGGAAAAGATAGTTTTCATTGAGTTCTTTTTCGGTGAATGCCGTGTTCATGAATACCTCCGATATTAAATATTCCTCATCATCGTTATGCACACAAAAAACAGACAGAAGCTGTCTGTGTGCTTCTTTAAGCAAGTATAACATCTTCTTTGATTTTAATCAACCCCCGAACATTCATTTCACGCCGAGGAGGGATTGTTTTTTGCCTGTCGGTGTTGCAGTTGCGGAACAACTGTCGGAACTTAAAAAACCCGTCTGCCCCATGCCAAATGAGTATTGAACCAATTGCCTGCATTGGAAATCACAACCGAACCCGCTGTTGCGGAAGCATGGAGAAAACTGTTGTTTCCGAGATAAACGCCTACATGCGAAATTCGGGAATAAGCATCATCGTAAAAGAAAACGAGATCTCCGCGAATAAGGTTTTCTTTGCCGTCGATTCGCTGCCATCCGGCATAGTTTGAATAACCGGCGGCGTTAAGTCTGCCTATGTTCAGTCCTGCCTGACGCAGACAGTAGTAAACAAGCCCGGAACAGTCAAACGAATCAGGACCTGAGCTGCCGAACACATACGGCTTGCCAAGTTGCGAATACAACGCATCTATGAATTGTTCAAGCCCTTGTGACGGTGCGGGCGCTGTTGTCGGGGTCGGTGCAGGCGACTGTGTCGGACTTGGTGTCGGCGTCGGCTTTGGCGTCGGTGTGGGTCTCGGTGACGGTGTCGGGGCTGCTGTCGGTGCGGCGG
>OGXQ01001496.1_pt1 | contig 17496 bp, 10 predicted proteins | sample 1576291 | NCBI WGS metagenome assembly OGXQ01 (sample SAMEA3541575, study PRJEB24748) | human gut metagenome | biome: human gut; feature: human-associated habitat; material: faeces | place: China | collected 2012 | reverse complement strand
ATCCTATGCCGGTCACCCGGCTTTTACAATTCATAAGAAAATATACCGGCAGCAGTCGTTTTCTAATGAAACCAGTAATTTTTCAATAAATGACAATCTTGCTACGAATACTTTGTTTATAGTCGACGAAGCTTCAATGATTTCCAATGAAGGATTGTCGGGCAGTATGTTTGGGACGGGAAGATTATTGGACGACCTGATACAGTTTGTTTATTCCGGTCAGGGGTGCCGTCTTTTGTTGATGGGAGATACTGCGCAGCTTCCTCCGGTAGGTGAGGAGTTGAGTCCGGCACTTTTTGCAGATGCATTAAAGGGATATGGATTGGAAGTGCGGGAAGTTGACTTGACGCAAGTGGTTCGTCAGATACAGGAATCGGGCATTTTGTGGAATGCGACTCAATTGCGTCAGCTGATAGCGGAAGATAATTGCTACTCTTTACCTAAAATAAAGATAACAGGTTTTCCAGATATAAAGATGGTGCCGGGTACGGAATTGATTGATGCCATCACTAGTTGTTATGATCATGACGGCATGGATGAGACGATTGTGATCTGTCGTTCTAATAAACGCGCGAACCTATATAATAACGGAATACGTGCACAGATCCTTTGGCGGGAAGATGAACTGAATACGGGAGATATGTTGATGATAGCCAAAAATAATTATTATTGGACAGAGCAATATAAGGAAATGGACTTCATTGCCAATGGAGAAATAGCAGTCGTGCGTCGTGTCCGTAAGACGCGTGAGATGTATGGTTTTCGCTTTGCGGAAGTGACTCTCAGGTTTCCTGACCAGAATGATTTTGAACTGGATGCCAATTTGCTGCTGGATACTCTTCACTCTGATTCTCCCGCATTGCCAAAAGTAGATAATGACAGATTATTTTATACCATACTTGAAGATTACGCAGATATATCTAACAAGCGGGACCGGATGAAAAAGATGAAAGCAGATCCACACTACAATGCGTTGCAGGTGAAATATGCTTATGCGATAACTTGTCATAAAGCACAAGGTGGGCAATGGCAGAATGTTTTTCTTGATCAGGGATATATGACGGATGAATATTTGACTCCGGATTATTTTCGCTGGTTGTATACGGCATTTACTCGCGCCACGAAGACATTGTATCTGGTGAATTATCCCAAAGAACAAATTTTATAAAAGATTTCTTTTTTTTTCTTCGTAAATAATTGATTCCCAGTCTAGATGAATGGGGAGATACTCGTTGTGAAAAAATAAATATGAGATTATATTTATTTTTTTTCAAAAACCTCTAAGTGTTTTTCAAGGTATGGGTTGTTATATAAATGTGAATCGAAAATAATAAATGGAATATCGATTCTAATATTTATATAAAAACTAATGTTTAATCTTAAATTCAAGTGTATGAGAATCAATGACTCGTGTAGAGGCTCGAAGATTTTTCGGGCATTGTTGATCTTGATGCTATTCGCCCTTCCGGCACAATCTGCAATAGCACAGTTAACAATTAGGATCTCCAATTCTTCTTTAGGAACTGTGATTAAGCAAATCCAGTCTCAATCCAAGTATCAATTTTTTTATGATGACAATTTGGCTTCAATGCGAATAGAGTCATTGAATGTTAAAGATGTTTCTTTGGTAGAAGTACTGGATAAGGCTTTGAAAGGGAAAAATGTCGTTTATAAAATTGATGACAATGTTGTTTATTTGTCGAAAGCAAATGCATCTTCTTCGACAAAGTCGACTCAACAACAACAGAAAGTAACAGGTAAGGTGGTAGATGCTAATAACGAACCTTTGATTGGCGTTTCTGTATTGGAAAAAGGAACAACTAATGGTACTATTACTGATTTTGATGGTAATTATACATTAGTCGTTACAGGTTCAAATGCAGTTTTGCAATTTTCGTATGTTGGATATCAAACTTTGGAGAGGGCTGTAGCAGGAAAGACTGCTATTAATATCACTTTAAAGGAAGATGCTCAAGTCTTGGATGAAGTCGTAGTTACGGCATTGGGAATCAAACGCTCAGAAAAAGCGCTGTCTTACAATGTACAGCAGGTAAATGCTGATGCAGTGACTACCAATAAAGATCCTAACTTTATTAACTCATTGAGTGGTAAAGTGGCAGGTGTTAATATCAATGCTTCTTCATCCGGAGTGGGCGGTGTATCTAAAGTAGTGATGCGTGGTACAAAATCTATCATGCAGTCTTCCAATGCATTGTATGTAGTAGATGGGGTTCCGATGTACTCTAATGCAAATAAAGTGAATGGGACAGAGTTTTCTTCTAAAGGAAATACTGAGCCGATTGCCGACATTAACCCGGAAGATATTGAATCAATGTCTGTGTTGACTGGTGCGGCAGCAGCTGCACTTTACGGTTCTGATGCTGCCAATGGTGCGATTATCATTACTACTAAAAAAGGAAAAGAAGGTCGTGTGAATATCACAGTGAATAGTAATGTTGAGTTTAATGCTCCTTTGGTAATGCCTCGTTTCCAGACACGTTATGGTACAGGTATTGGTGGCGTGAAAGATGATAACTCCAGTCGTAGCTGGGGCCCTAAACTGACAGAAGCCAGATATTTTGGATATAATCCTCGTGATGATTATTTTCAGACTGGTGTTATAGGTACAGAAAGCGTATCATTCTCTACCGGTTCGGAAAAGAACCAGACTTATGCTTCCGCTGCAGCGGTTAATTCAAAAGGTATCGTTCCTAACAACAAATATGACCGTTATAATTTCAACGTACGCAATACTACTTCATTTCTTGATGATAAGATGACATTGGATGTAAATGCCAGCTACATTTTGCAGAAAGACCGCAATATGGTGAATCAGGGTACTTACAACAATCCGTTGGTAGGAGCTTATCTGTTCCCTCGTGGTAATGACTGGGAAGATATTAAAATGTACGAACGCTATGACGTTGCACGTAAGATCTATACTCAGTACTGGCCGACAGGTGATGGTAATATGACTATGCAGAATCCTTATTGGGTGAACTACCGTAACTTGCGTGAAAATAAGAAAGATCGCTATATGTTAGGTGCAAGTCTGAATTATCAGATTCTTGACTGGTTAAATGTTTCTGGACGTGTCCGCCTGGATAATTCTAACAATGATTATACGGAAAAGGCTTATGCCAGTACAAATACTCAGCTGACAGAGTTGTCTGATCGTGGTCTTTATGGCATTTCCAGAAGCTACGAAAAGCAGTTGTATGCAGACTTCCTGGTAAGTGTGAACAAAACATTCGGTGAAAAATGGTCTTTACAAGCTAATATGGGTGGATCGTTTACTGATATGCGATATGATGAAATGGCTGTACGCGGACCTATTGCTGATGATTCAAAAACGTTTGCTGGTGAAAAAGCCGGATTGACAAACGGTTTCTATATTCAAAACCTGAGTACGACCAAGACAAGCAAAATGCAGTTAGGATGGCGTGAACAGACTCAGTCTATCTATGCATCTGCCGAAGTTGGCTACCAAAGTACTTATTATCTGACATTGACAGGTCGTAATGACTGGCCTTCACAGTTGGCAGGTCGTAACTCTGTCAATAAATCATTCTTCTACCCTTCGGTAGGTATGTCTGTAGTGTTATCTGAATTGATGCCTAAATTGAATAAGGACTATCTGTCTTACTGGAAGATACGCGGTTCTTTTGCTTCTGTAGGTACAGCATTCGAAAGATATATAGCTAATCCTTTGTTCGCATGGAATACCAGTATCGGTCAGTGGAGTAACCTGACTGACTTCCCGGTATATGACTTGAAACCGGAACGTACCAATTCTTTTGAAGTAGGTATGAATATGCGTTTTCTTAAGAACTTCGAACTGGATGTGACTTATTATAACGCCAAGACAATGAATCAGACATTCAATCCTGAGTTGCCGGTAGGTGAATATGCTCGTATCTACATTCAGACAGGTGCAGTTCGCAATCAAGGTCTTGAGTTAGCGTTGAATTACAATAATACATGGAAAGATTTTACTTGGAATACAGGAGTTACTTATTCAATGAACAAGAATAAGATTCTTACCTTAGCTGATAATGCCATCAATCCTATCACTCGCGAGAAATTCTCTATTTCTTCTCTGAATATGGGTGGTCTGGGTAGTACCCGTTTCATCCTGAAAGAAGGTGGAAGCATGGGTGACATTTACTCCTTGATGGATTTGAAGAGAGATGCCAATGGAGCTGTTTATATCGATGAGAACAACAGTGTTGTAACAGAGAGTCTGGAAGCTAATAATTACATCAAATTAGGTAGTGTATTGCCGAAAGGAAACTTGGCATGGCGTAACAATTTCAGTTGGAAAAACATTAATGTGGCATTCCTTGTATCAGCTCGTCTGGGTGGAGTTGTATTCTCACGTACACAAGCTGTTCTTGATAACTTCGGAGTTTCTGAAGCATCTGCTGCTGCACGTGACAAAGGTTATGTATCGGTAAATGGAAACGACCGTGTAAATCCGGAAGGCTGGTATTCAGTAGTAGCTGGTGGTACGGCTGTTCCTCAGTATTACATTTATTCCGCTACTAATATTCGTTTGCAGGAAGCTTCTATCGGTTATACTATTCCGAGAAAATGGCTGGGCAATGTGTGTGATATCAAAGTTTCATTGATCGGACGTAATCTTTGGATGATCTACAACAAGGCTCCTTTCGATCCTGAAAGCGTGGCATCTACTGATAACTTCTATCAGGGAATTGACTACTTTATGATGCCTTCATTGCGTAATATTGGCTTTAATCTGAGCTTTAAATTCTAAATAAATCAAGATAGGTATGAAAAATATAATAAATAAATTAGTATTTGGATCTCTTACCGTTGCCCTGTCCTCGTGTATCGGTAACTATGAGAATATCAATTCCAACCCATATGAAGCTCCTGATTTGTCAGCGGATGGATATGCTTTGGGATCTGCCATGAATAACCTGGCCGGTTGCGTGGTATCACCGGATGTAAATACAGCTCAGTTCACAGACTGCTTGTTGGGCGGACCTTTAGGCGGATATTTTGCCGATTCTAATGCCGGTTTTACAGAAACCATTTCAAACTTCAATCCGAAAGACGACTGGAGCCGTGTGTTTCTGAAAAGTGATAAGATTATTCCGACATTATATTCTAATCTGACCCAAGTGAAACTTGTATCACAAAATACGAATGATCCGGTTCCTTATGCCATTGCACAAGTGATAAAGGTGGCAGCTATGCATCGTGTAACTGATGCTTTCGGTCCGATACCTTATTCTCAGATAGGTGCGAATGGTGAAATTGCTACTCCTTATGATTCTCAGGAAGTGACATATAATACATTCTTCGATGAGTTGAATGCAGCTATTGCCACACTCAATGAGAATTCTAACGAACAGCTCGTTCCTACAGCCGACTATATATATAAAGGTGATGTAAAGAAGTGGATCAGATTTGCCAACTCACTGAAGTTGCGTCTTGCTCTCCGTATAGCTTATGCTAATCCGGTGAAAGCTCAACAGATGGCTGAAGAAGCTGTGAATCCTGCAAACGGAGGTGTCATCGAATCGAATGCGGACAATGCAACATGGAACTACTTTGAGACTTCACAAAATCCTATTTATGTAGCTACCCGCTACAATCAGGTACAGACTTCCGATCATGGCGGCGTACCCTGTTTGACTGGTGGTGATACGCATGCTGCTGCCGATATCATCTGCTATATGAATGGTTACAAGGATAACAGACGTGAAAAGTTCTTCACAAAATCCGAATGGGCGGGACAGGACTATGTAGGAATGCGTCGTGGTATTGTCATTCCCGAACTGAAGACAACCGGACATAAATACTCTGGGGTGAACATTGCTCCTACATCTCCGCTTTATTGGATGAATGCAGCCGAAGTAGCTTTCTTACGTGCTGAAGGGCAAGCTGTTTTTAACTTCAGCATGGGTGGTACAGCAGAATCATTCTATAATCAAGGTATCCGTCTGTCATTTGAGCAATGGGGTGCAGACGGTGTGGAAGACTATCTGAAAGATGATGTAAACAAACCGACTGCATATACAGACCCGGCAGGTACGAACACTTATCAGAATGCTTTGTCCAATATCACTATTAAATGGAATGATAGTGCTGACAAAGAAGAGAAGCAAGAACGCATTATCGTGCAGAAGTGGATTGCCAACTGGCAATTGGGTAATGAAGCTTGGGCAGACTTCCGCCGTACCGGATATCCGAAACTGATCCCGGTGAAAGAAAATAAGAGCGGTGGTGTCGTTGATTCAGAGAAAGGGGCGCGTCGTATGCCTTATCCGTTGGATGAGTTTGTCAGCAATAAAGCAAATGTAGAATATGCGATTGCCAACTACTTGCACGGTGCAGATAACATGGCTACAGATGTATGGTTCTAAAAAATAATATTAAACTTAAAGGAAAGTATATATGAAAAATAACCTGAAATATAGATTGTCTGCTCTGCTGTTTTTGGCATCAGCTCTGACAATAACTTCATGTAGTGATTGGACAGATGTGGAAAGTCTCCAATTGAATACTCCTACATTTGAAGAGCAGAATCCTCAGTTGTATGCTGACTATCTGAAGGATTTGAACAGATATAAGTCTGAAGAACATAAGGTCACTTTTGTTTCTTTCGAGAACCCTAAGGGATCTCCCGGCAAGCAGGCTGAACGTCTGACCGTCGTACCTGACAGCGTTGATTTCATTTGTCTGAATAATCCGGAAGTAAGTCCCGAAGTACAGGCAGAAATGGTCAAAATACGCGAGAAAGGAACTCGTACGGTTTACAGTATTGATTATTCCAGCATTGAAAATGCCTGGAAGGAGAAAGTAAAAGCCGAACCGGAGTTGACAGAAGAGGATGCTCTTCAGTATATCGGTGAACGCACCAATGAGATGTTGGCACTCTGTGACAAATATAACTTTGATGGTGTTATTGCTGATTATACGGGGCGTTCGCTGGTGAGCCTTCCGGAGGCAGCTCTGAAAGAATATAATGACCGTCAACAGAAGTTTTTTGGCGAGGTGATGAACTGGCAAGGCAATCATGATGACAAGACTCTGGTATTCTACGGAAATGTACAATATTTAGTGCCGGAGAATATGGATATGTTAAGCAAGTTTGACTACATCATGTTGAAAACTGCTTCTTCTACCAATGCTGATGATCTTGCTTTAAAAGCATATTTGGCTATTCAGGCGGGTATAGATGCAGTAGGCGGTACAGAAGAAGGAGTGAATCCTGTTCCTGCTGATCGTTTTATCGTTTGTGTCGAATTGCCGCAGGCTGACGATAAGGATAAAGTGAAGGGTTACTGGAGTACAGTGGATGAAAAAGGCAATAAACTAGTAGCAGCTCCGGGAGCAGCCCAGTGGATGGTTGAAGCATCTCCTAATTACACCCGGAAAGGAATCTTTATTATGAATGTCCATAATGATTATTATAACAATACTTATGGATATGTGCGTGAAGTTATTCGTATTATGAATCCTAATAAATAAGAATAGAAATGAAACTCTATAAATATTGTTTTGCGCTTTTGGCTCTTACAACAGTCACAGTGAGTGGTTGTAAGAATGAAGATATCAATGAAGAGCATCATTATGACAATAAACTCTATGTTAGCTCGGCTCCTGTTTGTGATGATTTGCTGATTAAGCCCAGTATAACTGAGGCTACCCGTGAACTTAGCTATCGTATAGCATCGCCGGCAGAACAAGATATTCAAATAAGCTTTGATGCGGCTCCCGCTATGACAGCAGCATATAATTTGATTTACAATGATAACGCAACTGCACTGGATTCATATTTTTATAATATACCAACAAAAACTGCTACTATTAAGGCAGGGGATATTTCCAGTGATAATATTGTGATTGACTTTAAGAATACCAACGAATTGGATAAGTCAAAACGATATGTATTGCCCGTCACCATTCTAGATGCATCCAATATTGATGTACTCGAAAGTGCCCGTACTGCTTATTTCATATTTAAGGGTGCTGCCCTTATTAATGTAGTGGCAAATATCAAAGAAATCTATTTCCCAATTAACTGGAAGAGCAGTGTGAATAGTCTTTCTACTGTTACTATTGAAGCTTTGGTTCGTAGTGAAGACTGGGTAGCAGGACGTGATAATGCCCTGAGTTCTGTTTTTGGTATTGAAGGTAAATTCCTTGTACGTATTGGTGATGCTGACCGTCCACGTGATCAAGTTCAGGTAGTAGCTCCCGGTGGTAATTTCCCAGGTCCGAATGTTGTTCCGGGTTTACCGGTTAATGAGTGGGTACACATTGCCATTGTTTATGATAATACAACAAAAGAACGAATCTATTATAAAGATGGCGTGCCTGTTTATAAAGACGAAGCAGCTTCAGGTAATGTATCTTTGAGCAGTGGTTGTTATATTGGTCGCGCTTGGGATGATACTCGTTGGTTGCCGGGAGATATTTCAGAAGTCCGCGTGTGGTCAGTGCAAAGAACGGCAGAGCAAATTGCCACTAATCCTTATGAAGTAGATCCGGCCAGTGAAGGACTGGTTGCTTACTGGAAGTTTAATGAAGGTGCTGGAAATGTTATTACCGACCAGACTGGACATGGTAATGATATTACAGGTTCGGGCGATCCTACTTGGGTAAAAGTAGAGATTCCTAAGATAAATTAATTGTTGGTTTAATCTTTTATTCAAGAATTCATTATGAATATGAAATATATAACTTCGGGTTTGTTCGCTGCCATGATTGTGAGCAGTACTGCATTCTTGACCTCTTGTGCTGATGATCTTGAGGTCGGAAAGAATATTGATGAGTCGGCCTACAGTGGCATTTATGAAAATAATGCATATCTGCGTGATGGAAAGTCGAACTTAGTTTCTAAGGTTGTCGAATTGCACGGTGAGACTTATGCTACTACAGTAAAAATGGGGTTGAGCAAGACACCTAATACAGCTACATCGGCAAAAGTGAAAATTGATGCTGCTTATTTGGAAACGTATAATAAGGCGCATAATACAGATTTTGCATTGTATCCGCAGGACTTGGTTACCTTTGCTAACGAAGGAATACTTACAGTGAACGCTAATACTAAATCAGCGGAGGTAGAGATGACTATTCGGGCAGGAGAAGGTCTGCAGGAAGATAAAACATATGCTATTCCGGTAGCTATCAGTGATCAGAGTAGTGATATCACTATTAAAGATGAAGATGCGAAACATTGTATTTATCTGGTGAAAGATATGCGAAATGCCGGTGATGCATATAAAGGAGAAGGTGTAATGCAAGGTTATTTGTTCTTTGAAGTAAATGACGTAAATCCGCTGAATACTCTTTCTTTCCAATTAGAGAATGGAAAACTTCTTTGGGATGTTGTTGTACTGTTTGCTGCTAATATCAACTATGATGCTGAAGCAGGACGTCCTCGTGTACAATGTAACCCGAATGTACAGTATCTGTTGGATAATAATGAAACTCTTCTTCAGCCACTGCGTAGACGTGGTGTGAAAGTATTGTTAGGACTGCTTGGTAACCATGACATTACAGGCTTGGCACAGCTTTCCGAACAAGGTGCTAAAGACTTTGCCCGCGAAGTTGCTCAGTATTGTAAGGCATATAACTTGGATGGAGTAAATTATGACGATGAGTATTCAAACAGTCCTGATTTGAGCAATCCGTCTCTTACTAATCCAAGTACGGCTGCTGCAGCTCGTCTGTGTTATGAAACCAAACAGGCAATGCCGGATAAACTGGTTACTGTATTTGATTGGGGACAGATGTATGGTGTAGCTACTGTCGACGGGGTAGATGCAAAAGAATGGATAGATATTGTGGTAGCCAACTATGGTAGTGCTGCATATCCTATCGGACAAATGACAAAGAAACAATGCTCCGGTATTTCAATGGAATTCAACTTAGGTGGTGGCGGTAGTTTATCTGCCTCTAAAGCTCAAAGTATGATAGATGGAGGGTATGGATGGTTTATGGGATTTGCTCCAAGTCCGGCTAAATATGGTAGTGTTTTCAGCCGTCTTCAAGGTGGTGGCGAAGTATTGTACGGGTCCAATGTAGCAGCACCGACTATATTCTACAAGAAGAATGATCCGACGCCATATAAATATCCGGATGATCTTTAAATAAAATAGGAACAAATAAAAAACAAGAATATGAAAGCACATTATAAACTCTTTTTATCTCTGGCAATAGGATCATTCGTTACTTTTGCTGGATGTCAGGATGATGAGGTGGTGGATTTGGTTAAATATCCGGTGAATCAGCCTGCTATAACGATTGACGATGCGGAAGGAGCGTCTAAAGCGACGTTGACTGCGGTTTACAAATCTGATGGTACATTGGAATTAGATGGCCCTGTCACTAGAACTTATACATTCCATTTTGCTGCATCACCGGAAGATGCTACAGTGACTTTTGATATTATAAATACTAATATCCCAAAAGAAAATGTAGAGATCAGTGCCACTAAAGTAGTTCTTCCTGCCGGTTCAACAGATGCTTCTGTCACTGTGACTTTGAAGGATGAAGATTTTAGTTTTGCAGCATCCAATTATGATGCGACTACTTATGAATTAGGGGTGAAAGCCAGTGTGGAAGGATATAAGATAGGAACTGAACCAATAGAATCTAAAGTTGTAATAGAGAAGGAGGCATACACAGCTTCATGCTCTGTGGTTGGTGAGAGCGGTAATAACGTTACATTTGAACGTGCTTTTTCTCAAGGAGCGATTGTAAATCCTGATCCTATATCCTATACTTTCAAGATGAAGTTGGATAAGCCGGCAAGAAAAGACGTAAAAGTGAAACTTGCCACTACGGGATTGGATGAACAGTTCATGAAGAATATCACTGTAACTCCTGCTGAAATTACCATAGCTGCCGGAGAGTTAGAATCAGCAGAGGTTACCTGGACTATTACTGATGATTTCTTGCTGACAACAGCTGGAGAAGAATCTCACACTCTTGTTGTTACTGCATCAGCAGAAAGTGAAGACCCCGTTGTGAAGGTTAATAGTAAGGAGAACTTCTTAACCTTTAATGTGGATAAAGTACTTAGAAACTTTAAATATTTGTCTGTTATAGGTAGTAACTGGACTGAATTGTCGAAAGCAGGTTGGAGTGCGGAGATTCCTTCTGGTGTCTCCGGTAGAGCTAGTTATTTGATTGATGGTAATGGAGGAAGCTATGGATCAGATGTATATAGTTATAATCCATTCTGGTTTGTTATTGATATGAAATCAGCACAGACTTTTAATGCTTTGGGTATGGATTATTATTATACGTATGCTTCTAAGAAAGTACGTATTTCAACTTCATTGGATAATGAAAACTGGACTCCACAGGGAGTGTTGGAAGTTCCTCGTGTGGGTAATCATTATTTCCAATTCTTCTCTTCTATAACAGCTCGTTATGTAAAGGTTGAATTATTGGAAGGCTTTGGTTCATATATTGATGTAACTGAAGTTTATATCTACAACGCTCAGTAAAGTCTAGTCATTAGCAGATAAGTTAATTTTAGAGCCAGGCTTCATTTTGAAAGCCTGGCTCTTTTCTTGTATAAGCTACTATGTCCCTCCCTGTCTCCTCGTAAGGGAACCCTTGTGCCAAGGGCTTGGCACAGTTGTGCCACTACGGTGTCATTGTTGTGCCAACGGCTTGGCACAGCCGTGCCACCAAATGGTGACAGTTGTGTCTTCTGAGCGTAACAGTAGTATCACTTCGTGTTACTGCCGATCACCAGTCATAATCTTCAACGTATGCATCAAAGTTTTGTAGATGAGTTGCTCCGCAATTCTTGAGGATATTTAATATTCTTTGTTGCTCGGAGGGGGTAAGGAGGCGTTCGCCTTTGCGGATGCGGTAGTAAGTTCTGCGACCAAAATAGCTCATTAAATGTGATATGACAGTTTGCATTTGCTTATAAGGCAAGTCTTCTAACATTCTGATGAATCCCTTAGCATAACGTACTTTGACATTAGAACGATAATAAGGACAATTCCCTTGTTGGGCAGCGAGATGTTTGGGACTGATAATAACCCAGTATTCAATCTTTTCCGGTACGCTTTGTGCTGTAAGTAGTCTTAAGCAAGTGTTTGCTTTTGAACATTCCCGATTGAGGCACATTGCGTACTGATAGGGGACTTTGGTAAAGTCAATTTCTTCTTCCATGATTTATAGTTGTTTGTCCGGCAAAAGTAGTGAATACTAACTGAAAAATAGCCTGAAAGTAAAGAAGTTTACTTTCAGGCTATCGTTTTTTTTGCCATTATCCGGATAAAGTCTTTCAGAACAGAGAGAAAGTCAGAAAACCGGAAGAAAAAGGGCCTAATATAGGAACGTGAATTTAATCGATGAACTAACTACTGTTCTTTGGAAAAAGAATAAGGCATATCCTCTTCTTTGGTTCCTCTGTTCAGATTCGGCCGATTACTCATGTCTACTTTGATAGTACCTCCCTTGAACAAATCTTCGTGACGCAGATAATTCTTGGTATGATCAGCACCATTGAAGTTCATGGAATCAATATAGAAATTTTCCGTGCTGTTATTGGGCGCGTCGATAACAAGACTATTGCCGTTCTCGAAGTGAAGAGTAGCCTTTTTGAACAGAGGAGCTCCCATCACATATTCGTCCGTTCCAGGGCAAACAGGGTAGAAACCCAATGCAGAGAACACATACCAGGCAGAAGTCTGTCCGTTGTCTTCGTCTCCGCAGTAACCGTCTGGTCCGGGCGTGTACATTCTGTCCATTACCTGACGTAACCAATATTGTGCCTTCCACGGTTGTCCTGCATAGTCATAGAGGTAAATCATGTGCTGGATCGGTTGATTGCCATGTGCATAGTTGCCCATATTCATCACAGTCATTTCACGAATTTCGTGAATTACCTGTCCGTAATAGCTGTCATCAAAAATGGGCGGTACGGCAAATACGGAATCCATCATGGTAACAAACATCTCTTTCCCGCCCATCAGGTCAATAAGTCCCTGCGGATCGTGGAAGACAGACCAGGTATAATGCCAGCTGTTTCCTTCCGTAAAGGCATCTCCCCATTTCAGTGGTGAGAAAGGAGACTGGAATGTACCGTCTTCGTTGCGACCACGCATTAGCTTGGATTCTTTATCGAAAAGATTCTTGTAATTCATGGCACGTTTGGCAAACAGGTTGATTTCTTTCTTGGGACGTTTCAGCTCTTTTGCCAACCGGTAGATACACCAGTCATCGTATGCATATTCCAGAGTACGGGCGGCGTTCTCGTTGATTTTCACATCGTAGGGTACGTATCCCAGTTTATTATAGTACTCGTATCCCAATCGTCCGGTGGAAGAAACCTCCGGATGCACATTCTCCGTTCCATGAATCAATCCTTCATACAACGTCTTGATATCATCGACTTTTACTCCCTTCATATAAGCGTCCACAAGGATTGATGCGGAGTTATTTCCGACCATGCAACCTCTGTGTCCCGGACTTGCCCATTCGGGGAAGAAACCGCTTTCAAGGTATGTATTGATCAACCCTTCCTGCATCTCCTTGTTAACCGACGGGTACATCAGATTCAACAGTGGGAAGAGGCAGCGGAATGTATCCCAGAAACCGGTATCGGTAAACATATATCCCGGAAGTACCTGTCCGTTATACGGACTGTAATGGATGGGCTGGCCGTTTGCATCCAGTTCATAGAACTTGCGCGGGAATAGCAGGAGTAGAATGTACGGTACTGATCCAGATTGCCGCCTTCTACTTCTATTTTGCCCAGCACCTGATTCCAGGCATCTTTTCCTTTTTGGGCGAGTTGTTCTATGTTATCTTTGCCCAGTTCGTTCATATTGGCGGCAGCCTGCTCAAAGCTGATGAAAGAAGAGGCGATGCGTGCATTCACCTGCTCTCCTTTGCGGGTTTTGAATCCGATGATCGCTCCGGCATGGTCGGTTGTCTGTTCCGCTACGTTCTCTTGCAGATTTCCGTTCTCTACCGTAGCCTTATAGGTGAAAGGCTTGTCGAACTCGATGATAAAGTAGTTCTTGAAATTTTCGGGAACACCCCCGCTGTTGCGTGTCGTATAACCGATTATTTTATTCTCTTCCGGAAGAATCTTGATGGATGAACCTTTGTCGAAGGCATCTACAATCACATAAGAATGATCATTCTCCGGGAATGTGAAACGGAAAAGTACGGCACGTTCCGTCGGTGTCATTTCAGTGACTATATCGTGTTCTGCCAGGTATACTTTGTAGTAGTAAGGAGTTGCCACTTCACCTTTATGTGCAAACCAGCTTGCACGTTTCTCTTCGTCAAACACCGGTTGGCCTACTATCGGCATTATCGAGAACTGACCATAATCATTGATCCATGGACTGGGCTGGTGTGTCTGTTTGAACCCGCGGATTTTGTTGGCGGTATAGGTATATTGCCATCCGTCTCCCATTTTGCCTGTCTGTGGAGTCCAGAAGTTCATACCCCAGGGACGGGCAATAGCCGGATAAGTATTACCTGTTGATAACTCAAAAGTAGACTGGGAACCCATCAGCGGATTGACATACTGCGTCCAGTCTTTGGCTTGGGACAATAGCGTACAACTAAGTACACAAGCTATCAATAAGAGTCTTTTCATGATTAGTAATGGTTTTTATATGATTATTGAGGAGAGTTGTTACTTCCCCATTGTGTAGGATGGTCAGTCATTTTGATCTCCATGATTCCGCCTGCTACAATGTCCTGATGTCCGAAGAATGGCGTGTCCAGAGGTTTGCCGTTCAGCAATACGCTTTCGATGTATTTGTTGCTTTTGGAGTTGTTCTTCACCACGATGCTGAATGTCTTTTCACTGGGGAGATTGATCACAGCTTTGTCGAAAGCCGGACGTCCGATAGAATACACCGGTTTGCCCGGGCATACCTGATAGAATCCCATCGAGTTGAGTATGTACCATGCCGACATCTGTCCGCAGTCTTCATTGCCGGACAACCCGTCGACGTTGTTGGCATACTGGCTCCGGTAGACACTGTCCACTAATTCCTGCGTTCTCCACGGACGATTCACATAGTTGTACAGATGAATCACGTGATGACTCGGCTCATTGCCATGTGCATACTGACCGATCAGTCCGCTGATATCAGCCGAGGTGGTTTCTCCGTCCAGACTCGAATCGACTGTAAACAGCGAATCCAGCTTTTCTACAAAAGCCTCCTCGCCTCCCATCAGTTTTACAAGTCCTTCCACATCGTGCGGAACAAACCAGGTCCACTGCCAGGCGGTTCCTTCGCAATAGTCATCGCTACGGTGAGTGGAGGCACGCGGGTTGAATGGGGTGCGCCATTCGCCATTCGAATCCAGTCCGCGCATGAAGCGGGTCGATTTGTCGAAATAGAACTCGTAGGCTTTGGCGAAACGTTCATACTTTGCTTTGTTTTCGAAGTCGTTCATTGCTTCGGCAAAGATGGAGATACACCAGTCGTCGTAGGCATATTCCAGCGCTTTGGCTACAGATTCATTTTCGCGGTCGCAGGGGATGTAGCCGATGGCGTTTTTATAATACTTCGCTTTGGGCATCAGATGCGGCAGCACCAGATCGGGGCATTTGATGCCTGTAGTGTCATATTCGGCTGCCCGTAGACTGGCTTTATATGCTTCGTGAGCATCAAAATTGCGGTAACCTTTCATATAGGCATCCACGATAACAGGGACCGCATGATATCCGATCATCGTTCCAGTGTAGTTGGAAGCCAGATCCCACATTGGGTATATTCCGCCTTCCTGATGTTTCCTGATCAGTGAATTGATGAACTGATTGTTCAGATTCGGGTCGATGATCGTCATCAGCGGGTGCAGTGCACGGAAAGTATCCCACAGGGAGAAGACAGTATACAGCGGATTAATGGTATCTCCCTGATGTACTTCGAGATCCATGCCGAGATAGCGTCCGTCCGCATCCGTAAACAGGTTCGGGCTGATGGCCGTATGATACAGAGCGGTATAGAAAATGGTTTTATCTTCTTTATCGGAAGTGGTGATGTCTATTTTAGACAGATAATTATTCCAGGCAATGCGGGCATCTTTTCGTACCTTGTCGAAGTCCCATTCGGGAATTTCGGATTCCACATTCTTGCGTGCGCCGGCGATATCGACGGCGGATACACCCACTTTTACCAGTACTTCTTCGTCTTTCTTTGTATTAAAGTGCAGTACGGCTTTGCATACAGGCAGGCGTTTGCCGTTGTCCATTGTGACAGAGTCGGTGATGAGGGTATATGCGAACGGTTTGGAAAACTTGGCGTAGAAGTTAATATACTGGTCGAAAGCCCAGTAAGTCGTCTTCTTATGTCCGCAGATTTCCGTGTCACTGATAACTTCGATTTCCATCTCGTAGTTGGTCTGCCGTTGCAGGCTGTAGTCCAGATCGATGATAAATCCGGATTCTGTGCTTTCGGGGAAAGTGTAGCGGTGGATGGCGCCGCGTTTGGTAGCTGTGATTTCCGCTTTTACCTGATAGGTGTCGAGGAAGACGGAGTAATATCCGGGTTCCGCAGTCTCATTCTCGTGCGAGAAAGCAGAGGCGTAAGCCAGCTTCTGGCTTTCCGGATCAGTTGTCAGATACTGCGGTTTGCCGACAATCGGCATCAGTAATACATCTCCGTAGTCACAACAGCCTGTACCGCTGACGTGGGTATGCGAAAAACCGTTGATCGTGTTGTCGTCGTAATAATAACCGGAGCAAGCGTCCCAGCCGTCGATCCGGGTGTCCGGACTGGGCTGGATCATACCGTGCGGAACTACGGCTCCGGGGAAAGTATGTCCATGTCCGCCGGTGCCTATGAAAGGATTGACATAAGCACTATAATCTTTTACACTGGGGGACTCTGTGCAGGAGTTGAGCATTATAAATCCTCCGAAACATCCTATCAGAAGTGTCTTTAATTTCATGTCGTTTATTAGTTTAAGTTTAACACAGGACTCATTTTTTATCTGAAGAGATAAAGATGTTGTTTCCTACGATTTTATATTCAATAGGTATGGAATTCTGCAAGGATTTCAATACCGATTCGATGGTTGATTTTTTCTTCAATACACCCGAATATGTTTTGTCCGACCGAATGTCAGGAGACAGAATGATCTTCACGTCGTAGAAGCGTTCCAGTGCCTTGGTGATGGTAAATATGTTTGCTTTATTGAATGGTATCAGATTGTCACGCCATACAGCATCCAGTTTCGCGTCGACCTGTTTCACCGTCAGTCGTCCGCTGTTTCTGTTCAGTTCGGCACGCTGACCGGGGGCGAGGACAATTTGTCCTTCGTCCTTGTTGCCTTTCACTTCGATTTCTCCTTCGATCAAGGTTGCTTCCGCTATCCGGCAACGTTTGTCGCATTTGAAGTTGAAAGTGGTTCCTAGTACACGTACGCGCATAGCGTCGCTTTCTACCGTGAATGGTTTATGGCGGTTCTTGGTCACTTCGAAATAGGCTTCTCCGTCCAGATACACATTACGTT
>OGXQ01001477.1_pt1 | contig 17642 bp, 18 predicted proteins | sample 1576291 | NCBI WGS metagenome assembly OGXQ01 (sample SAMEA3541575, study PRJEB24748) | human gut metagenome | biome: human gut; feature: human-associated habitat; material: faeces | place: China | collected 2012 | reverse complement strand
GATCGCCATTTTGATGATGCTGGAGCCTCACCTGTCCGGCACCATCCTCATCGTGGGGACGGGCATTGTCATGATGATCGTGGGCGGCATCCAGCGCTGGCTGGTGGCCGCTGGTCTGGGCGGCGTGGGCATCGTGGCGGTGCTGTATGTGCAGCTGGTGGAAAAGGGCATCATTCAATACGGCAAGGGCCGTATCGATACTTGGCGTGACCCCTTCAACGAGGCGTGGTTCCACGGCGACGGCTGGCAGATCAGCCAGAGCCTCATCGCCATCGGCTCCGGCGGCCTGCTGGGTGTGGGACTGGGCAAGAGTCGGCAGAAGTTCCTCTATCTGCCGGAGGAGCACAACGACTGCATCTTTGCGGTGGTGTGCGAGGAGCTGGGCCTCATCGGGGCCTGCGTGGTGATGCTGCTGTTTGCGCTGCTGATCCTCCGTGGCTTCTGGATCGCCCTCCACGCCAAGGACCGCTTCGGCACCCTGATGGTGGTGGGCATCATGACCCTCATCAGCCTGCAAACCTTTTTGAACATTGCGGTGGTCACGGGACTGATTCCCGCCACCGGTATCTCATTGCCGTTTTTCAGCTACGGCGGCACGGCGCTGGCGCTGCAATTATTTGAAATGGGCATCGTGCTCAGCGTATCCCGCCAGATCCCGGCGCCCCGCAACGGTTAGGAGGAAGCTATATGAACGTGATCTTTACCTGCGGCGGCACGGCGGGCCATGTGAACCCGGCGCTGGCGCTGGCGGGCTATATGCAGGAACGGCATCCGGATCTGCGGGTGCTGTTCGTGGGAACGCCCCGTGGTATGGAGCGGGGACTCATCGAAAAGGCGGGGTACGACTTCCGCTCCATCGAGGTCTCCAGCTTTCAGCGGTCCCTGTCTCCGTCGGGCATCGCCCACAACGTGAAAAGCCTTAAAAACCTGGCGTTGGCCGGCTCCAGAGCCCGTGCCATCCTCCGGGATTTCCGCCCCGATCTGGTGGTGGGGACCGGCGGCTACGCCAGCTATCCCATGGTGAAATACGCCGCCAAGGAGGGCATCCCCACGGCAGTCCACGAGTCCAATATGGTCCCCGGCCTTACCACTAAAATGCTGGAGGGCTATGCCGGGTGCATCATGGTGGGCTTCGAGGAGTGCCGCCAGCACTATAAGCACCCGGAGAAGATCGTGGTCACCGGCACACCGGTGCGGGGCGACTTCTTCCGCCAGACCAAGGAGCAGGCCCGGCAGAAGCTGGGACTTACCGATGACCGGCCGCTGGCCGTCTCCTTCTGGGGCAGTCTCGGCGCACGATTCATGAACGAGCATATGCTGGACTTCTTCCGCTTGGAGGCGAGGGACGGAATGCCCTTTCACCACATCCACGCCGCCGGCAAGGGCAGTTGGGATACCATGCGCCAGACGCTGGAGGCGGAGCAGCTGACGAAGACACCGGGACTGGATGTCCGGGAGTATATCTACGACATGGCGGATGTCATGCGTGCGGCGGATCTGGTGATCTGCCGGGCGGGAGCCTCCACCGTCAGCGAGCTGACGGCGCTGGCAGTCCCGGCGGTGATCGTCCCCTCCCCCTACGTCACCAACAATCATCAGGAAAAAAATGCCCGGATCCTGGAAAAGCACGGCGGCGCACGGGTCATTCTGGAGAAGGATGCCACCGGCGAAGCCCTCTACCGGGCCGCCGGAGAGATCCTCCGCTCCCCGGAGCTGCGCCGCAGCATGAGCGCCGGCATGACGGAGCTGGGCATCCCCGACGCCACGGAACGCATCTATCGGACCGTCATGGCCCTGCGGAAGTAACACCACACATTGTCCCCCTGCATAGGATGGCGAAAACGCTAAGAAAGGCGGGGGCATATGAGTGCGATCATCATCCGGGGCGGGCGGCCCCTCTCCGGCAGCCTGACGGTGCAGGGGGCCAAAAACAGCGTGCTGCCCATTCTGGCAGCCACCCTTTTGAGCGGGGAGGTGTGCCGCATCCGGCACTGTCCCCGTCTGCGGGACGTGGAGACGGCCATGGAGATCCTGCGGCATTTGGGCTGCCGTGCGGACTGGCAGGGCAGAGACCTGCTGGTGGACGCCGCAGACCTGACCCGTTGGGATGTGCCGGATCACCTCATGAGCCGGATGCGCTCGTCGGTGGTGTTTCTGGGAGCCATTCTTGCCCGCTGCGGACAGGCGGAAATGACCTATCCCGGCGGCTGTGAGCTGGGAGCCCGGCCCATTGACCTGCACCTTGCGGCGCTGCGGAGCATGGGGGCGGCCATTCAGGAGACCGGCGGACGGCTGGCCTGCCGCCGGGAGCGCCTTACCGGCACGGAGATCGTGCTGAGCCTCCCCAGCGTGGGAGCCACGGAGAATGCCATGCTGGCGGCCTGCGGCGCAGAGGGAACTACCGTCATCGCCAACGCCGCCCGTGAGCCGGAGATCGTGGATTTGCAGACCTTTTTGCAGAAAATGGGCGCCCATGTGCAGGGGGCGGGCAGCTCCACCGTGGTGGTGGAGGGCGGCGCACCCCTCCATGGTTGCGTACATACGGTGGTGGCGGACCGCATCGTGGCCGCTACCTATCTGGCGGCCGCCGCCGGCACCGGCGGCGATATCCGGCTGGAGGGCGTGGACTACCGTCACCTCTCCGCCGTTGCCACGATGCTGCGTCAGGCGGGATGCCGCCTCACCTGCGGCGAGACCTCCATCCGCCTGCAGGCTCCCCGGCGGCTGCAAAGCGCAGGCCCCATCCGCACGGCTCCGTATCCCGGCTTTCCCACGGACGCACAGGCGGTGCTGATGGCGTCGCTGCTGCGATCGGAGGGCGCCACCGTCTTTGTGGAGAACATCTTCGACAGCCGCTACCGCCATGTGCCGGAGATGGTGCGGATGGGAGCGGATATCCGACTGGAGGGCCGGGTGGCCGTGGTATGCGGCGTAGACCGGCTCCACGGAGCCGCTGTCCGGGCCAAGGAGCTGCGGGGCGGCGCATCGCTGGTGCTGGCGGGCCTTCAGGCGGAGGGCGAGACCGCCGTCACCGGCGTGGAGCACATTCAACGAGGATATGAAGACCTGACGGGGGAGCTGGCGCAGCTGGGTGCCGACATCCGTCAGGAGGAACGACAAAAGGAGAGCGCTTATGGCCAGACGCAGCAGAAGAAACAGACGGCGCAGCCGGGGAAGGTTTGCCTTCCTCTATCGGTTGCTGTGCTTCGTGCTGATCTGTGCCGCCATCGTGGGAGCACTGGTGCTGTTTTTCAAGGTGGATACCATCTCTGTCAGCGGCAATGACCGCTACTCCCGTGAGACGATTTTGACCGCCAGCGGCGTCTCGGAGGGGGATAATCTCTTTCTACTGAATAAGTACGATGCGGCGGCGAAGATCACCGAGGCCCTGCCCTATGTGGAGTCGGTGCGGCTGAGCCGCAAGCTGCCGGGGACTCTGCGCATCGATATCGTGGAGTGCAGCGACCCGGCGGGCATTCAACAGGACGGCCATTGCTGGCTTATCAGCCCGGAGGGCAAGCTGGTGGATTCCCCCGCCGAGGCCCCAAACGGCTGCCCTATGGTCACGGGCCTGCTCCTGACAGACCCGCAGGTGGGGAGCCTTGCGGCGGTGCCGGAGGAGCAGTCCGGGGATCTTGCCCGGCTGCTGGAGCTGCTGCGCCAGCTGCGCTCCAAGGGCATGACCGCCCAGATCGGAGAGATCCGCTTCGAGGAGAGCGGCATCGTCCTGCGGTATCAGGACCGGCTGGACGTGTATCTGGACCGGGAGGATGATTTCGCCTACCGCCTGAGATATCTGGCGGCGGTGCTGGAGAAGCTGGAGGAAAACGAGACCGGCACCATCCGCTGGGATGCCGAGGGCAGCGCCCGGTTTATTCCCGGATAAGGGATTTTTTCGGGAAATCCCGTCGGAACACTTGACGGGACAGGTAAACCGTAATACAATAAACAAAATACTGTATCTTGGGTATACGGACAGAAAACGTGTCTTTGACATACAAATTACGGCAGGAGGAAGCGTCATGGCTTTTGGGTTTGAAACAGGACCGGAGAACGTGGTAAGTATCAAGGTGGTGGGCGTCGGCGGCGGCGGCAATAATGTGGTCAACCGCATGGTGCGCTCCGGCGTAAAGGGCGTGGATTTCATCGCCGTCAATACGGATAAGCAGGCGCTGAATACCTCCAGCGCCGGATATAAGCTCCAGATCGGTGAGAAGCTCACCCACGGACAGGGCGCAGGCGCCAATCCGGAGGTGGGCCAGAAGGCCGCCGAGGAGAGCCGCACCCAGCTGTCCAAGGCGCTGGAGGACACCGACATGGTGTTCATCACCGCCGGTATGGGCGGCGGCACCGGCACCGGCGCAGCCCCCGTGGTGGCGGAGATCGCACGGGAGCAGGGCGTCCTGACGGTGGGCGTGGTCACCAAGCCCTTCGGCTTTGAGGGCCAAAAGCGGATGCGTGCGGCGGAGGCCGGCATTGAGCAGCTTCGCGGCAAGGTGGACTCTCTGGTCATCATCCCCAACGAGCGGCTGAAGTACGCCACCGATCAGAAGATCACCTTCCGCAACGCCTTTGAAATTGCCGACGACGTGCTGCGCCAGGCGGTGCAGAGCATCTCCGACCTGATCCGGGACACCGGCTTTATCAATCTGGACTTTGCCGACGTCACCGCCGTCATGAAGGATGCCGGCCTTGCCCATATGGGCGTGGGCCGTGCCGCCGGCAAGGGCAAGGCCGAGGAGGCCGCCCGCATGGCCATCTCCAGCCCCCTGCTGGAGACCTCCATCAACGGCGCCAAGGGCGTCCTCATCAACGTCACCGGCTCTATGGACATCGGTCTGGAGGAGGTGGAGCAGGCCGCCACGCTGGTGCAGCAGGCGGTACATCCCGATGCCCTGACCATCTTCGGCGCCACCTTCGACGAGGAGCTGGACGACGAGATCCGTGTCACCGTCATCGCCACCGGCTTCGAGAGCAATGACCAGCAGGAAGCCCCTGCTGCCCCCGCCGCTGCCGATACGCAGCAGCCCACGCAGGATGATGCCGCTGTCCCCGCCGCCGCCCCCCAGCCTCTGGACGAGGCCGAGGGCGAGAAGGCAGAGGAGAGCGATGTGGATCGTTCCTTTGACGAGATTTTGAAGATCTTCAGCCGTGGCGATAAGTTCTGATGTTAAAAAGGACCGCAGAAAGCTCTGCGGTCCTTTTTATGCTTTCTCATGGAGAGAACTCCCACAAGCTGATTGCTTCAGATTTTGGCAAGGCAACTAATTCTTAATTGATATATTGCATATATTATACAAAATCATTGCACTATATTGACAAATGATGAGGGGCTTGATATATTGAAATTGTCAGTAGCCATCCATCCGTGGAATAGAAAGGAGATGACGATTTGTCTGAGATTTCTAAAAAGGATCGTTTTACGGTGCCGGCGGTCATCTGCCTGATTTGCAATGTGCTGCTGTTCATCCATCTCTGCGGTGCAGGGGCTTACGCTGGCGGCAATCTTCATTATGAGGCGGCCAACACGCAGGTGGAGCGGAATGAGGAATTTTTCCATCAGTTTTTCCTGTCGAATCATCTGATGGGGATTGCCGAAACCCTTGCCATGGTGGCTGCGCTCATTGCCTTACTGATGGTCATCCATGTTTGGTGGAAAAGTGCCGTGGAGCGCCGGACAAAGCTGCGGGATCTTTGCATTTTTAACGGTATCATCCTTCTGATTTCCGTCTATGAACTGGTGGCTCACGGCGGACTCACCGCCTACCGGGATGAAATGCCGCTGCACTATTTCGGTGGGCCTCCGGCCACGACCCTGCTGATTTGGCTGCCGTGTCTGGTACTGACTCTCATCCCCATGATCGTTTATTTCCGCACGAAGCGAATCACCCCGGCGGATTAAGAAATAAAAACCAGCCCCATCGTATCCATACGATGGGGCTGGTTTTTGCAGAGTGCAGCAAGCAATTTTCGTTACGTCGGAGCGCCGCCGCTCATCAGCCCCAGTTGATAAAAGGCCACGGCGCTGGCGGCGGCCACGTTCAGGGAGTCCACCCCGTGGGTCATGGGGATGCGGACCGTGTAGTCGCAGGCGGCGATGGTACCGTCGGACAGACCGTCCCCTTCGGTCCCCAGCACCACCGCCAGCTTCTCCGCCGCCATGAGCCGGGGGTCGTTCAGAAGCAGCGAGTCCTCCCGCAGGGCCATGGCCACCGTCTGGAAGCCCAGCCGCCGCAGCCGCTCCGGCCACGGCTCCACCTCCGGCAGATACGTCCATGGGATGAGAAACACATTGCCCATACTGACACGGGAGGCCCGCCGGTACAGGGGGTCGCTCCCGGCGGCGGTGAGCAGCACCGCATCCATCCCCAGCGCAGCGGCGCAGCGGAAGATAGCCCCGATGTTGGTGGGATTCATGACATTCTCCAGCACGGCGATGCGCCGGGCGTTGGCGCACACCTCCTCCACCGTGGGCAGGGCCGGACGGCGCATGGCGCACAGCATCCCACGGGTCAGGTGGAAGCCCGTCAGCCGGGTCAGCACCTCCGGCGCAGCGGTGTAGACGGGGATGTCCTCCGGGCAGCGCTCCAGCAGGGGCAGGGCCTGAGACGTCAGGTGCCGTGGCTCCATGAGAAAGGACACCGGCACACAGCCGCTCTCCAGCGCCCGCCCGATGACCAGCGGGCTTTCTGCGATAAAGAGGGCGTTGGCGGGGTCTGCCCGGTTGAGCAGCTGGTTTTCCGTCAGACGGGCGTAGACGTCCAGCTCCGGGGTGTCGAAATCGGTGATGGAGATGATGTGGGCCATGGCTGCCTCCTGCGTTTTTTCTCTATTGTAGCCGTCAAAGGCCGCTGCGTCAACGGGATATTGACTTTCCGCCGTCAAAACGGTATGATACAAGGAGAATTTACGACATAGGGGAAAGTACGATGGCAGAGAGGATCACCGCACGAAAGAGGCAGGCCATGGAGATGCGCCGCCGGATCCAGGAGACGGCGCTGGATCTGTTTGACCGGGAGGGCTTTGAAAACGTCTCCGTGGAGGAGATCGCACAGGCCGCCGGCTGCTCCGTGGGCAATATCTATCACTACTTCAAAAGCAAGGACGAACTGGCCATCCAGCTGACCCAGCATGTGGACGAGGCGTATCAGGTGCTGGAGCAGGCGTATCTGGCGGACACCGATCGCTCCGGCCGAGAGAAGCTGCTGGACTTCGTGGGCCGGTCGTTGGAAATCAGCGTGGGGGACGAGGTGCTGTACAAAGCCTTCATCCACGGGCTGCGCTACCCGGAGCAGGGCGTACTGAAGGGCAGCGAGAAGCGGGTATACTACCGCCTGCTGGGTGAGCTGGTGGATCTGTGCCGCCGGGAGGGCAGCATCCGGCAGGAGCTGACCACGGCGGAGGTGGTGGAGGAGCTGGTGACGCTGCACCGAGGGATGCTGTTTGAGTGGCGTATCTATGAGGGAGGTTTTCCACTGGCCCAGCGGGGCCGCCGCATGGCGGAGCATCTGCTGGAGGGGATGCGGGGATGAAAGACCTGACCATCCGCAGGCTGCGGCCATCGGACGCCGAAGCGCTGTATAGGATTCTGTCCGACCGGCAGGTGATGCGCTATCTGGAGCCGCCTTACGACCGCCTTCAAACGGAGCAGTTCCTCCGGGAGGCGGGGCTTGCGGAGCCGCCCCTTGTGTATGGCACGGAGGAGGGCGGCCGTCTGCTGGGCTATGTCATCTACCACGCCTATGACCCGGACAGCATGGAGCTGGGCTGGGTGCTCTCCCCGGACTGCTGGGGGAAGGGCTATGCCTCCCGGCTGACGGACCGGCTGGTGGAGCTGGCCCACCGAGCGGGAAAGACGGCGGTCATCGAGTGCGTCCCGGAGCAGACCGCCACCCGGCACATCGCTGAGAAAAAGGGCTTTGCCTATGTGGGCCGCACCGATGGACTGGAGGTATACCGTCTGCCGCCCAACGAATAAAAATCCCAGAGAGGAGCCATCCGGCTCCTCTTTTCTGCGTTTCCACCAGCTTCCGGCGGAGAATTTTGTGGGCTTTGACGGGTTTTGGAAAATTCCCCGCCGGACATTGACAAACCGGCGGCAGACTGCCATAATAAAATCATTCATTAAGTAATTCGGTGAAAGACATCACCGGGAGAGGGGGAACGGATGAAGGTACTGGTCATCAATCCCGGCGCCACCTCCACCAAGGTAGCGGTGTTTGAGGAGGAACGGGAGCTTCTGAAAAAGAGCATCATCCACACGGCTCAGGAGCTGGAGGGCTTCGACCGGGTCATCGATCAGGCGGAGCTCCGCCAGCGGGCGGTGCTGGAGGCGGTGGCGGAGGGCGGCTTCCGCTTGGAGGATTTCGATGCCGTGTGCGGCCGTGGCGGCCTGTACCGCCCTATCCCCTCCGGCACCTACGCCGTCAGCGACCGGGTGATGCAGGATGTGGAGCAGGCCCCCTACGGCGAGCATCCCTCCAATCTGGGGGCGTATCTGGCCCGGCGCATTGGTGATCTGGTCGGTATCCCGGCCTTTTTCGTGGACCCGGTGTGCGTGGACGAGATGACGGAGATGGCCCATGTCTCCGGCTTTGCGGAGTTCCGGCGGCTGAGCCAGTTCCACGCCCTGAACCAGAAGTCCGTGGGCCGCAAGGCGGCCCGCCAGCTGGGCAAGTCCTACGAGGAGGCTCGGCTCATCGTCTGCCACTTGGGCGGTGGCGTGTCCGTGGCGGCCCATGACCATGGCCGTGTGGTGGACGTGTTCAACGTCAAGGATGAGGGGGCCATGGGCATGGACCGTGGCGGCGGCCTGCCGGTGAATCAGCTCATCGACTACTGTTATGCCGGGCGCAGCCGGGAGGAGGTCAAGCGGACGCTGGGCCGCCGCTCCGGGATGCTGTCCTATGTGGGTACCACGGACTTCCGGGAGATCTGCGCCAGGGTGGTGGACGGGGACGAGCGGTTCACGGCGGCCTACCGGGCGCTGGTGTACCAGCTGGCCAAGGACATCGGCGCCATGGCGGCGGTGCTGCATTTCGAGGTGGATGCCATCGTCTACACCGGTGGCATGGCCTATGAGCAGTTTTTCTGTGACGATATCACCGCCTATGTGGGGCGGCTGGCCCCCGTCCTGCGGTTTCCCGGCGAGGAGGAGATGCGGGCGCTGGCGGAGGGCGCCCTGCGGGTGCTCCACGGTGAGGCGCAGGCGGAAACATATTAAATACATCCCATAGTCATGTTGATACCGACCGGAACAGAAAGGTGGAAAATCATATGAAGCATCTCATGAGCGGCAACGAGGCCACGGCCAGAGGCGTGTACGAGGCAGGCATCAAGATATGCTCCGCCTATCCCGGCACCCCCAGTACAGAGATTTTAGAGAACCTGCCCCCCTATCAAAAGGACGTCTACTGCGAGTGGGCGCCCAACGAGAAGGTGGCGGTGGAGGTGGCCTACGGAGCCTCCATTGCCGGGTCCCGCTCCTTCTGCACCATGAAAATGGTGGGCCTGAACGTGGCGGCGGATCCCCTGTTCACCGCCGGCTATATGGGCGTAGGCGGCGGCTTTGTGGTGGTGACGGCGGACGATCCCAGCTGTCACTCCTCCCAGAATGAGCAGGACAACCGCCACTATGCACGGGCGGCCAAGATCGCCATGGTGGAGCCCAGCGACCCGCAGGAGTGCAAGGACTTCGTGGCTCTGGCCTGCCAGCTGTCGGAGGAGTTCGATACCCCGGTGCTGTACCGCACCACCACACGGATCTGCCACTCCAAGGGGCTGGTGCAGTGGGGGGAGCGCCGGGAGCATACGGCGCCGCCCTACCGGCGCAACGTCCGCAAGTTCGTCTGCACCCCCGCCCACGCCTACGCCAACCACCCGCTGGTGGAGGAGCGGCTGCGGCGGCTGGAGGAGTACGGCTGCACCCGTGCGCTGGAAAACGGCCTGAACAAGCGGGAGTTGGGCGACGGCAAGGTGGGCGTCATCACGGCCTCCGTGGCCTATGAGTACGCCAAGGAGGTGTTCCCGGAGGGGACGTCCTTCCTGAAGCTGGGCCTGACCTTCCCCCTGCCCATGGATCTGATCCGGGACTTTGCCTCCCGTGTGGAAAAGCTCTATGTTATCGAGGAGCTGGAACCCTTTATGGAGGATCAGATCAAGGCCGCCGGCATCCCCTGTGTGGGTAAGGAACTGACGGGCCTTCTGTACGAGCTGAATACCCAGCTGCTGCGGGAGCGGGTGCTGGGCGAGAAAACAGATTTCCGCAAGACCGATGTGACCCCGGCCAGCCGCCCTCCGGCCCTTTGCCCGGGATGTCCCCACCGTGGCTTCTTCTATACCCTGTCCAAGAACAAAAACTATGTCGTCACCGGCGACATCGGCTGCTATACGCTGGGCAGCGCCGCCCCGCTGAACTGCATGGATTCCGTGGTGTGCATGGGCGCAGGCTTCTCCGCCGGCATGGGTATTGCCAAGAGCTTTGAGCGGGAGGGCGTCACCGATAAGACCATCTTCGGCGTCATGGGCGACTCCACCTTCTTCCACAGCGGCATGACCGGCGCTGCGGAGATCATCTACAACAACGGCCGCATGATCCCCTGCGTGCTGGATAACCGCATTACCGGCATGACCGGCCATCAGGATAACCCCGGCACGGGCTATACCCTGCTGGGGGACGAGGCCCCCATGCTCAGCGTGGAGAAAATTTTCACGGCCATGGGCTTTGCCCCGGTGCTGACGGTGGACCCGCAGGACCTGACGGCTATGAAGGAGACGGTGGACCGGGCCGTGGCGGCGCTGGAGCGGGGCGAGCATCCCGCCATCGTCACCCGGAGGCCCTGCCTCCTCATCAAGCGGGATAGGTTCCAAAAGGGAATGTGCCATGTGGAGCCGGATAAGTGCCGCAGCTGCCGCAGCTGCCTGAAAGTGGGCTGCCCCGCCGTCTCCATGGAGGAGGGCAAGGCGGTCATCGACCGTACCCAGTGCGTGGGCTGCACCGTCTGCGCTCAGGTCTGCCCCTTCGGTGCCATCGTAAAGGAGGAAGTGTGATGTCTGGTGTGAAAAGTGCGCTGCTGGTGGGCGTGGGCGGTCAGGGGGCCATCCTGATCTCCAAAATCATGGCCAACGGCTTCATGCAGGCGGGCTTCGACGTGAAGCAGAGCGAGGTACACGGCATGGCCCAGCGGGGCGGCAGCGTCTCGACGCAGGTGCGCTGGGGCGACAAGGTGTACGGCCCCGTGTTCGGCAAGGGCGAGGCGGACATTCTGGTGGCGCTGGAGAAGATGGAGGCTGTGCGCTATGCCGAGTTCTTGAAGCCCGGCGGCGTGGCGGTCATCAACGACTACGCCATCAAGTCCACCACCATTGCCTCCGGGGCGGAGACCTACCCGGAGGGCTGCGTGGAGGCCATGGAAAAAGTGTTCCGCACCATTGCCGTGCCGGCCAGCGACATGGCGCTGGGGCTGGGCAACCCCAAGTGCATGAACGTGGTGCTCTTCGGGGCTATGTGTGACAGTTTGGGCTGCCCCCAGATCGACTGGGAGCAGGTGGTGGCGGACACCGTGCCGGAGAAGGTGCGGGAGCTGAACCTCCGGGCCTTCCGGGCGGGCCGTCAGGCGGCGCAGCAGCGCTGAACAAACGGACCAACCACTCCGGGCAGGCGGCTCTGACCGAAGAAATCTTACCGGATCCGCCCGATGGGATCGGTTGCCGAATGGTTTTTGGCAAAGAGCTTTCTGGGCAAATAAGCTTTGCGGCAGCGGAATTTTACGCAAAAGATTTTTTGAAAGCAGGGCATCGGCATTTCTGCCGATGCCCTGCTTTTTCATGGCACCGTTTTTGGGTACTTCGGTTTTGCAGCACGGCATTTTGCCGATGCCATTTTTATTTCTATGGTTTTCTGACCGACGCCTACCTTTTTGCTTTCCGACGCCTGCCTTTCTGTTTTTTTGATACTCTATTTCACACATCGCAGCTTTGCCGATCTCGTTTTGTGCCATGGCGGTTTCAAGGCCCACCGGACATGGGACGCTTTCAAAGGTCGAGGTGGACGTCCGGTGGACATTTTTCCGGACGGATCTGTACGGCTGGACAGAGGGTAAAACGCCCTGTTTGGACACGCCGGACGGGGGGAGAAAGTACCCCTGCCGCAGCCGACGAAGGCGATGGGGGGTTGACAAATTTTTCACAACACTATATAATATTTATTACAGCAAAAAGCCACATAATGTGGCTTGCAAAACGAAAATAACTAATATTTTATATTACATAACAGGAGAGAGCTATGGATATTTTTCAGAAATGCTATGAGCCGTCTCTGGCGAAGGAATTGAAGGCGGCGGGGGTGTATCCCTATTTCCACGCCCTCCAGTCCCGGCAGGATGTGGAGGTGATGATGGAGGGCCGGCGCCGCATCATGCTGGGTTCCAACAACTATCTGGGTCTGACCACGGCCCCGGATGTGGTGGAGGCGGGCATCCATGCCCTGGAGCAGTACGGCACCGGGTGCAGCGGTTCCCGGTTCCTCAACGGCACCCTCCAGATGCATCTGGAGTTGGAGGAGGAATTGGGGAAGTTTCTGCGTAAGCCCGGCATCGTCACCTTCGGCACGGGGTTCCAGTCCAACGTGGGGATCATCAGCGCACTGGTGGGGCGGCACGACTATGTGATCTGCGACCGGGAGAACCACGCTTCCATCTACGCCGGGTGCCAGATGAGCTACGGCAAGATGCTGCGCTACCGCCACAGCGATATGGCGGATCTGGAGAAGCAGCTGCAGCGGGTGCCGGAGCAGAACGGCGCCCTCATCGTCACCGACGGCGTATTCTCCATGGGCGGCGACATCGCCAAGCTGCCGGAAATTTGTGCGCTGGCCAAGCAGTACGGCGCACGGGTCATGGTGGACGATGCCCACGGACTGGGCGTGCTGGGCGAGGGCGGTCGTGGAACCGCCAGCTACTTCGGGCTGGAGGATCAGGTGGATGTGTACATGGGTACCTTCTCCAAGTCGCTGGCATCGCTGGGCGGCTACATGGCGGCATCGGAGGAGGTGGCGGAGTATGTGCGCCACGCCTCCCGGCCATTCATCTTCTCGGCGTCCATCCCGCCGGCCAACTGCGCCACGGCACTGGCGGCCCTGCGGCATCTGGAGCAGCACCCGGAGCTGGTGGACCGGCTGCGGAGCCTGAGCCTGTACGCCCGGAAGGGCATGACGGACCGGGGGTTGAAGATCCGGGAGTCGGCCCTGAATGCCCCCACGCCCATCATCCCCATCTACACCTACGAGACGTATCACACGCTGGAGGTGGCCAAGGAGATCTACGACCGGGGCGTGTACGTCAACCCCACCCTGCCCCCGGCCACGCCGGAGGGAGAGGCCCTGCTGCGGACCAGCTACATGGCCACCCACACGGAGGCCCTGCTGGATGAGGCCATGGACATTATGGCGGAGGTGCTGGTAAAGCATGAGTAAGGTAGCGGTTGTCACCGGAGGAACCTCCGGTATCGGAAAGCAGACGGCTCTGGCGCTGAAGGCGGCGGGCTATACGGTATATGAGCTGAGCCGCCGGGCGCAGGGCGTAGAGGGTCTGCACCATCTGGTGGCGGACATCACCCGTGAAGAGATGGTGGACGCCGCCATCGGGGAGGTACTGCGGCAGGAGGGCCACATCGACGTGGTGGTGAACAACGCCGGCTTCGGCATCAGCGGCGCCATCGAGTTCACCAAGACGGAGGATGCCAAGCGGCTTTTTGACGCAGATTTCTTCGGCATGGTCAACGTGAACCGGGCGGTGATCCCCCATATGCGGCAGGCGGGCGCCGGGCGCATCGTGAACCTCAGCTCCGTGGCGGCGGCGGCTCCCATCCCGTTTCAGGCCTACTACTCCGCTGCCAAGGCGGCGGTGAACAGCTACACCATGGCGCTGGCTAACGAGCTGCGGCCCTACGGCGTCACGGTGTGCGCCGTGCAGCCGGGGGATATCCACACGGGCTTCACCGCCGCACGGGAAAAGGCCATCGACGGCGACGACGTGTACGGCGGCCGCATCAGCCGCTCCGTGGCCCGGATGGAGCACGACGAGCAGACGGGCATGGATCCGGCCAAGGCGGGGGCCTTCATCGCTAAGGTGGCCATGAAGCAACGGGTAAAGCCTATTTACACCATCCGCTTTGACTATCAGTTTTTGGCCCTGCTGACCCGCATTTTGCCCTACCGGTTCCTGAACTGGCTCATCGGCGTGATCTACGGAAAGTAAGCGGGCTTTGTATTTCCCTATAAGGAAACGCCCCATCGGCATGGCCGACGGGGCGTTTCAGTGTGTCAAAAAAGCCTCGCAGAGTTTGCCGCCCGCAGGCGGCAAAGAATGGAAATCATTTTCTCTCACGATAGATGCGTGAGAGAAAATACTTCTCAGGCTGCAAGTGTGGAATTTGTGCGCCTATGGCACACAAATTATGCGCACAGTAGACTGCAAGCCTTTTGTCGGAAAAACCCGGAGGTTTTTTCGACAGTCTCAAACGCCCCATCGGCATGGCCGGTGGGGCGTTTTTGCCCGGAGAAGGGGGGCTGTGTGGTGCGCTGATCTCAGGGCGGGGGGCAGACCTCCGTCCGAAGAGCCTCTACGTTTGGGGCGGGTCAGCTTTTCAGTGCCAGCGTCTTTTCATAGGCGGCAATGACGGCCTCCATGGCCGCCGAGCGGAAGCCGCCCCGCTCCAGCGCCCGGACTCCGGCGATGGTGGTGCCGCCGGGGGAGCAGACGGCGTCCTTCATGGTGGCGGTGTGCTGGTCGGACTGGAGAGCCAGCTGCGCCGTACCCAGCACCATCTGGGCGGCGTAGCGCCGGGCCTTGTCACGGGGCAGGCCGCAGGTGACGGCGCCGTCGGCCAGCGCCTCCAGAAACAGGCTGACGAAGGCGCCGCCGCAGCCGGCCACGGCGCTGCCGGCGTCGATGAGGTGCTCCTCCAGCGGCTCCAGCCGTCCGGAGGCGGACATCAGGGTCAGAAAGGCGGACAGCTGCTCCTCCGTCACCTCCGGGGAGGGGACGTACAGCGTCAGGCCCGCTCCCACGGCGCAGGCAGTGTTGGGCATGATCCGCAGGATGGGGCAGGAGAGGCCCGCCATCTCCCCCAAGCGCTGGAGAGTCAGGCCGGCGGCCATGGACACCAGCACGAAGTCCTCCTGCCGCCGGGACAGGATGGGCTGCAGCCGGGCCAGCAGGTCCGCCATCATCTGGGGCTTGACCCCCAGAAAGATGTAGTCGCAGGTCTGGGCGATGGTCTCATTGTCGGAGACGGTGGCCCCCAGCTGCTGGGCCAGAGCCTGTGCCTTCTCCGGGGTGCGGTTGGACAGCAGCAGCTCCGCCGGGGCGGGGGACTGGGCGGCGGCATGGGCCAGTGCGCCCCCCATATTGCCGGTGCCGATAAAGCCAACTTTCATAACATGATACCTCCTTGCGGAAATTGCGGAGCCTTTCTTTGCCCCGTGATTTTTTACTATCTTACACCACCAGACCCTCCGGCGCAAGAAAAATAAAAATTGTCAATCCGGGGAAGGGTATGGTATAATGAACCGACAAATTTTATGGCTCCCACAGGGAGCGGAAAGGAGCTTATCATGGAATTGAAGGGAAGCAAGACCGAGCGCAATCTGCGGGAGGCCTTTGCCGGGGAGACTCAGGCTCGCAGCAAGTACGACTATTTCGCCTCCGTGGCCAAGAAGGAGGGCTATGAGCAGATCGCAGCCATTTTTCAGGCTACCGCCAACAACGAGAAGGAACACGCCAAGATGTGGTTCAAGGCTCTCAGCGGTATCGGCACCACGGCGGAGAATCTGGCCTCTGCCGCCGCCGGAGAGAACTACGAGTGGACGGATATGTATGACCGCATGGCGCAGGAGGCCGAGGAGGAGGGCTTCACCGTGCTGGCGGAGAAGTTCCGGCAGGTGGGGCGTATTGAGAAGGCTCACGAGGAGCGCTATCGGGCGCTGCTGAACAACGTGGAGATGCAGCGGGTCTTTGAAAAGAGCGAGGAGACCATGTGGGAGTGCCGCAACTGCGGCCATCTGGTCATCGGGAAGAAGGCCCCGGAGGTCTGTCCCGTGTGCGCCCATCCCCAGAGCTATTTCGAGGTGCGGAAAGAGAATTATTGATCCGGAAAGACCGGCGTAGATGCGGCGGCCAGGAGGACGATCCCCCTGCCCGCCTGCGGGTATAGAGAGGAGCGATGCGTATGTACAGTCCGGCGGAGGTGGCACGGCGCTATGTGGAGACGGGAAAGAGCAAGGCGGCGCTGCCGGTGGGGAGGATGCTGCTGCTGGGGATGTTGGCAGGGGCCTTCATCGCTCTGGCGGGGGGATCAGCCACCTTTGCGGTGAGCTATGGAGGCAGGCTGGCCGGGGCGGCGGTGTTCCCGGCGGGGCTTGCCATGGTGCTGCTGGCGGGGAGCGAGCTGTTTACCGGCAACTGCCTGCTGGTGATCCCGCTGCTGGAGCGGCAGCTGACGTGGGGGCGGATGCTCCGCAGCTGGGGCGTCGTGTATCTGGCCAACGTGCTGGGGGCCGGGTTAGTGGCGGCCCTCACCGTGGCGGCAGGCACCTTCGACGGGGTATACGAGTCCGTGGTGGCCACGGCGGCGGCCAAGGCGGGCCTGCCGTTCCTGACGGCGCTGCTGCGGGGCGTGCTGTGCAACTTTCTGGTGTGCATCGCCGTGTGGATGAGCCTCTCGGCCCAGTCGGTGCCGGGGAAGCTGGCGGCCATGTATCTGCCCATCTTCACCTTTGTGCTGTGCGGGTTTGAGCACAGCGTGGCCAATATGTTCTATCTGCCGGCGGGGATCCTGGCGGCGGGAAGGTACGGCGTGGCGGCGGAGGGGCTGAGCTGGGCCTCCATGTGGACGGGAAATCTGCTGCCGGTGACGCTGGGGAACATTTTGGGCGGCTGTCTGGTGGGCGTGGTCTACTGGGCGGTATATCTGCGAAGGGGGCGGCGAGCATGAGTATTTTGGAGGACATCCGGGCCTTCGTTCCCGGCTGCGAGCAGGAGCAGCGGGACCGGGAGGCCATGCTTCGATTTCTGGCGGCTCATGAGGACGCCTTCCTGCGGACGAATCTCACGGCGCACATGACCGCCTCGGCGTGGGTGCTGAGCCGGGACCGGCGGCGGGTGGTGATGGTGTACCACAATCTGTACCGCTCGTGGTCGTGGACCGGCGGTCACGCCGACGGCGGCCGTGATCTGCTGGCGGTGGCCATGCGGGAGGTGACGGAGGAGACGGGGCTGCGGCGCCTGACGCCGGTGACGGAGGGGATCTTCTCACTGGAGTGCCTGACGGTGGAGGGCCATGAGAAGCGGGGGCAGTATGTCCCCAGCCATATCCACATGAACGTGACGTACCTGTTGGCGGCGGAGGACGATGCCCTCCGGGAAAAGCCCGACGAGAACAGCGGCGTGGCGTGGTTCACGCCGGAGGAGGCGCTGGCGGCCTCCACGGAGCCGTGGATGGTGCAGCGGGTCTACCGGAAGCTGGCAGACCGTGCGGCGGCGTACATGAAAACCTGAGAGAAGCACCCTCCGACGATAGCTGGGTGTACGTAAGACAGTATTGCGCTAAGATCGACGAAGCGGCACGAAACCGCATGAAGCTGA
>OGXQ01001472.1_pt1 | contig 17664 bp, 15 predicted proteins | sample 1576291 | NCBI WGS metagenome assembly OGXQ01 (sample SAMEA3541575, study PRJEB24748) | human gut metagenome | biome: human gut; feature: human-associated habitat; material: faeces | place: China | collected 2012 | reverse complement strand
GTGTGCTGTAAAACCGAAAACACACATCCCAAGCCGGTTATCCCCTTCAAGCACTTTATAATGAACAAAGAAAAGGCCGAAAAATGTTCTCGGCCTTTTCTTGTAGGCTCTGTCATAGGATATGATTGTTTCATCTCCACAGTATGGTGAAAAGTACAATCTTTTTCTCCGGTTTTTCCGTTATCGGACTCCATGGCTGAGGTATTTAGGTAGTTATCTCTTTGAGACTTCAAGAAATAAAGCATCAATCATTTTTTGTGACACAGCCATTTGTATTTGTTGTTCAACAAATTTCACGCCGTTTTCCGCTTCGGCGTTGTAGCCGATCAGTTCGCCCGAGCGAATGGTCTGTCCTATTGTTACGAGCGACTGCGAGAGGTTTTTGTAGATCGAAATCAGGTTTCCGGCATGTTGCAGGACCACGATGTAACCCGTTTCGGGAGTCCAGAGGCTCTGGACCACCGTGCCGTTGTCGATGGCTGCAATGCGGTCGGCTGCCGTTGCGGCGATCTTTACGCCGAAGTTACCCTGTTTGATGTCGAATTTGCCGGTGATGATCCCTTCGACGGGCGTCACCAGCTCGATCGCTTCGCGCACCTTCCGGCGCGAGCCGCCCTGCCCGGCGATGGCATATTCGCCTTCGCCTTCCATCTGGGCCCTCAGAAGCGAATCCTCGCGCGAGGGCATCACCAGCACCTTGCTGATCCGCGACGAGTCCGACGATGCGAGTTCGCGTACCACGGGACTGCGCCCCTCCATGATCAGGGCGATGTTTTCGTTGTAGGTCAGCATGTCATTCATCATGCGCTCCATCGAGTCGAGCCGGATGATGTTCTGCACGAGGCTTTCGCGCGAACGGTCGGCCTCGGTGCGGTATCCGGGCAGGAATTCCAGCACGGGGGAGTAGGCCACCAGCGACAGTGTGAGGATAAACAGCATCAGCACGAATGCCACCAGTCCTGCGAAGATGCTCGCCGGGGAGAGGTGCATGTGCCATTCTTCGGAGTTATCCGTGGCGTTGAGCATGTTGAAGCGGCGTTTACGGAACATGCTGCGCCACCATACCCGTATGGATTTCAGAAATTTCATCTCTGTCGGGAACGATTTCTCTTTGTTAATTTTACAAAGATAGGTAAAAATGCATTAATCCTTTGCGGCGCGCGCTTAATTTTTTTACCTTTGTAGATGTTTTGAACTAACGTCATAATAGATAAAAACAACATGGTAAAACCTACATTACTGGTACTCGCTGCGGGCATGGGCTCCCGCTACGGGTCGCTTAAGCAGATGGACGGAGTCGGCCCCAACAACGAGGCGATTATCGATTATTCGGTTTACGACGCTATCCGCGCCGGTTTCGGCAAGGTCGTATTCGTTATCCGCCACTCCTTCGAGAAGGAGTTCCGCGAGGTCTTCTCGGCCGACCGCTTCGGCGGCCGCATCGCCGTCGATTTCGTTTTCCAGGAACTCGACTACCTGCCCGAGGGCCTTTCGGTTCCCGAAGGACGTGTGAAGCCGTGGGGGACCAACCACGCCGTGATGATGGCTGCCGACGCCGTTCACGAACCTTTCGCCGTGATCAATGCCGACGACTTCTACGGAGCCGAGGCCTACAAGACCATCGGTGACTACCTCGCACAGCTCGGCAGCAGCAAGAACAGCTACTGCATGGTTGCCTACGATTTGAACAAGACCCTTTCGGAGAACGGAACCGTTTCGCGCGGTGTCTGCGGCGTCGATGCAAAGGGCGATCTTACCTCGATGGTCGAGCGCACGCAGATCGAGCGTATGCCCGACGGCAAGATCGTTTTCCACGACGACGGCGCCGACGAGCCTCTCGCCGAGGATACCCCCGTTTCGATGAACCTTTTCGGCTTTACGCCCGATTTCTTCGCCTACTCGAAGGAGTACTTCAAGGTTTGGTTCGAGGCCAACAAGGATAACATCAAATCGGAGTTCTACATCCCGACGATGGTCAACAAACTGATCGGTGATGGTACGGCGACGCTTCGTGTGCTTCGTTCGGCTGCCCAGTGGCACGGCGTGACCTACAAGGAGGACAAACCCGCACTGATGGCCGCCATCGAGAAGATGATTGCGGAAGGGAAGTATCCCAAGAATTTGTGGGCGTAAATTCCGTTCTGCGAATTAAAAAAGAAGCGAGGCCACGTCGGTCTCGCTTCTTTTTTTATCCGGCGGGGAGCCGTTGGGCCGCCCCGTTTTGGAAGCATCAGTCCAGGAATCCCTCTTTGACGAGTTGCTCGCGGATCAGCTCCCAGTTGGCTACCGGGCGTTTTTCTCCGTCGACGAACCGCAGGGGACACCCCAGGTTGCAGTCGTCGATGTAGAGGTCGGCATGAATCTTCTGCGAGGAGGTCCAGCGCTTCTGCGACGGATTTTCGTTCACTGCGTAGAGCGGAATGCCCCGCAAGCGGAACCATTCCACCGCCTGGTCCAGTAGTTTTCCGTGGCGCATTGAGTAGAGAATCAACTTGCAGCCGTTGTTTGTCAGTTCCTTCAGTACGGGCACGGCCCCTGCGTCCTCCCCGATTTCGGGATAGGCATGCGTTACCACCGTGCCGTCGAAATCGAGGGCTATTATAGCATCGTGAATCGCCATAACTGTCTTATTTCTTTATTTTACGTCCCAGCGACCGGAAGAAGTGCTTGATGCGCTTGCGGTAGCTGACTTCTTGATAATCGTCTCCATAGCCGTAGCCATAGCCGTAACCGTATCCATACCCGTAACCATATCCGTAGCCGTGGCGGCGCGCACGGGTGCTGTTCAGTACGATGCACATGTTGTGGAGCTTCTTCTCGCGGTAGAGGCGCTCGATGTCGGGCAACTGGCGCCGGTCGAGTACGCCCTCGCGCACGATATATATACAGAGGTCTGCGAGCCGGTCCGTGATGATGGCATCGGCCACCGACATGGCGGGCGTACTGTCTATGAAGACGAAGTCGTACTGCTCGCGCATTTGGGCGATGAGCTTGTCGAGTTTCTCCGAAAGCAGCATCTCCGTCGGGTTGGGCGGCTGAATGCCGGCGTATATCACGTCGAGGTTCTTGTGGAATCCGGTATTTTCGATCATGCTGTTCGGATCGGTGATCGTGCCTGCGAGGTAGCCCGTGATGCCGGTCTTGCTCTTGCCGTGTCCCAACTGGGTCGACAGGGCGTGACGGCGCAGGTCGAGGTCGACCAGCAGCACGCGTTTCCCGGCCATGGCGAGCGTCATCGCCAGGTTGGTCGCCACGAAGGTCTTACCGGCGTGAGGGTCCGATGAGGTGAAGAGGATGGTGCGGATGTCGGTTCCTGCCGAAACGCCCATGAACGTCATGTTCGAACGCAGGATTCGGAATGCCTCCGACAGGGCGTCGCGGCCTGTTTCGCGCACGACGATTCCGCTCTTGCTGTCGCCTTCATAGAAGGGAATGTCGCCCAGGAACGGTGCATTGATGTTGTCCTCGATATCCTTGCGTCCGCGGATGGTCGTGTCGAGCATGCCGATCAGGTAGAGCAGGCCGAACGGAATGGCCAGACCCACGATCAGGGCGATGGCCAGGATCATCATCGGACGGGGCGAAACGGGGATGTTGCTGCCGTAGGCTTCGTCGATCGAACGCGAGTTGCTTTCGGCTACGGCGTAGTTGAGCTGGTTCTCCTCCTGTTTGTTCAGCAGGTAGAGGAACAGTTCTTCCTTGATCTTCTGCTGGCGCGTGATGCCCAGGATGACCTTCTCCTGTGAAGGCATGGTCGAGATCCGGTTGTTGGCCTGCGTCTCCTCCTTGCGCATGGCGTCGCGCTGGATTTCGAGCGTCGAGATGTTCGAGTCGAGCGACGAGAGGATCGAACGCCGCACGGCGGCCAGCAGGTTGTCGAGGTCCTGGATGACGGGGCTGCGGTCCGAACTGTTCTCCAGCAGCTTCTCGCGGCGCAGGATGGCCGAGTTGTAGTCGTCGATCTGCTTTGCGATGGCCGTATTGGTTCCCGCCGCCGCTACTGCCGGAATCAGCTCCCCGGCGTTTTTCGGATCGTTCAGGTAGGCGCGGATATATTCCGCCACGCTGATCTGGTTTTCGAGCGACAATCCTTCGGTCTTGTACCGCGAACTCTCCGACACGCTGCGTGCAGCCTCCGAGGAGATGTCCACCATCCGGTTGTCCTTCTTGATATCCTCGATATTGCGGTCCACGTCGCCCAGTTCGCGCCCGATAACGTCCAGGCGGGCCTTGATGAACTTGGCCGTTGCGACCGATACGCGGCGCTTGTCCTCGATGGCATCGTCGTTATAGGCCGAGATCAGGGTGTTGATCACGTCCTCTGCGCGCCGGGGAACGGAGTTGTTCATCGTAACGGTCACCACCGACGCCTGTTTGTTGGCCACGTCGCTTTTCACGGCGGAGCGGTAGGCGTTGGTCGTCTGGCTCAGCGACCTCTTGCTCACGCGGATCGGAACGTCGAGGTAGTCGGGGGCCATGTAGAGGGTCTTATTCACGACCACCTGTCCCACGGGGGTCGGGATCGTGTCTCCGTAAGCCGCGGTGATGACGCTGCGGCTCTCGTGCTTGGTGACGAATTTGTCGTTGAACTCGGTCAGCCGGATTTTGTCGCCTTCGAGCGGCGTGATCTCCATCGACAGCGACTGCTTGTCGTTGTCGTTGATGAACTTCACGTCGATCGGCGCCTGTCCGTAGAGGTCGCGCCGGCGAAGGCGCTCGCTTATCGAATAGTTGATCGTCAGGTTCAGGCGCTTGACCACGTCGGTCATCAGGCGGCGCGACTGGAGGATGAAGACCTCGTTGTCGACGTTGCGGCGGTTCTGGAAACCGGCCAGGTCGCTGAACGCCGTCAGGTCGACATCGCCGCCCTTGCGGCTGTCCTTGACCATGATGGTCGCCGTGCGGTTGTAGATCTTCGGGGTGCTGGCCAGGTAGTAGTAGGCCGCGCAGAGGCAGAATACGGCCGAAAGCACGAACCAGTACCAGTTGGCGACCACCATGCGGATGATGTCGTGCAGCGTGATGCTCCCGGCCTGTTCTTCGTTATTGGCCTGTGTCTGGGTAATATGTTGTTCTGTCATGGAGACTGGCTATTTGGTGAGGGTTACGATGAGCGTCGCCACCGAAATCGCGGTTCCCACCAGCGAGAGGTAAAAACTGCGGTTCTGGCTGATTTCGCCTGCCTGCGCCTTGTACTTGTTGGGTTTGACGTAAACCACATCGTTCTGCTGGAGGTAGAAAACCGGGGAGTCGAAGATGTCGGTCGACGTGAGGTCGAGGTATTCGATCGTGCGTACGCCGTCCACTTCGCGCGTCACGGCCACTTCCGAACGTACGCCGTATACGGTCATGTCGCCGGCCATCGCCAGGGCGTCGAAGATCGAGACCTTGTCGCGCGTAATGTCGTAGAAGCCCGGGCGCGCCACTTCGCCGATGACCGAAATCTTCATGTCGGCGAACTGTACGTTGACCGTGGGGTCGTTGATATATCCGCCTTCGACGATCTTGTCGGCGATGGTCTGCGCCAGTTCGCTGCGGGTCTTGCCTTTGCATTCGATCTTGCCGATTACGGGCATATCGAGCATGCCCTTTTCGTCTACGGTGCGCATCTGGAGCGCCTGGGATGACGCTGCGCTGCTGATGGCGGTTCCCGTGAGCGAGTTGTAGGAGGTCGACGAATTGAACGGCACTGCCAGCTCGGGGTCCTTGCTGTTGACGACAATCGTCAGCCGGTCGAGGGGTTTGATGCGGATCTGGCCGTTTTCGGCGATTTGTTCAGGTGTGAAGGGTTGTGCGTCCTGTAAATACCACACGCGTTTCTGTGCAGAGCACGAAACGAGCAGTATACCGAGGATCGCTGTCCCGATAAGGAGGCAGAGTTGCTTCATGTTTAAAATAAGACGTTGATTATAATACGTGCGCAAAGATATAAATTAATTCTGAAAAACACCTGCTATCCGGCATTGATATTTTACAAGTGTGTATGTAATCTGTTGCATAATACGTAGGATGTTGCAAAAAAATTGTATCTTTGATATTCGAAAATTTGAGAATGACCGACTGCTGCATATTCGATTTGGACGGAGTTATCGTCGATACGGCCCGCTACCACTATCTGGCGTGGGCCGCACTGGCCCGTGAACTGGGTTTTGAGTTCACTCCTGCGCAGGGCGAAGCCACCAAGGGCGTGAGCCGCATGGACTCGCTGGAGATCGTGCTGCGCGCCGGGGGGCTTGAGAACCGTTTTTCCGGGGCCGAAAAGGAGCGCTTCGCCGCCGAAAAGAACGCCCGTTACCTGGATTATGTTTCGCAGATGACCCCTTCGGAGGTGCTCCCGGGCGTGGCGACGTTTTTGCGGGACGTTCGCAGCCACGGCGCGCGTGTGGTGCTGGGCTCGGCGTCGAAGAACGCGGGGACGATCCTCGACCGGTGCGGCATCCGGGCGCTGTTCGACGCCGTGGTCGACGGCACGCAGGTCGCACGGGCCAAACCCGACCCGGAGGTCTTTTTGAAGGGAGCCGCCGCCGTGGGGGCCGATCCGTCCGTGTGCGTGGTCTTCGAGGACGCCGCCGCGGGTGTCGAGGCCGCAGCGCGCGCCGGCATGCGTTCGGTGGGTGTCGGGGGCAGTCCGCTGCTGGCCCGGGCCACGATGCAACTGATGGCCTTCGAGGGTTTTACGTTTGAAAAACTGATTGCGGCGATCGGCTGATTTCGCCTGCCCGGGTCCTGCTTTGCCGGGCGGACGACGGGATGGAACTGAAAATGAATCTGCTATGAACGAGTTTATAAAAACCGATCCCTGGCGCCTGGTCGAGGATCGTTTCGACCCCTCGCGGGTAAAGTCCTCCGAATCGCTTTTCGCGCTGGGCAACGGTGTGATGGGCGGCCGGGCCAATTTCGAGGAGCGCTATTCGGGCCCCTCGTTGCAGGGCAACTACATCGGCGGGGTCTACTATCCCGACAAAACCCGCGTAGGGTGGTGGAAGAACGGCTATCCGGAGTATTTCGCCAAGGTCCTGAACGCGGCTTTCTGGATCGGGGTCGATGTCGCCGTCGACGGCGAACCGCTCGACCTTGCCGCCGCTGAGGTAAAGGCCTTTTACCGCGAAATGGATATGCGCCGCTCGGTGCTGACGCGCCGCATGCGGGTCGTACTGAAAAACGGCGCGGAGGTGGCCGTCGAGGCTGTCCGTTTCTTCTCGCTGGCGCGCCGTGAACTGGGCGTCGTGAAATATACCGTCACGCCCCTCGACCGGGCCGTCTCGATCACGTTCTCGCCCCATATCGACGCCGACGTGCGCAATACCGACGCCAATTACGACGAAAAGTTCTGGGAGGAGGTCTCGACCGACGCCGACGCTGTGCAGAGCCGCACCCGGAAGAGCGGTTTCGAGGCGGCCTGGGCGCAGGCCGTCGAACTCGACGGGGCCGACTGGCGCTGCGAGACCCGCCCCGAAAAGGTTCGTTCGACCGCTGTGGTCCGGCGCGAAAAGGGCTGTGCCGCCGTCCTGTATAAATACGTAGGCATCTGCTCGTCGCTCAACCATGCCCCGGCGGAGCTTATGGCCGCTGCGCGCGGCGTCGCCGCCGACGGCCTCCGGACGGGTTTCGATGCGCTGCTTCGCGAGCAGGAGGCCGCCTGGGCGGCCCGCTGGCACGGCTGCGACATCGTCATCGGGGGCGATCCCGCGGCCCAGCAGGGCATCCGCTTCTGCATCTTCATGCTCCTGCAAACCTACACGGGTGTCGATACCCGCCTCAATATCGGCCCCAAAGGTTTTACGGGCGAAAAGTACGGCGGCGTCACCTACTGGGACACCGAAGCCTACTGCCTGCCGTTCTACATGGCCACTGCCGGACAGGCCGTCGCCCGCGAACTGCTCGTCTACCGTTTTAATCAACTCGATAAAGCCATCGAAAACGCCGCGAAACTTGGGTTTCGCGACGGCGCGGCGCTCTATCCGATGGTTACCATCAACGGTGAGGAGTGCCATAACGAGTGGGAGATCACCTTCGAGGAGATCCATCGCAACGGCGCGATCGCCTATGCCGTCCACAATTATATCCGTTATACCGGCGACCGGCAGTACCTCGCCGACTGCGGACTGGAGGTGCTCTTGTCCGTCGCGCGTTTCTGGGCCCAGCGCATCACGTGGTCCGAAGCCCGCCGGAAGTACGTCATGCTGGGTGTTACGGGCCCTAACGAGTACGAAAACAACGTCAATAACAACTGGTATACCTCCTACATCGCCTGCTGGTCGATGCGCTACGCCGCGGAGGCGGCCCGGTGGGTGCGTGAAAACCGTCCCGCCGACTATGCCCGCATTTGTGCGAACCGCTCCTTCGACGAGGCCGCCGAGACGGCACGGTGGCGTGAAATCGCCGACAACATGTACCTCGGCGAGGATCGCGAACTGGGCATCTTCCTCCAGCAGGACGGCTACCTCGACAAGGAGCAGGTCCTGGCAAAGGACCTCGACCCGGCCGAACGCCCCATCAACCAGAAATGGTCGTGGGACCGCATCCTCCGCTCGTGCCTGATCAAGCAGGCCGACGTGTTGCAGGGCCTCTACTTCTTCGGCGAGGATTTCGATCTCGAAACCCTTCGCCGCAACTTCCGTTTCTACGAAGCGCGCACGGTCCACGAGTCGTCGCTTTCGCCCTGCGTCCACGCCATCCTCGCCGCGCGGATCGGCGATTTGGACAAAGCCTACGAACTCTACCTGCGTACGGCGCGCCTGGACCTCGACGACTACAACCGCGAGGTCGAGGAGGGCTGCCACGTCACTTCGATGGCCGGATCGTGGCTGTCGGTAGTCGAGGGTTTCGGGGGTATGCGTGTGAAGGACGGCGTGCTGTCGCTCGAGCCGCAGCTGCCAGCCGCGTGGGAATCCCTTGCGTTCAAAATCAATTTCCGGGGCCGCGTGCTCACGGTCGAGGTCACCCGCGATGCCGTCGGGGTCTCGAACGAAGGCGCACCCGTCGACATCGTCCTCTGCGGCACTCCCTGCCGTGTCGGGACCCGGATAACCCATAAAATAGAATCTGCCCGATGAACCTGCACCCCGACTGGAGCTACCAGGCCGTCCTGTATGAAATGAACGTGCGCCAACTGACGCCCGAAGGCACGCTGGCCGCCGCCGCTGCGCGGCTTCCTTTCCTCAAAGACCTTGGCATCGACGCCGTGTGGCTGATGCCTGTTTACCCGATCGGCGAACGCGAACGCAAAGGATCGCTCGGCTCCTATTATTCGATCCGCGACTACTGCGCCGTGAACCCCGAACTGGGCACGATGGCCGATTTCGACGCCTTCGTCGCCGAAGCCCACCGCCTCGGCCTGAAAGTCCTGCTCGACTGGGTTGCCAACCATACGGCCCGCGACGCGCGGTGGATTGCCGAAGAACCCGCTTCGTGGTACGAGCGCGACCCTTCGGGACAGCCTGCCGTGCCGTGGGACTGGTCCGACACCGCGAAACTCAATTACGGCAACCGTGACGTGTGGCGGGCCCAGGCCGACGCCATGGAGTTCTGGATCACGCAGCATGCCGTCGACGGGTTCCGCTGCGACATGGCGATGCTGGTCCCCATCGGCTTCTGGAACGAGACCTCGCGGCGTCTCAGGCAGGTGAAGCCCGATCTGTTCATGCTGGCCGAAGCCGAGGAGCCGAATCTCTTCGAAGAGGGTGCTTTCGATGCCTGCTATGCCTGGCAGATGCACCACCTGATGAACGACGTAGCCCGGCAGCAGACCCGTGTCACGGCCCTGCGCGACTATATTTATAATGACCGCAGCGCCTATCCCGACTCGGCGATGCGCCTTGCCTTCACCTCGAACCACGACGAAAATTCGTGGAGCGGTTCCGAGTTCACTCGGCTGGGCGACGCGCGGGAGATCATGGCCGTCTTCACCTTCGTCGTTCCGCGCGGCCTGCCGCTGATCTACACCGGACAGGAGATCGGCTACGATCATTCGTTCGCCTTCTTCGACCGCGACCCGATTCCGGCTTACGAGGCCAACTCGTTCACGGAATTTTACCGCCGCCTCACGGCGCTGCGGCACGACAATCCGGCACTTGCGGCAGGGGAGCGGGGGAGTGCGATGATCGAAATCCGCAACAACGCCGAAGACTGCCTGATGACGATGGTCCGCGAAACGGACGGCAACCGCGTCGTCGCCGTGATGAACCTTTCGCCCTACGCTATCCACGCCGACTACTACACGGGTATTTACGCCGGAATGTACACCGACGCCATGACGGGCGAGCCCTGCGAACTGCGCGGCCGCGTCGAGGAGGACATGGCGCCCTGGAGCTACCGGATTCTGACGCGCTGACGGTTCTGCCCCGTGTGGATGGCAGCGGGTATTTCCGCAATTTTTTCGGCGGTCCTGCCGGCCGGATCCGAAAACTTTTCGGCCGGATACCAAATCCCGCTTTTTTACGTATATTTGTCCCGAGGTTATGAGAAAAATTGCAATCCTTTGCCTGCTGCTCGCCTGCGCGTTACCCTCCCTTGCGGGGACTTATCGCCCGGAGCAGGTTCCCAATGTCCAGCAGATGGACCGGCGGCGTTATGTCTCCGATCCTGACGGCATCCTGTCGCCCGGCGCCGTGGCGCGCATCGATTCCGTTTGCGCTTCCCTGCGCGAGCGGGGCCTTGCTCAGGTCGCCGTCGTTGCCGTCGACGACATCGCCGGCGGCGATCCGTTTTCGTTCGCCGTCGACCTGTTCCGCAGTTGGGGCGTGGGCGGCGCCGAAAGCAACAACGGTCTGGGCATCCTGCTCGTGAAGGATTTGCGGGAAATCCGTTTCGTCACGGGCGGCGGCCTCGAAGGCATCCTTCCCGACGCACTCTGCAAACGCATCCAGCTCAACTATATGCTTCCCGCTTTTCGCGAAGGCGATTACAGCGCGGGCATGGTCGCGGGCGTTACGGCTGCGGCCACGATTCTCGAAGGCGGCGAGGTCGACCTCAGCGGCGACGGCGGCGGGGAACTTCCGGCGTGGGCGATCTTCCTGGTCGTCGTCGGTTTCATCGTGGTCCCGCTGGGTGTCGTGCTGGTGAACTACTATGTCAAACACCGCTGTCCGAAGTGCCATAAGCTGACCCTGAAACAGGAGTCGCAGCAGGTGCTGAGCGTCACGCACAACTACCGGCTGGTGGAATATACCTATGTCTGTTCGAATTGCGGCGCCGTGGTCAAGCGGCGCGTCCGGAACCTCCGCGACGACAATTTCGGCGGTGGCGTCGGCGGCGGCACGATCATCGGCGGCGGCTTCGGCCGCGGCATGGGCGGCGGAGGTTTCGGCGGCGGCTTCGGGGGAGGTTCCTTCGGCGGCGGCGGAGCCGGCTCGAAATGGTAGTGCGAAGGAAATGTGAAAATTGAGAATTTTAAAATAAGGATTATGAAAAAATGGATTTGGATCGGCGTTGTCGCCGTGGTGGTAATTTTCCTGTATGCAACGTACAACGGCTTCGTCAACAAGGAGGAGGGGCTCAAGAGCGCCTGGTCCAACGTCGAGACGCAGTATCAGCGCCGTGCGGACTTGATTCCCAACCTGGTCAACACCGTAAAGGGCTATGCGGCCCATGAGAGCCAGACGCTGAACGAAGTGACCGAGGCCCGCGCCAAGGCTACCTCGATCAACCTTTCGGCCGACGACCTGACGCCCGAGAAACTCCAGCAGTTCCAGCAGGCGCAGGCGCAGGTGCGTTCCGCGCTGGGCCGCCTTATCGCCGTGTCGGAAAGCTATCCCGACCTGAAGGCCAACCAGAATTTCCTCGAACTGCAGGCCCAGCTCGAAGGGACCGAGAACCGCATCGCCGTCGCCCGCAAGGATTTCAACGACGTGGCGCAGAAATACAACGTCTCCGTGCGCCGTTTCCCGGCCAACCTCGTTGCCCGGATGTTCGGCTTCGAACAGAAGCCCTATTTCGAATCGGCCGAAGGGACCGAGACCGCCCCGCAGGTTGCCTTCTAAATGGCTTCCGAACGTTCCCGCGGCTATGTGCTGGGCGCCGTAGCCGCTGCCAGTTACGGACTGAATCCGCTCTTCGCGCTGCCCCTCTACGGGGCGGGTATGGGAGTGGATTCCGTGCTTTTCTTCCGCTACCTGCTGGCCGTCGTGATGCTGGGCGCGCTGATGCTTTTCCGGCGGCAGTCGTTCGCCCTCACGCGCCGCGACATCGCTCCGCTGGCGGTCATGGGCCTGTTGTTCTCCTTCTCGTCGCTGTTCCTGTTCGAGAGTTATAACCACATGGATGCGGGCATCGCCTCTACGATTCTGTTCCTCTATCCGGTGCTGGTAGCCGTCATCATGGCCGTCGGCTTCCACGAACGGGTCACGGCCGCTACGGTACTTTCTATTGCGCTGGCTTTCGGGGGCATCTCCCTGCTCTACGAAGGGGGTGACGGGCAGACCCTGAGCCTTTGGGGCGTCATGCTGGTCATCTTTTCGTCGCTCTGCTATGCGATCTATATCGTGGGCGTCAACCGCTCGTCGCTCAAGTCGCTTCCGACCGAGAAACTCACGTTCTACGCCCTGCTTTTCGGCCTGAGCGTCTATGTCGTGCGGCTGCGTTTCGGCGCCGGCCTGCAACCGGTTCCGACTCCTGCACTGTGGGTCAATGCCGTTTCACTGGCGCTGTTCCCGACGATCGTGTCGCTGGTAACGATGGCCGGAGCAATCCGCCGTATCGGTTCTACTCCCACGGCGATCCTCGGTGCGCTGGAACCCGTCACGGCTTTGTTTTTCGGTGTCATGGTCTTCGGCGAACGCCTCACGCCCCGCATCGTGACGGGCGTGGTGCTGATCCTCGTCGCCGTGACGCTCATCATCGTCGGCAAGTCCCTGCGCCTCCACTGGCCCCACTCCCTGCGCCTGCGCCGCGCGAAGTAGGGGTTACATGCCCTTTTTGATCCCGGCGCGGATCAACCCGATGTTGACCGGCAGCGCCACGAGGAACCCGCACGCCATCGCGACCTGCATCATGAACCAGAACTGGAACGAGGTGCGGGGGAGTGCGGAGCCGTCGTTGAAGGCGAAGATCACCACGGCCATCCAGCCGTACATCCCCGCCTGCCACGCCGTCAGCGACAGGATGTCGGCTTTCGCGGCGCGGCGCACGATCTCTCCGCGCGGGGCCTTCGGCTCCATGCCGCGAATCGCCGCATACTGAAATCCGATGCCGAAACCGAGGGCGAGGATGTAGTCGATCACCCATGATCCGGCGATCAGACTGCCGCCGATTGCCACCGGAACGAAGTAGAGAAACCATTCGCCCACAAGGTCGGCCAGCGTGCATCCCGCCCCGCAATGGAGTGTCGAGAGCACCACCGACTGCCACCGGCTCCGCGGCGGCATCGCCATTTCTCCCATCCGCATTCCGTCCATCTCCATTCCGCCGGACTTCATCCCGTCCATGCCTCCCGCGTGTTCCTGCTTTTCGTCGAGCGCGCAGCGCTTCACCCGCCCGAAGGCGTAATAAGCCCATAGCCCGAAAAAACTGGCCCAGAGACCCGTGAGAATCCATACGCTGTTCATGATGTGCATCGGCTGCCGGCACTGGCGCAGGTCGACGGCGATGACGGCCGCCGAAGCGATGCCGCCGATGACGAAAATTTCGGCTATATACGGAAATTGCTGCATAAGAAGGATTTTTTCCATCTTATGCAGCAATTTATGTACCGTTCCGGCCCGGGGCCGCGAATTTCCGGGAGACGTTACAGGCGGCTCTTTTCGTCGGCCGATCCCGCCTCGACGGCTTTGCGCTTGAAGGCCTTTCCCGACTTGAAATTGTAGGTCAGCCCGACGCGGTAGGAGCGGTTGCTCCACATCTGCTTCACGTTGACCGTGCGGACAAACCCGTCGCCGCGCGCTCCGATCACCTGTCCCTGGTCCAGCAGGTTCTCCACCGAGAACGAGGCGGTGAACCGTTCGCCGAACCGCTTTTTCACTCCGACCTGCACCCTGTGGTCCGGCTTCACCCAGCAGTTGCCCAGGTCGAGGCGGCTTTGGTAGCGGTAGGACATGTCGATATAAAATTTCGCCGGGAGCGTGAAGGTCGTCGAGAGGTTGATGAAGCCCCAGTTGAAGAACTCTTCCGCGCCGTGCTGCTCGACCCGCTGCCCGCGGCGCATGTAGGTCAGGTTGGCGTTGAACTGCCACCATTTCGTAGGTTGGAACGGCAGGTTGGCCGAGACGTAATAGCTTTTTGTCGCGTCGTAGTTGACCCACGCCAGTTGCAGCAGGTCGGGGTTCTCCGGGTCGGCCTTCATCGTCTGCTGAATCTCGTCGTTCACGATCTGCACGCCTCCTGTGAGGGAGTATTTGTGGGCCATCACCAGCGTCAGGCTCACGTCGTGCTTGAACGACGGGTCGAGCGACGGATTGCCCGTCTGGTAGGTGTAGTCCGAAATCTGCATCCGCTGGGGGTTGAGGGTCCAGAACCGCGGCCGCTCGATGGTCCGTGCATACTGCGCGATCAGCGAATACCCCTTTTCCCTGGACAGCGAATAGGATATGTTGGCGTTGGGGAACAACGAAAAGTAGTCCTGCCCGACGCCTTTCCCCGTCGTGTGGGTGTACTCCCCGCGCAGACCCGCCACGAGGCTCCAGTCGCCGAGTTTCGCCGACACGATCCCGTAGGCCGCCGCTATGTTCTCCGTGTAGTTGATCGTGAAGCTCTGGTTGTCGTTGCGCAGCCACGCGTCGCCCTTGCGGTATTCGTAGAGGGCGTCGTTGTGCATGTCGTTGTAGGTGTATTTGGCGCCTGCCTTGAGCGACCATTTGGGCGAGAAATTCTTTTCCAGCGCCAGCGTTGCGGTAGCGATGTTGTAGCGGCTCACGGCGTTGTCGCGGTAGACCGAGTCGACGACGGCTTCAGGGGTCGTGATGCGGCTGAAATTGTCGTTCAGTCCTTCGTTTTCGCGGCACGTGTAGTCGAGGAGCAGTTTGAGGGTCGAACCGAGGGTGTCGATTTTCCAGATGTAGTTGAACGTCGCCGAAATGTTGTTGCGCCGGTCGAACTTGTCGTAATAACTGTCCGTGTGCGTCGTCGTGCCGCCGTCGAGGAAATCGGTGTAGGAGTCGTTGGGCTCCGGCGCCCAGTCGTGCCAGTATTCCACCTCTGCGCCGACGCTGTGCCGCGGATTTATTTCGAACACCGTTCCGGCGCTGGCTCCGAAATTACGGTTGCGGCCTTTCATCTCCGAATGGGCGTTCAACGTCTTGTCCGCAGCGTTGTAAAGGGTCTGTTCGTCGGTCGTTGTCTTGTCTTTTCCGAAAGTTCCCCATGCCGAGGCGTAGAAATCCAGGCGGCCCGAATGGATGTTGATGTTGGCCGAGGGCGAGTAGCGGTGGAGCATTTCGCCCTGCCTGGTGTTGAATGCCACCGAGCCGTCGATGCCGTTCTCGCGGCGTTTTTTCAGCGTGATGCGGATGATTCCGCCGGCCGAATCCGCATCGTAATCGGCGCCGCTCGTGGGTACGACCTCTATTTTCTGAATCTCCTCGGCGCGCAGCGATCGGAGGTAGGTCAGCAGTTGCTCGGGTTCCATCCTCAGCTCCCGGTCGTTGATGTAGACCTTCGAGCCGCTCTTGCCGTTGATCGAAATCTTCTCGCCGTCGATCCACACGCCCGGCGCGCGTTCCAACAGTTCGACTCCGTCCTTGCCGATCGCCGCCGGGGCGTTCGCCACGTCGACCACGAAACGGTCCGCCTCGCGCCGTACCAACTGCGCCGCGACCACTACGCTCTCGATGCCTGTCGCCGCGTTGCGCATCACGAAATCGCCCAGGTCGTTCTCCTGCTCTACGCGCACCAGTTTTTTTACGGGATCGAATCCGAGGTACTGAATCTGGAGTGTGTATTCGCCGGGCGCTGCTTTCAGCGTGAAGCGGCCTTCCGCGTCGGTCGCCATACCGGTCACCTGCTCGGTTCCTTTCAGCAATACGACCGTTGCATATTCGACGGCTTTTCCCTGTTCGTCGACCACGCGGCCCGTCGAGGGGCAGAGGTGTGCCGCAAAGAGCCGGGTTGCGCCCATTGCGAGCGTTACGATAAGGAGGATCAGTCTTTTCATAATATTCTGCTTTGCACTTTATTTGTCGATGCAAAGATATGTAATAATATTTATACTATGCAAGACATAGTACTAAAATTTTCAGAAAATTTTTGATACCTATTTTAAACGAGCGTAAGTGCATTAAATTATTTCGGGAAGGAAATAAATATTCTGTTTGAGTTACAGAATATTATCCATAATTTTTTTAACTTTGAAAAATTATAGCACCGCATTTAAGTAGATTGGCAAAATGAAGAGGGTATTCGCATTAACGCTTTGTCTGCTCCTTTTTTCATTCTTTTCCTGCGACAAGGATGACGGAGAGGTCGTGTCGATGACTGTTGCGTCGAAAATGGGTATGCTGCGCGACGGCGAGAGCGGAATGGATATTCCGGTGTTGCTTGGCAAAATCGGGAAATCGGAGAAATGGGAATTAATAGGATCTATCGACGGTTTTGAGTTCGAAGAAGGCTATGAATGTGTGCTGACCGTAGCTATTATTCCGGTCAAGAACCCGCCGGCGGGCGGTTCGGGTCTGCGCTATAAAATGCTGCGACTCCTTTCCAAAACGGAAAAGGATTCCGAAGGATTGTAACCGTCGCAGGATCTTTGCGCATGGAAGCGCCCGCTCGTCCGGGCGCTTTTTTAAGTTCTGTCCGGCGAAAATCCCCGCATCGGTGAAGATGCGGGGATAGCAGGTGTCGATTCCGCGGTCCGCTATCGCGTTACGGGAACCTGGATTTCAGTGAGCCACTCCTCTTCCGACTCTTTGTTCCAGATGCCGTCGATGTAGCTCTCGCGCGGCGGGCCGGCGAGCCGGTAGCCGTTCTGCTCGATCCACTGGGCGGCGAAGGTGTAGGCGTTCCGCAGGGTCCTGTAGGGCCCCTTGTGGAGGAGGCAGGCCGCCTGCGGCACCCGCGCGATTGTCTGAAATTTGGCGACGTCGCTGTCCTCCTTCCGCTCGGTGACCGCCTGGCAGAGGGAGACGTCGATGTCGTGGTCGCGGTATTCCTCGTAGTGGTAGACGTTGAAGCAGTATTCCGGCTCGGCGCATTTGCAGCCGAGGCGCTCCATCTCGGGCCCGAGCACCTCGGGCATGAGGTGGAAGAGGTCGTCGTAGCTTTGGATGACCGTGCGCAGGTAGGCGACGATGACCTCGGGAAGCTCCTTGATCGTAACGTTGTAATTTTCCATCATCAGGGTTCCTTTCCGCAGGATGTTTTCCACCAGACGCAGCCGCTGGCCGTCCTCCCGGATGCGCGCCGCGAGCTCCCCGCGCTTCAGCTCCAGCAGGGCGCGGATCGTCTCCGGCCCCGCGCCGCCGTCGAGCAGGGCGATGATCTCGGTGAGGGAGAACCCCATCTGCCGCAGCGATTGGATCTGGTTCATCCGCGGGAGCTGGCCGGTCGTATAGTAGCGGTAGCCGGTGAACCGGTCGATGCGGGCCGGCCGGAGCAGGCCGATTTCATCATAGTGGCGCAGCGTCTTGGGGGTGACGCGGCAGATCTGGGAAAACATTCCGATGCTGTACATGGTTTTTTCTCCTTCTTCGCCTCAAAGTGCGCGCAGCTTGTCGACAGGTCCATCATAAGCCTTCC
>OGXQ01001451.1_pt1 | contig 17843 bp, 19 predicted proteins | sample 1576291 | NCBI WGS metagenome assembly OGXQ01 (sample SAMEA3541575, study PRJEB24748) | human gut metagenome | biome: human gut; feature: human-associated habitat; material: faeces | place: China | collected 2012 | reverse complement strand
GTCGGTGTGCAGGCGGGGATTCTTGCCGCCCAGATAGTTGGTCTTGAGGGTCTGGATGGGCTCAATGGAAGCCGCACTCACAAGGTCGGTCTCCTGCGGGATACCGGCCAGCACCTTGAGAGCATTCATCAGAGCAGATGCTGCTGCACCCAGCAGCGGACCGGTCTTGCCGGTAACAACGGTGCCGTCCGGCAGCTCAATGGCGGCAGCAGGGGCCCCGCCGGTGCTCTCGCTGCGGGCATGAGCCTGCTTTTCCACTTCGCGCTGGCCCACGGTCAGGTCGGCCTGATTCATCAGCAGTTCCAGCTTGTAGCGCTCGGTCTCCTTGACCGTGCCGGTGATCTTCTGCTCACACAGGCACTTGAAGTAGCGGCGCAGGATCTCCTTGCGGGAGGCTTCGCGGCAGACCGCATCGTCCACAATGCAGTTGCCTGCCATGTTCACGCCCATGTCCGTGGGGGACTTATACGGGCTTTTGCCAGCGATCAGCTCAAACATGGCGTTCACCACCGGGAAGATCTCAATATCGCGGTTGTAGTTGACGGTGGTCTCGCCGTACGCCTCCAGATGGAAGGGGTCGATGATATTGGCATCGTCGAGGTCGACGGTGGCAGCCTCGTACGCGATGTTGACCGGATGGTTGAGCGGAAGATTCCAGATGGGGAACGTCTCGTATTTGGCATAGCCGGCGTCGATGCCGCGCTGGTGCTCGTGGTACAGCTGAGACAGGCACGTGGCGAGTTTGCCGGAGCCCGGGCCGGGCGCGGTGACCACGACGAGCGGTCGGCTGGTCTCGATGTACTCGTTCCTGCCGTAGCCGTCATCGGACACGATGCGTTCGATGTCGTGCGGGTATCCGGCGATCGGGTAGTGCAGGCGGCAGGTGACGCCGAGTTGCTCGAGGCGGTGGCGGTAGGCGTCGGCGGCGGGCTGATTGGCGTATTGGGTGAGCACTACGGAGCCGACGAGGAAGCCGCGGGAACGGAACACGTCGATGAGTCGCAGTACGTCTTCGTCATACGGGATGCCGAGATCGCCGCGGGTCTTGCCTTTTTCGATATGGTTGGCGTTGATGGCGATGACGATTTCCACATCGTCCACCAGACTTTCCAACATGCGGAACTTGGTGTCCGGCTCAAAGCCGGGCAGCACGCGCGAGGCGTGGTAGTCGTCGAAGAGCTTGCCTCCGAATTCCAGATAGAGTTTGCCGCCGAATTGCGCGATGCGCTTTCTGATGTTGGCGGCTTGCAGCTCGATGTATTTTTCGTTGTCGAATCCCTGGCGCATAGAGGTCGGCATCCCTTTCCGAACGACGTCGTAAACGGAAAAATTATACCGGACGTCGTCGGCAACAAAAAATGGGATTCCCCGATGGGGAATCCCATTCGTCATAGAGAGCAATTACTCCCGAGGAATGTTGAACAGGGGTTTGCATGGCTCCCAAAAACGCGCTGGTCGAAACGTTGCCGACGACGCGTGCGCTCGAAGAGTATGCACGGGTGGCTTTGCGGTGATTTCCCAGACCGTTCGTTGCTAGGCGAGATATTTCTTTTTCCAGGCCTTCTTTCGGGCGTAAGCGTTTTCTGTCATGTCGGAGTAGTCGTAATCAACTTTGAACTTGCCGTTGGAATGGAGAATAAGCGTCATCGATCCCCATCTCTTTTCGGGCTTAAGCGCGGCCCTTTCAGGTTCAATGAACTTGTTGATAGCCATAAAGTTTTTCATCAAGGATGCCCTCGAAACGCCTTTTTGGTCAAAGCATTTAACGAAGTCGTCTTTTCCGCTGCCAGCAACGTAATACTCAATAGAGAACGCACCCTCGGCGTACTCGGCGTAAAACACGACCTTGCTCCAGTCTTCGGGGAGGGTTTCCTCAAGAATTGAAGCTATCCCTTGTAGCATCTTCTTTTCACTCATTACATTTCCTTTGCAGTGTTAAGAAGAAACGTAACCGTCTCTTCGCCGTCAATAATGTCCGTGATAGCAAACGAGCTAGGCCTGAATGACCCGCCCTCATAAAGTGGCTCAACCTTGAAAAACACTTCAGCGCCATCAGCCAAAGCATCGGCGCATTTTTGCTCGATTGCTGCATAGGCTTTTGGTTAACCTCGCCGCCCATGGCGACAATATTCTCAAGGCCATTTGATCCATTGAATCGGTCGGCAATCAGATGGCCTCTTTGATCAAAAAGCTCTTCAAACCCTTTTCCGATTGACTGGATAGTGTCCTTGATGGTCAAACGACCTTCGTGGGTCTTTAGTTGTAAGAAGCCTTCGGCCGATTCGACCCTACCCATTGCATCGGTAACGTATTTATACCCATTGATCTCATAGCTCATGTTCGGAACGAGGTCGTCGCCAACGCGGTAAAGCTGCCCGAGATCGTCGGTTGCACACTTCACGCCGTCGATCGCAAACTCGTTATTGGGAAGCAGTCGGTCGCCTTCGTAAATTGCCTTTCCGGCATCATCCAGAATTCGTGAGCTTGCGCCCGATTCTGCTGCCTTTGAGGCAAGAAAGTTATTTAGACCTCGTCCGGCAAGAAGCGTTGCTGCCGTAACAGTTCCCGCAACGACTTCTCCGACGATATCCTCCTGAGATATCTCACCGTCTTCAGCGCCGGCTTCCAAGCTCTTTCCCATTTCGTCAAGAACGAGTACAGCCCCAGCAGCGAGTGCTGCAGGGGCAGAAGCGGTGACGGCTACGGCACCAAGCGCAACTTCAGTGGCGATTTCGCCTCCAGTTTCGACATAGTCTCCGATTTCCCGTATCTGCTCATCGGCTTCCATGAAGTCGCCCCAAGCGTTGGCTGCATCGTCAACAGCGTGTGTTTGCGCGGTTTTCACCGCTGCTTCTTCGTCTTCGGCCAGTAGTTCAATATTCGATTGAACACCGACATATGCGTTTTCTCCAACGTCGGCAACTCCAAGTACGAACCTGCCGCCAAGATAAGCTCCGTTCCTTGCGCCATCGCGGACAGTTTCGCCTGCAGCGTTGAGTGTTGGCTCGCATGCTTTCCAGGCGTCATCTGCGGCTTCTTGAACTGTTGAAATGCTCGCGGTTAGGACATCGCCGGAAGAAATATCCCGCCATGCGGCATCTGCACAATCAGCAACGGTGCGTTGCGCCTCCTCGAAGGCCAATCTCGTTTCGGTCGTATCCGGCATTAATTGCTCTATATTTTCAAACGCCATTTAGATCACCGGCCTTGTTTGAGATAAGACCGCTGATACTTCGGCGAGTGCTGAGGCCTTTTCCGTTGTCTCGATGCCGGTACCCCTCTTTCTCAGCTCGTTGAGATGAGCGTTAAACATCGACTGAATGAACAGGTATTGGATTGGTCCCCAGCTTTCGGGTGAGGAGTCATCTTCGAATTTCCAGCTTGAAAGCAGATGGGAGCAAAGCCTCTCTTTGAGGCTGTCGGCAGATAAATCCCTGGCGTCGTCGAGGATGCGTCCAATATTGAAATACCTATAAGCACACCATTCAAACAGTGGCTTCCTCGAGGACAGAGGAGTCCCTGCCATCTCAATCAAGCGTGCCTTCATGGAGTCAGGTATGTCCATCTTGTGCACACAGTCGCAGAAGTTGTATTCCCTTGGCTCATCGAGCTTGAACGGATTAAGCACACAAGAGTTGAGATAGCGAAGCTCTTCAGAAGAAACCTTGTCCTTCGCGCTGTGCTTGCTCTGTGTTGGCGAGTACTCTAGGCCGCGTTCATGCGGTTCGATGTGACAGAGGACAGGTTCGGTCCATTCGTTCTGATATATTGCTGCAACGCCTCGCTGAAGATTTGCAAGCTCTTGGATTTGGCTCTCGTTAAGATTTGCCGCCTTGCTGACAAGCATCCTGTCGCCTTCGTCAGGCAGTTTCCAGGATAAGTCGATGCGATGATTCTGCCTCAAGCCCAGCGGGTTGTTAAGACGCGGTCATTTTGGCGCTTACATCTCACTTTTTGCAGACGTAGAATACGGGTATTGGAATCATAGGAGGGTTCTCATGCCAAATATCGGTAAGGACGACCATCCGAAGCTGTGGTCGCTTATTTTCGTGCTTATCATCGCGCTGACCTTCTGTTGCTTCGTCATGGGCCAAGGACTCAACAGTGGAACCAGCGTCTTCCTGGCAGGCCAAGGTTACGGTGCGAGCCTTGCCGGCGTACTTGCACTCGTCTTCTCCATTGCCGCCGCGTTAGCACGACTGTTCGTCGGCCCTGTTATCGACAACGGCAAGTGCTCACTCGTTATCATCGCCGGCATCGCTATCCTCATAGCAGGAACAGCACTGTCCGCTGTCGTTCAAGGCATCCCCTCTTCACAATCAGCCGTTTGCTGCAAGGCGTGGGCTTTGGCGCAGCAACAACAGCAGCCTCGACCGCCGCAGCAAGCGTCTTACCGCAAGAACGGCTCGGCAAAGGCATTGGATACCACGGCCTCGGACAGGCTATCGCCATGAGCATCGGCCCAGCCTTCGCACTTTACCTAGTAGGAACCGATCCCTCAACGAACCTCTATGTCGGCCTTGCCCTGGTTGGGTTTGCAGGGCTTGTAATCGCCCTCAACGCACGCTATGAAAGTAAATGGCAAACTCTGCCAAGCTCCAGCGCATACCGAATCAAAATGGAAACCCGGCTCGAACTCGACTCAAAAGACGGGCAGGCACCCAGCTCCACCACAGTAACTACATCCGAAACAATTAACAGTGAAAAGTATCCTGAAGGCGACCAGGTGTCCAAGAGAACCCTGCGTGACTCATTCAACATCTTCGAGCCGCGCGCATTGCCTGGCGCCATCCCACAGATGATCATGTGCCCCACTTTTGGCTTTGGCGTCTTCTTTGCTGGTCTGTACGGTACTACTCTCGGCTATACCCACGCCGGTCTCTTCTACACCATCAGCGCGGTAAGCATGATTATCATTCGCATGATTTCAAAGCATTTCATGGACACCGTACCTGCAATCAAAACAATGACCGGAGCCGTCGCGTGCGGCATCCTCTGCTGCCTTATGCTACTTGCCGCACCGTACGGGGAACCTGTCTTCCTGGCGTCCGGAATCTTCTATGGTCTCGCCACTGGCATAAGCCTGCCACTTAATCAAAGCGTAGCGGTAAAGAACACCCCGCCAGAGCGCTGGGGCGCCGCAAACGCCCTGTTCCTGCTCGCCAATGACATCGGCATTGGCTTCGCAAGCGTAATCTGGGGCGTTATCAATGACTCATTCGGGTTCCAGACAAGCATCGTCTGCGTCATTGTCTGCCTTATCGCAAGCTACGCATCCGCCTGGATCGTCTACCCCGCCCGCGACAAGCGGTGGAGGCATTAGAGCGTAAGCGTCAAAATGACCGCGTAGCAGGAAACGTCCAGGACCATTCCGGCATACGGATGGAAAAGTCCTGGACGTTTTCATCTTTGCGTTGCGGTATGCCTTAGGCCGCTATGTCGCTACAGGCCCTCCTCGGCGTTGTTCGCCATCTCGTCGTCGAACGCATCGGGGTCGATGTTAATTATGAAGTCGTCAGGCATCTCTTTGGCCTTCTCGGCAGCGGCTGGGTCGAGCTTGCAGGACTCAGGTACCCTATCCGACCATGGCAGGAACGAGTCCACAACCTCATCGGCGAGCTCGCCGGCGTTGGGCATCTCGGTCAGCAGCCACTCGACGTAAAGCCTGGGATTGAGCCCGTTGGCCTTGGCCGTGGTGGTGACGCTGTATATCGCCGCAGACGCCCGCGCGCCGCGTGGCGCATCGCTGAAGAGCCAGTTCTTGCGCCCTACGACGAAGATTCGCTGGGCCTGCTCGGCGACGTTGTTCGAGAGCTCCAGGTGCCCGTCTTCGAGCACGTTCATGACGTAGGGCCAGAACTCCACGGCGTACTGCAGCGCACGGTGCAGCGCCAGCTTCGGCGAGGCTAGGGGAAGCTGGGCCCGCGCCCATCCCCCGAAGTCCTCCATGAGCGGGCGGAGCTCCGCGTCGCGGGCGGCCTTCCTGTGTTTGTGTTCAATTAGTTGTTGCGGGTTTAGTCACGATGATTTTTCGGGTTTAGGCAGAGCATGCCGACCACGGAATGGTCTTAACTGGATGGTGCTTGTATCTCCGCCAGAAAGGACCGGAAAGGATTATGATCAGCATGCCCCAAGTACAGTCTATCCGTCGTTTGCGGCGGAACGGGGAATCCGTCGCGTCGATCGCGCGGAAAACACATGTCAGCGAGCCGACGGTGCGTAAGTACCTCGCGAAGGAGGATCTGTCGGCCGTGCCGTCGGTGAGAAAGCCGCGCGCGTCGGTGATCGACCCGTATCTGCCCGTGATCGAGCAGTGGCTCGCGGAGGATCGCGCGAACTGGCGCAAGCAGCGGCATACCGCGACCAGGATCTGGGAGCGGTTGAGGGACGAGCATGGCGCGGAGGTCTCCCTGTCCACGGTGACGCGGGCGGTGGCGCGGCTCAGGCGTGAGTTCGCGGCGGAGCGTGATGAGGCGTTCATGGATCTGGTATGGCATCCAGGCGAGGCGCAGGCCGATTTCGGCGAGGTCGACGTGCTGTTGCGCGGCGTGGTGCAGCGGATGCATCATTTCGTGCTTGATTTCCCGTATTCGAACGTCGGTCTGGTGCAGTTGATGCCGGGCGAGAACGCTGAGTGCACGTGCCTGGCGTTGCGCAACCTGTTCGAGTGGCTGGGCGGTGTGCCGGAGCGGATCGTGTTCGATAACGCCGCCGGCGTGGGCCATAAGGGTACGGGGAGCGCGAGCCGCGCCTGACGCACCTGTTCCAGGCCTTCCAGGCGCATTACGGGTTCGATTGTTCGTTCTGCAACCCGTATTCCGGTCATGAGAAGGGCGCGGTGGAGTCCAAGGTCGGCATGGTGCGGCGCAAGCTGTTCGTGCCCCGGCCGAGCGTATGGAGCCTGGAGAACTTTAACGCCGGGCTGCCGGACCGGTGCCTGGAGCTGGCCACGAAACCGCACTGCCGCAAGGACACGGAGGAACGTGGCCTGTTCTCCGAGGACCGTGCGGCGCCGCTGCCGTTGCCCGGGAAGCGTTTCGACGTGGTCACGTGGCGGCATATGAAGGCCGACCGGTACGGCGTGGCCGCGCCCGGGGACGGCATCGTTATTCCGCGGACCGGGCGAACGCGGGCAGAGGGGTGATCGTGGGCCTCCGCGCGCTCGAGGTCGAGGTCCTCGACTCGTCGGGCAAGCATCTGGCGACCCATCCTCGGGCGTACGGCCAGGCCAGCACGAACAGCGAGGACCCGTCCATGCAGTTGGCGCTGCTGTGCAACAAGCCCGCGTCCTGGCCCAACAGCCGGGTACGTGACGCGTTGCCGGACCCGTTGCGGGAATGGCTGGATCGGCAGGACAGACAGACACGCAACGAGGCGCTGCAGACCCTCAAACGCGTTGACAGGGAATCCGGGTGGGCGAACGCGGTCGAGGCGATGCTTTCCATCCTCGAATCGACCGGCGGGGCGGACCGCGCCGGTGTCACACTGCTCGCGGCCAGGCTCGCCGAGGGCGTGGCGGGTATCGAATACGACGATGACAGGCCGGATCTGAGTGAATACGACATCGCGTTCACCGCGGACGTCGGCGTGCAGGAAGGCGGGCGATGAACACGAAGACGGACGAAGGGCTCTACGAGAAGGCCCGCAAGCTGTTCATCTCCAAGGCGAGCATCGACGAATTCGCCGGCTGGGCCACGCCCCGCCAGGTCGACGCCGTCCACCGCCTGCTCGACACGGAACTGGCGAACAGGGAACGCGCGAAGCACGACAGGCTCCTGCGCCGCGCCCGGTTCCCCGTCGTCAAGGGTCTCGACGGCTACGACTTCACGAACGTCAGGCTCCCCGACGGCTACATGCTCGATGAGCTCCTAGGGCTCGGTTTCATCCCGCGCGCGCAGGACCTGGTGTTCTACGGCAAGACCGGGCGCGGAAAGACACATCTCGCGATCGGGCTGGGCATGAAGGCGATCGACATGGGGCTGGGCGTGCGGTTCCATCAGACCGCCGAGCTCGTCCTCCAGCTGGGCAAGGCCAAACGCGACGGCACGCTCGAGACGATGCTCCGGGACATCGGCCGTGCCGACCTGATCATACTGGACGAGTTCGGCTACGTACCCTTCGACATCGACGGGGCGCGCCTGCTCTACCAGATCATCGCGGGCAGCTACGAAAGACGGAGCATCATATTCACCACGAACATCGAGTTCAGTAAATGGGGCACGGTCTTCGCGGACGACAAACTCGCCGCAGCGATCATCGACCGCATCGTGCACCACGGGCGGCTCCTCGAGTTCACCGGCCAGAGCCGCCGCGTCAGTGAGGCCCTCATGTTCGGCAGGAACACCTCCGCGCAACCGGAAAAATAAGGAAAATGCATGCAACTGCCTAAACCGAGGTGGTGACGTTTTCTTGGACTCCCTGACCGGGAGGAGAACCCCCTCATGGCGAAGTACAGCAGGGAGCAGCGCGACAGGGCCGTGGACCTGTACATCAAATACGAACGCTGCGCCGCCGACGTGATCCGCGAGCTCGGCTATCCCAGCAAGGGCGTGTTGCTGTCGTGGTACGCGGACCGGCTCGAGGAGGAGCGCACCGGCGTTCCCTCCGGGCGCGGGGAACGCTACAGGCGGTACACGGACGGGCAGAAACGGGCCGCGGTGGACCATTACCTCGAATACGGCAGACGGCTCAGCCGCACCATGCGGATGCTCGGCTATCCGAAAAGCAAGGAACTGCTCATGGCGTGGATCGACGAGCTCGCGCCCGGCCAACGCAAGTTGAGGCACGGTCCGGTCCCCGAGGAGCTGAAACGCGAGGCGGTGGTCGCGGTCGCGTCCGGACGGCTGAAATCGCGTGAGGCGGCAGCCGAACTGGGCGTGCAGGACGCGACTGTGCGAGAATGGAAACGGCAGATGCTCGCGAAATCCGAGGAGGCGACTGTGTCCGGATCCGGGAAAAGAAGGACCGTCGTGGAATCCAAGGAGCCGTCCGTCAAGCCGACCGTGGCTCCGAACGCGTCGGACGCGGCCGGTCCGGCGGATGCGTTGGCGTCGATGGAGAGGAAAGTGGCGGAGCTCCAGGCCCGTCTGGACGAGTTGGACGCCGATGTCGAACGGCAACGACGGGAGAAGAGGGAACTCGACATCGAGATCGCGATCCGGAAGGGCGCGTTGGAGCTGTTGGGAAAAGAGCCGGGCGCAGACCCGGAAAACCTGACCAACCGAGAGAAGACACTCCTCGTCAAGACCGTTAGCGAGACGCTGGGCGTGACGGCCAGGAGCCTCTTGCCCGTGGTCGGCATCGCGCGCAGCACGTACCATTACCAGCTCAAGTCCATGAAACGTCCTGACAAAGACGCGCCGCTGCTGGAGCTCGTGCGCGAGGCGTTCGAGAACAGCGAACGCCGCTACGGGTACAAGCGGATCCACCTGGAGCTGAAAGGCATGGGCGTCAGGGTATCGGCCAAACGGATCATGCGGCTGATGACCTCACATGGCCTGGTGCCCCTGTTCAAGAGCGCGAAGCGGTACAGCTCGTACAAGGGCGAGCTCACCAAGGCGCCGAAGAACCTGGTGAACCGCGATTTCCACGCCGAGCGGCCGAACATGCTGTGGGTCACGGACCTCACGGAATTCTCGATCCCCGCGGGGAAGGCCTACCTGTCGCCCGTGATCGACTGCTACGACGGCATGCCGGTCGCCTGGACGATCGGCACGAGCCCGAACGCCGAGCTGGCCAACGGCATGCTCACCGACGCCTGCTCCACGCTCAAGGACGGAGAGAAGCCGATCATCCACAGTGACCGCGGCTGCCACTACCGGTGGCCGGAATGGATCCGCATCTGCATGGACAACAACCTGACGCGTTCGATGAGCGCGAAAGGCTGTTCTCCGGACAACGCGGCCGCGGAGGGGTTCTTCGGCCGTCTCAAGCAGGAGTTCTTCCACAAGCGCAGCTTCGCGGGCGTCTCGATGGACGGGTTCATCAACATGCTCAACGACTACATGGTCTGGTACCGGGACAGGCGGATCAAGACGGAGTTCGGCATGAGCATCATGGATCGTCGACGCGAGCTCGGTCTTGTGACATGATTGGTGGTGATGGAATCAACGATGAGTCCAACAAAACGGCACCGCCTCCCATTGCGCAATATCGCGCGCAATATTACGCAGCGTATTGGCTCTCCGAATGCGTGTCTGCTAAACCTCGTGTTGCTCTATCAGCGAGCTTTCCGACTGCGCAGCTCAGGCAACATCACGACGAACAGGATGACCGCCACAATCGCGGTCAGCAGATCGGCGATGGCCTGCGCGGCGATTACACCCTGATAGCCGGCCAGCCGGGAGCCGACGAACAGGGTAATCGCCAGCATCACACCCTGCCTGCTGATCGACAGCACAAAGGCGCCGACCGCCTTGCCTGCGGACTGGAAGGTGCAGGTCGTGACCATCACGACGGCTACGCACACCAGGCTCAGCAGCTGAACCCGCAGCATGCCGGCGCCCAGCGTGATGATGGTGGCGTCCTCGATGAAGAATCCCATCAGTAGACGGTCGGACAGGCTGAGCACCACGGTCATCACCAGAGCGAACAGGGACAGGAACAGGTAGGAAAAACGCAGAATGCCGCGCAGTCGAGGCATATTGCGGGCGCCGTAGTTGTAGCCGATCAGCGGCTGCGCGCCGAACGCGAATCCCACGAAAACCAGCACCGCGATCATGATGACTTTCAGCGCGATGCCCATCGCGGCTACCGCGTCGGTACCGTAGGGGAGCAGGAACAGGTTGATCATGACGATGCCGACGCTCTGCGTGAGGTTCGTGATCGCCGAGGGGATGCCGATGGCGAGGATGCTCCCGACCTCCCGGGCCGTGACCGCCAGACGCCGGCGCGCGCGGTCGATGACGGTCCGCGGGTCGATGGACAGGTTGCTGCTGTGACGCAGCGTGAACCAGACGAAATAGGCGTCGGTGCAGATGTTGGCGATCACGGTGGCACCGGCCGAACCCGCAGCGCCCCAGCCGAATCCGTGGATGAACAGGGGATTGAGCACGATGTTGACCGCCGTGCCGGCCACCGAACCGATCATGGACTGCACGGCGTGGCCTTCGGTGCGCAGCAGGTCGACACGATGATGAACGGCGAGCCGACGATGATCAGCGTGTAGAAGTCGGAGGCATACTGCCAAGTGTCGTCAGTGGCGCCGAGCAGCGCGAGCATCGGGTCGCGGAACGCCAGGCCCAGCACCAGAATCAGCAGGCCGGTGGCGATGGCGGCATAGAAGCAGAACGCGCTGAGTCGCTTGCCGTCGGCGAACCGGTGTTGGCCGAACAAGCGCGAGATGACCGAACTGCCGCCGAGGCCGAAGATGTCGCCGAGGGCGATCATCACGGTGAACACTGGCGCGGTGAGGGAGACGCCATATCGGTGTTTCCCGTATGCGCGATGAAATAGGTGTCGACCATGTTGTACACCAAGGTGACCAGCATGCTGAGCACCACGGGCATCGCCAGCGAGAAATACGCCTCCGGAATCGGCGCCTTTTCGAAGAGTTCGTTATCCATTTCCGTCCCTTGGTGTTTCGTTCTTCAGTCACTGTGCAGGATGCCGTTCGGCGTGCATCACAGGCATTGTAGAGGCAACAGTGTGGACAACGGGCGGGGGAGTATCTCATGATGCGGTGAGGGCGTTGATGATGACGCATCGTGTATTGGCGGCCGTGTGCATCGTATGTGAACCTGTGCTGGCGCGGCGTACGCACGATGGGAAAAGAAAGAATATATGGACCCCGTTGTCCCGGTTATTGTTCAGTTTTACTGTGTTGAATTATTGCGTTATTCAATTATTGTGGTGTGCCGGCCGATTGCGGCCTGCGGGGGATTGCCTTCGTATGTGTCGTGCAATCTCATGAACGGGATTGTTCGCTAGATTCAGCGAGCGTCCTTGTTGGCGGCGTTGATGATGTCGGCGAACATCTTGGAGTCGGCGTAGCCGGCGCGGGCGATGGCATCCATACCGGAGAGGGCGAGACCGCGAATCATGGAATCCTTGAGAGACATAATCATTACCTTTCGTTTGCGCATCGCCGTGAGCGGCTTTGCGATTGTTGTTTAAGCTTTGTTGTTATGGGGTCCGTGGCTAATCTGATTGGATTGCCGGACCGGAGCCGATGGCTCAGCGAGCGTTCTTGTTGGCTTCGTTGATCAGGTCGACGAGCGTGCTGCTGTTGGCGCGACCGCACTGGCTCATGGAGCTCAGGCCGTACACAGCCAGACCGCGAATCATGGAATCCTTGAGAGACATCATGTTTCCTTTCGTTGGTCAAAACCTTGGGGCTTTGAGTTTTGTTTATCGGCTTCTTTCTGAAACCGGTTTCAGAATAACGCAGTCCGATGACAAACGCAAGGGGACTATTCCGCTCTCGGCGTTTCTGGCGGAATATCGCCGTTCTTTAGATACCATTCGGTAGTTAAGAGGTTGTCTAGTCGACCTTCTGACGGCCTTGTTCTGAGCGTACGGTTTTCACGAGGTATGGCCTCATGTCGCGGAAATCGTACGCTGAGTCGTCGTAAGCGTACGGTTTTCACGAAATGGGGTCTCATCTCGTGAAGAACGTACGCTGAGTCGTCGTAAGCGTACGGTTTTCACGAAATGGGGCCTATCTTCACCGGATTTTGGGCACACCGGCCTTGAGCAGCTTGGTCTCAAGATTGATGGGGCGTAGCAGATCCTCATAGAACACATGGACGATTTCGGTGACGCCCTGTTCCCGGAGATGCCGATCACGTCTGCGGTCGTACTCCATTTTCGCCTGGAGGCTTGCGCGATTCTTGTTGCTGATGTCGGCGTATTTGGCCATGCCGTCGTATTCTGCCACGATGATGCGGCCGTCTGCGAGCTTCCAACAGAAATCGACGCGATATGACATTGCGGGATTGTCGGGATTCATGAACTGCACCTGCAGCAGGGGAATGCCGAAAGACAATTCGGTGATCTGGCCACGCATCAATGATTCGCCGCCGTTTTCGCTCAGGGGATCCGCGTACTTCAGCAGCTTGGTCACGGAGACCTCGTCGCAGACGCTTTGAATCATCAGCGACTGCACCTCTTCGATGGTCGTCAGGGACTTTCTCAGAGCCGAATCGTATATGGGCAGCGCCTGTGGGAATGGGAATGCCGCGCAGTCGAGCAGCGTTCGCGCCGGAGTCGTCAAGAGAATGCCGTTATGCTTCCGCGTCGGAATCCGATTGATATAGATGCGGTTGAGACGCGCCTCGTCTCCGCCGCCGATGCCGGACTTCGAGGCGATGTGCACTGTGCCGTCGTGCAGGGAATAGTTGTGCTGCAGTCCGTATACGCACGCCGCACTCAACCCCGCAAATACCCACTGAGGGTGGATTGCGGACAACGCACGTATGACCTGCAATGACTGTTGCTCTCTGGTCATGGTGTTCCAAAGTGTTCGGTCGGCGTACAGGTTCTTATACGGTGACACCAGCTCCCCGGCATGCAGGCGACGTTTCAGGGCGCGCCGTTGCGCATCACTGGTGCCATAGCAGCAGCGACGCTCCTGCTTCGCCTGCTGCAGCAGTGCAGAAACTTCCTTGTGTTCTTTCATATCTCGACGCTAAGGGTGATTTTGATCGTTGCACAAGCTCAACCGGCAAATGTGGATACTATGTCACGCGAATTGTTGCTGTGGATAACTTGAATCGACGTCGACGGCTTTGCCGACGGTCTTGTCGGAGGCGATATTAGCCTAGGACACCTTGCTGCGCCGCCTTCCATACCGAAAACAGTCATCAGTGACACCGGGGGCATCTTCAGCGTACGTTCTTCACGAAATCAGCTGCCATTTCGTGAAAACCGTACGCTCAGAATGACTCAGTGTACGTTCTTCACGAGATGAGGCCCCATTTCGTGAAAACCGTACGTTGACGACGATTCAGTGTACGTTCTTCACGAAATTAGGGATGATTTCGCGGAAACCGTACACTCACCGCAACTCAGCGTACGGTTTTCACGAAGTTATCGATTTGGGTATAGGTTCCCCGTCATGAACTACAATGAATCGCGGCGAAAAACGGAGAACCGAAGTCGGAACGCGGCTGAACGGATATGGGTGTGACTGGATGGCTGTCATAGTGATGCCGGTTCTCTAACATACGCAATAACAACAACTGACAACAACAGGGGAGACAAGGATGGCGAGAAGTGCGGGCCGCACCCGGCCGGTGATCAAGGACGTGGCCAAACTGGCCGGAGTCTCGGCACCGACCGTCTCCCGGTATCTCAACGGCACCGTCAACGTCACCGAAGACAAGCGTGAACGCATCGCCAAGGCCATCAAGGAGCTGGGCTACGAGCCGAGCATTGTGGCGCGCGCTCTGTCGAACCGGGAGATGGACTCCGTGGTGGTGTTCGCGGCCAATCCTTCCGCCTTCTCCACGTCCGAAACGAACCATGGGGTGGAGGCCGCCGCCCGTAAACGTCGGTTCCTGCTCAATATTGTTTCTTTGGACGAGTCCGACATGGACTCCGTCAAGGCTCGCGTGCGCATGGGTTTGTCGATCAGGCCGGCGGGCGTGATCGTCTACGAGTACGACCGGGCCGGCATCGCCGCACTGGAATACATTCCCAAAGATATGCCGATGGTCGTGGTGGGTGGCAGCTTCGGCGACGGTGAATACCAGGTCATCAACGCCGAAAGGGATGGCGGCCGTTGGATGACCATGCATCTGCTGGATCTCGGCCATCGCACCGTGTTCCATGTGGGGCGTCCGGAAGGTCCGACCGATAACACCCGCACCAATGGGTGGCGTGACGCGCTCAAGGAGCGCGGCGTCACGGCACCTGACCCAATCATCGTGCCCGACGATGATTTGGAGGAGTCGGTCAAGGCTGGACGCACCTTGGGCCGTCGTGGTGATGTGACTGCGATTTTCGCCGGCAACGACGAGACTGCCATCGCTGTGATCCGGGGTCTAAGGGAGGTTGGTCGCCGCGTGCCTGCTGACGTGAGCGTCGTAGGCTTTGACGACCGCAACTTCGGTGCCATGTGGAATCCGGCGCTGACCAGTTACACCCAGAACTTCCTGGACATGGGGGAGCGGTCCTTCCGAATGCTGTTCGAACAGATCCAGGCCAAGCGCGCCGGCGATGACGCGCCGCCCTCGCAGGTCGAGGTGGTGCAAGGCAAGCCGTGTCTGCGAGCCTCCGAACGCGCGTACGGCGACGGTGAAATCGCGTAGTCGATGGGGCGTGCGTATCAATCATAGTGACTGTAGCGCATCCATATCGTGGTGAGGAGTCTCTCATGCCGAACTGTAAGCGCTTACCTTAAGTAGTTTGTGATATGGTTTACGTCATACTAATAGATATTCTAAATCATAGTGTTTTGCAAGGGCTTTTGCGGAAAATGGCTATTTATCAACAGTTTTCGAAAAGTCCGCATGACGGGCGACTGTGAGCACGCTTTATGGTAACCGCTTTCTGTAGCATTATCGTTAGAGTATGACTTTTGAACAATCGGCAACTCTGAAGACTCAGCCCCAGACCTCGGGCACTATCTCAGCGGCAGACGCCGTGATGCAATCGGCCCGCGACGAACGCATCCCCGGCAAACTCATCTGTACGATCATGGCCGTGGTCATTGTTATCGTGTTCGTCGCCATGCTCCACGCCCTACGTAACCGGAAGTAGGTTGTAGGCGGGATTGGTCTGACTGGTATCCGCCACAGCCGGGTTCGGTAGAGCGGCTACCAATCGGCCAGTGTCTCTATGGCATCGAATCCTGTTCTGCGATGTTGTTCGTCAAGGTTGTTCCAGTAAGGTGATTCATCGGTGAGCATGTCGTACGGGAGCTTGATACGTCTGCGATCCGTGTGGCTATGTAGTCGCCGAGTTTCGGCATCAGGGTCGGTGATGAGGGATGCGAGCATTGCGGCATCGTACAGATGTCTATCTCCATATCCGGCATGGTCTGCTTGGTATGCGGCGCTCTTAAGAATCAACGCGCCAAGCAGATCCGCGTCGGTAGCGGGACGCACGTCGAGACCGCCCATGATGGCGTGCAACTGCACCATGAGACCGCCGGTGAGCAGTCATGATTCGGCAATGCGCTCGGCCACCATGTATACGATATTCCACGGATGAGCGCCGCTGGGGATTGCAATGCGGGAAATCATTGCTCATTTCCTTGTTGTATGCCGTGATGAGTTCTGTAAGGGTTTCGAGCCCCTGCGCGTCGTTCTCTCGGGTCGTTGGATTCGGCCAGATCAGCGGCGCATACGCCGATGGGCATGGGCCCCTGCCCGGCGGGCAGAAAATCAGCGAGATGCCGTGATTCGGCGGGAGACCTCGTGATGGCCCCAGCCCTTCTGTTCGGTAGTGGTACCGCTACACCGACTCTCCCCGACACTCCAGTGCCGCCGATATCAGTGAATGCCCAGCCTGATGTCGGTAGAGTAAAGGCTATTGGCTTGGTCTCGACGGCGAGACTTCTCCAATGGCCAATATGCACTGTTGCAAAGGAGCATGCGGTATGCAACCAATCAAAGCCATTCAATACGGCTGCGGCAAAATGGCGAAGTACACGATTCGCTATATGCACGAGAAAGGCATTCAAATCGTCGGTGCCATCGACGTGAACCCGGAAGTCGTGGGCATGGATGCCGGTGTGTTTGCAGGCATCGGCCCCATCAATGTGCCGATTCGCGCCGATGCCGAGGCTGTACTCAACGAGTGCGACGCGGATATCGCGGTAGTCACGCTATTCAGCTTCGAGAACGAAATCGCCACCATGTGCGAGCAGTGCTTGGCCCGCGGCATCAGCGTGATCACCACCTGCGAGGAATGCATCTACCCGTGGACCACCGATCCGGCCACCACGAACCGTCTCGACATCATCGCCAAGGAAGCCGGTGCCACCATGGTCGGCTCCGGCATGCAGGACATCTACTGGGTGAACATGGTCTCCACCGTCGCCGCCGGATGCCACAGCATCAAGAAGATCACCGGTGCGGTGAGCTACAACGTCGAGGAATACGGCCTGGCTTTGGCCAAAGCGCACGGTTGCGGTCTGACCGCCGAGGAGTTCGAGGCCGAGCTTGCGCATCCCGAAACCGTGGTGCCCTCGTATGTATGGAATTCCAATGAAGCGCTGGCCCAGAAGCTTGGGCTTACCATCGCATCGCAGACCCAGGCCAGTGTGCCGTATTTCAGCGATGTCGACGTGTATTCCGAAACGATGGGCGAGACGATTCCGGTCGGCAAATGCATCGGCATGTCCGCCGTGGTAACCACCGAAACTAATCAGGGCATCACGTTGGAAACTGCCTGTATCGGCAAGGTGTACGGGCCGGATGATGGCGATATGTGCGATTGGAAGATCGAGGGTGAACCGGACGTGGAGTTCCACGTGGTCAAGCCGGCGACCGTCGAACATACGTGCGCCACAATCGTCAACCGCATTCCGGACGTGCTCAACGCGCCAGCCGGATATGTGACGGTCGATCAGCTCGATGAAATTTCATATCTCACGTATCCCGCCGCGCTGTACGTGGCATAGACCCATATTTTCAGGGATGAAGGCCGGCACTCATAAGGTTGCCGGCCGGTATCAGGCGGCCAGAGTCGACGTGCGTGGCATCACCTGGAACTGGATATGGTCATGGGTGATGTCATCGGGCCGTTCATGCCGTAGGTTCGACTCGATCAGCGTCACCATGCGATCGATAACCGTACGAGCCATTGCGGGGACGTCTATCGCCACAGTGCTAATGGGTGGGTTGGCGCAGTCGGAGAAGGGGATGCCGTCGAATCCCATGAGCCGTCCGTCGTCG
>OGXQ01001445.1_pt1 | contig 17912 bp, 17 predicted proteins | sample 1576291 | NCBI WGS metagenome assembly OGXQ01 (sample SAMEA3541575, study PRJEB24748) | human gut metagenome | biome: human gut; feature: human-associated habitat; material: faeces | place: China | collected 2012 | reverse complement strand
AAATCACACAATCAGTTTACCCATATGAAGTTCAATGAACAGGAGAATTCAGTAGAACAACTGTATTTTCCTGTTTTTTTTGTTATTTATTTAACAAATACAGTAGAGGAGGGATACTATGAGCATATAAACAAATTTAATAATTTATTTTTGATTTTCAAGTATAACTGATAAAAAAGAAGGGTGGAGACGAGATTGGATAATATTGAATTAGTAATTTCAGAAAGTACAAATAATTATGTAACAAAAATCAACCTAAATACTATGCCGATATATACAAAAAAATTTTTAGCAGAGAACAATGCTACTGATATTTTTAAGTATATTAGAGTCGGGTTATTTAAAAGTAAAGAATTCTTTGGATGTATAGATTTGTTGGTTTTTACGTCAACTATGGATGCAATTAATGAATTAATGGAATTATTCCCGGATATACATATAAAGCCGAATAATAAAAATGCTATATTAATTTCATCAGTATATGATACACATACAGAGGTGATTAAAACAATTATTGATAAATTGTCAGATATAGTAGATATTTATATGTAAAAAAATTTTTGAGCTACTTGGAAAAAACTAAGCAGCTCTTTTTTTATCACATTTTGACGTTTTAGAGATTTTGTGGTATAATATAGAAAAAAATGAGAAAGAGGTATAAAAATGTCCAAATTTAAAATTGCAAAACAAATAGTGAATAATAACGAAAATTGTAGAAATGGATGTGGGTTTGGCTGTTTGATTTATTTTTTATCAGGAGCTATAAGTTCACTAATTTGTTTTATAATAGAACATATTAATTTGTCAACTAATGTTGTCTTATGTTTAGAATACATAATATCTGCTTTAGTTTGGATAATAATAATTCTTTCAATAATGATATATTCAAAATTTAAACTATGTGAACTACTCGCCAACAAGTTACCGAGCTTCCTATTTCAACCACAACGGTTATTATCATATCTATATAAATAGCAGTTTTCCCATCATGTCCATAGGCTTTTGAGTTTGGCTCGTTCCGAACCTACTGTTATTAAGGATTTAGGCAACATTCAAAAGCCTAAGTCCTTCTTTTTTTATATTTATTGCAGCATTTACATCTCTATCGTGATGTGTATTACAACAAGGGCAATCCCATTTTCGCACTGTTAATTTTTTAACATCAGAATTTTGATAACCACAAGCACTACAAAGCTGACTGCTTGGAAAAAATTTATCTACTTTAATAAGAGAACCACCAATATCAGTTAGTTTATATTGTAACATATTTATAAACATACCATAGCCATTATCAAGAGTAGCTTTACCATTACCAAAGCCTTTGTTTGATAACGCTTTCATATCAAGATTTTCTACACAAATACAATTATACTGTTTGGTTATCGCAGTAGATAATTTATGTAGATAATCTTTACGTTGATTTGAAATATGTTTATGAATTTTGGCAATTCTCTTTTTTTGCTTATTATAGTTATTACTCCCTTTGATTTTATTTTTTAATTTATGTTGTTCTTTGGCGAGTTTAATTTGATTTTGTCTATAATATTTATGTTCTCCCATTGGTATATTGCCGTTACTATCACAATATAGACCATCTGATTTATAATCAAGACCAATAGTTGATGCTTCAGTAATAACAGCCGGTGTAATTGTAATATCATATTCAAATAAAACGGAAGCATAAAACTTACCATCATTATCCAAAGTTATAGTGGCAGATTTTAACTTCCAATCACTTTTGGGATTACGATGTAGTTTAGCTTTTATATAACCAATTTTAGGTAATTTAATTGTTTTATCAGATAAAGCAATTGTATTTTTTTGATTGTTGGTAGTATAAGATTTTTTACTATGCTTTGATGATTTGAATTTAGGGAATCCAATCTTTTTGTTGGTAAAGAAATTTTTATATGCTTTCTCTAAATTCAATTGAACATTAGCAAGAGCTAAACTATCTACTTCTTTGAGAAATGGATACTTCTTTTTATATTGTGCCGGTGTTGTTTTTAACATCGTACCGTATTTTTCATAGTAGTCAATTTTATCAGCAAGCATAAGATTAAAAACCTTTCGGCAACAACCGAAGGTTTTAATAAACATTTCTATCTGTTTTTCATTTGGATATATCCTATACTTGATTGCTTTATTCATAATTGACAATTTTGTTGCCTTTCTATATATTTTTTTATATTATCTTCTGAAGTAGAACCTATTGTTTCACAAAAATAAGAACCATTCCAAAGTTGACCTTTCCATAATTTTTTTCTAATTTCAGGGAACTCTTTTAATAAAGCATTTCCACTAATTCCTTTAAGATATTTAACTATTTGAGTAACTGATATTTTAGGTGGTGCGGATATAAAACAATGAACGTGGTCATTATCACCGACTTTACAATCAATAATAGAAAAGCCTTTTTCGTTTGCAATATATTGGACTAATTCGTATAACCTATTACTGATTTGTGAAGTCAATACTTTCCTTCTATATTTAACACACCAAACTAAATGATAGTTAATGTTGTATACGCAAGTCCTTGCATGAGTATAATTATTCTTCATACATATAGTATATCATAAAACGTCAATATAATCAATAATTTTCATAATATTTATAATACATATACAAATATAAAAGGACTTTCATCTCGGATACAAGTAACCAAGAATTCCCGTCCTTACTACTTAAAGAATTACATTTAACTTTCTGTTATGAAAAATCCGAATGGTATCAGCAAACAAAAGCTGATTTGTCAGAATTGCTTGATAAAGGTGTATACGGTGAATATCTTGTATTTAAGAAATTATCAAAAAGATTTAAAAAATTAGATGAAAATGCAAAAGTGTATACAAGTGTGATAATTCCACTTGGTAATGATAATTTTGCTGAAATTGATATGTTGATTGTTTCAAAATTTGGAATCCATGTTTGTGAAGTAAAAAATAGGGTAGGAACGATAACCGGGAACATTCGTGATAAAACATTATCTGTTCAGGCAGGCAATGAAGTGTACGAAATGGAAAATCCTTTTTATCAGAATAGCATACATATGAACTATATAAGAACATTGTTATATAATCATCTTGATAATTCTGATTTTATTGTAAAGAAACTATACGATAATTCATTTTGTAATACGATAATTCGCAATGATTCTCTTGTATTTCCAAATAATTTCTACAACGGTGGATTATACGAAAATTGGGCTAACTTATCTTTCTCAAACATAAATAAGTACACTCACAGTGGAATTTACTTAACAAAAGATGAACAAGAAGAAATATCAAAAGTTATAGAGAGATTGCCACAATATACATATGCTCAAAAACAAGCAAAAATTAAAATTCGAGAGCAAAAATATAACAATGGCGAATTCAAAGAAAATAACAATTATACAATCGGATATTTTAGTTTCAATAATTGTCAGCAACATTTGTATACAATAGAAAAATCAAATGATACGATAACAACATACTATTGTCCGTTTGACGGTTGGTTTAGAACTTTTCCTGATGCTGAATGCAATAAAGTATGTAGAAGAACTATGCGATTTGATCAAGCATTTGACTATTATCGAAAATCAATACGAAAAAATGGTTGAGTTTGTTCGTAAATACTGTATAATGTAAATGTAAACAAATATCATAATAGGGGTGAATATAATGATCAAACATAAATTAATACCATTACTTACCGCCGCAGCAATATCTTTTTCAATACCGGCTTTTGCACAAGACTACAATGATGTTCCTGAGAACCATTGGGCTTATACATATATTGAAAATGCAACCGAAAACGGCATCTTTGAAGGTTATGAGGATGGTTCTTTCAAGCCGGAAAAACAATTAACACACGAAGAATTAACCAAAGTGATTATCTCATTGATGAAAGATAAGTTAAACGATATTCCATCTGATAATCTTAATGATGATATACCTAATCGTGATTATTGGACAAACCGTTGGGACAATTGGTCACAACCATATTTGAATATTGCATTGAATTCAGGAATACTTAATACCAATGATACTGCATATGCATACAAGAATATGTTGGTATCAAGAGAAGATATGAGTAAAATAGTTGCCAGAGCTATTGAGTATATGGGTAGTGAACATATAGATAATACAGACGAATATACAAATAAAATATCAGATTGGAATAATGTATGCGGCTTATGCAAACCGTATGTAGCACAAGTTTATGCAAAAGGAATTATAACAGGTTATGAAGATGGGACTTTTAGAGGAACTAATTATGTCACAAGGGCAGAGCTATCTGTTATAGTAGAAAAATTATCAAAAAATAAAATTTAATACGTTATATTACAATTTGGCATTGACTTTGAGAGTGAAATGTGGTATAATATAGGTATAAAGAAAAGAAATATAATTTAACTTTGAAAGGGGTTTTAAATATGTTAAAGAGAACAAAACAAATCATAACTGCCATATTGGCAACAGCTACTATTGCTTCATCAGCTATCCCTGTATTCGCATCTACATATTCAGATGTAAGTGATAGCCATTGGGCTAACAGCTATATTAACAAAATCACCGGACTTGGAGCTTTCAGTGGCTACGAAGATGGAACATTTCGCCCTGATAATGTGATTACTTATCAGGAATTCACTAAAACAGTTGTCGGACTTATCTTAAATCCATTGGAAGATAAGATTGAACCTGTTGAAGATGGATATGAAATTTATAAATTTACACCGGCAGTTCTAAGCGGTAAAGAACCATATGATGCTGATTACCGTTGGCATCACGCTTGGGACGATTGGGCACAACCATATTTGAATTTTGCTCTTGATAAAGGGTTAATCAAATATGATAATTCAATTATGGATACCGAAGATTATAACTTCGGCGGTCCGAGGGATGAGATGAGCCGTTTTGATATGGCAAAACTAATCGCAAGAACTATGGATTATTTGGGTGAAGAAAAAATTGAAAATACTGATGTCTACAAAACAGCTTTAAAGGACTATGACTATATTCCTAATGAATATAAGGATTATGTTCTTCAATCATACGGCAAGGGTGTATTAAGCGGTTATGAGGACGGCAGTTTTCACGGTGACAGAAAGCTAACTCGTGCTGAAGCATCCTCTGTATTGGTTAGATTGGTAGATCAAAGCATGAGAGAAACAAAAGGTAAGAGAACATATATGTATCAAGGTAAAGAAATCACTTGGACTTCTCCAATCCGTGATGATGTACCGAAAGAATATCAGGTTAGTATGAGTGATCTTTTCGGTATGAGTAATAGTGTTGATGGTCTTAAAGAAGGGGTAGTCGATGTTGAAGACTATCTTGGTCGTAATTATCTATGTTCTGAAAAGACAATAAAACTTGAAGATGTCGTATTGCAATCTCTAACATATGATGCAGATACAAAACAAGCAACATTTACTATTCCTGACCTTTTGCCTGACTGTTGGCAATTTGTTGTGAATGATGGACGTTACTCAGAACCGGGTGAATATACGATTGAGATTCCTGATATGCATGATATTACAATTCAACTTTTGCCAAAGGATATAACTTCTGATGTTAACGAAACTGCAAGAATTATTGTCTATGTTAACGGCGTAAATGAATTTGTTGACGGAAAAAGACAAATTGTAAGAATAAATCATGTTTATTTCAACCGTTGTTATGACGGTAGTGATGAATATGATAATTGGCAGCAGGGTAAATCATATAAAGAATATATAGATGAATTTGGAACAAACCTTGATGAAAAAGAACTTCAAAAAATATTTGGTTAAGACAATTAAGTGACAGATAAGATGCCTCTCTTCGCAGGGGCATCTTAGTATAAAGTAGGTGATTCATATGATTGTAGCAGCTATTGTGTGAAATAAGGTTAAAAGATGTAGGTTAACTCCTATATCTATTTTTTGACCTTTTTTTCAAGCGTTTACTTTGTAAATCAAAGGTTTAAATTTTAAAACATTAAAAGGAGAGTGGTTCAAATGAACTTGAAAAAAACAATATCAGCAATAATGTCTTTGGCAGTCATTGGTTCTTGTATAACAATACCTTTAACAGCTAAGGCAGAAGTTCAAACAACAGATTGGCAGACAGTTGATTGGTCAGCTAATCAATATGTTACAGACGATTTATCTTATACATATAACAAAGATATAGATTTTTGGAGATATGTAGATAAAGATGTTATTGAAAACAACGGTAATAATACCATTTGGAAAAGCAGTTTAGGCGAGCTTTCGGATAATGAAGTAAACGTAATATTTAATGGAATGGAAGTTGTTAAACCTATTGAAAGTTCGTATTACGAAATGCCGGACAATGTAAAAGATTATCTAAGAAACGGTGGTAATCCGAATAATATCAAAATGAAGTTTGATGTTGATTTGGATATTGATGTTGATGAAGATGATTCAAGTAAAAGCATTGCAGAAAAAAAAGCAGAGCAGATATTTGAAAACAGTCAAGTTGAATATCGTTGGACAACGGATGAAAACGGCGAACCTCAGCTTGCATTGAAAATGAGACCGAAATTTCAATTACAAAAAGGTAAAGAATATGATGAAAATGTAAAACTACCATACATTGATTATTCAAAAACACCGACTTTACCAAAAGCTCAATATCCATACAGCAGTGTTATCTTTTCAATGTGGCAGAAAGATAAGCCGAAAAGTGAAAATGAGGTACAGAAGCATTATGGTGCTTTGGAAGTAATTGAACCTGAAGATCCGAGATATGATACATATGATTCGGACCGTTATGTATTTAACGGTTTTACATACGGTAATATCGGCAAAAACGGTACTATTTTTGAAGGTATGATACTGCCAAACTATGAGGCAGGTCAAGTAAATAAAGAGGGATTATGGAAAGATACCATTCAAGCAGATACTCTTGAAAGTAACAGTATCCGAATAGGACAGCAGTATAAGAGTAGAGGCAATTTGTGGTATTACACATATGGCGGTGCTGTCGGTTACAGTTTTCATTTTCCTTTGAAAATATCATTCTCAATAGACGATCATCCGACTATTAATATGAGATTGATTGATAATCATGATAACAGTTGTGTTACAGAAAAACTGTTTACTATAAACTTCAATGATGACGGTACTGCACAAGTAACTAAGTTTTTAAATGATAAGAAAAACAACATTACTATTGATGGTTTGTTTTTGGACAAACTGCAACTTGTATCATATGAAGTTGTAGATGCCGATACCGGAAATGTCGAAAAATCTCAAATAGCCGATAAATCTACACAATACAGTGAAATATTTGAGTTTGCAAAAACAGCAGGTTCATTGCATAAAATAGTTAATCTGTATTTTGGTGATGATTTACCACAACTTGAAGTAAAATACATAGACAGCTCAACAAATACTGTTGTTAAGCAAGAAACAGTTAACGGAAATCCGTTTGAAACAGGTCAGCAAGAAGTCAATATTAATTATACGATTGGCAGTGTACCGGGTTATGTAATTAAAGGATATACTGTTCTTGAAGATGATGAACAAGAAGAAGTCTCAACCGGTACAGAAAATGATGTTGTTGTTCCAATTAAAAAAGTACGTCCTAAGAGAATTCTACACGTAAACCTTGCTCCTAACGATGGAGATAACGGTGACGGTGATCCAGATGATGATGCACCTACAAAGATTATAAAAAGATATGTAGACGAAGATGATAATCCGGTAGATGATGATAAGATTATACCGGGTGAAAGTGTTACAGGACAAGAGGTAAAAAAGATTTGTACAACAATAGATTATAATACTGCTGAATATACTTTGGTCCGAGTTGTTATAACGCATAAGGACGGAAAAGTAATTAATACCTACACCGAAAACATTCCAAATGAAGTATGTGTAGATGTAACAGAAGTAGAACCGACCGTTATTGTAAAAATTGTTGTAAAATCAAACCGACCTGATGAAAGTAAAATAGAAAAAGATTGTTCAAACGGAAGTTTGAAATTTAGTAAAACAATAAAACACACTGTTTATAATGCAAAAGGCGAGCCGAAAACTTGTATACATAAGATTAATGTTACATCCGGTATGGAAATTGAACCGTTCCAAATAAACGGAAACTATTATGAGAAAAACTTTTCTCACGAAGATAGTCCAAATTGGAAACCAAATCACTTCCAAAGCGGTTATGGATTTAATTTCTGCGATCCAAGTCTAAATCACGGCGGTCAAGAGGGAACAGATACATTAACAGCATATTGTTGGGTAAAACTTAATGAAACAAAATCTCAAAAGAAATATTGCAGCAGCAGTTTTGGAGAGGAATATGCAAGTGAAGTTGATCCACCAACAAAAGTAACTGTTCAAAACGAATTTGATGATTTTTGGGGATTTGATGATTTTGTAACTCAAATGCAGCCAAAAGTTTTTGATTTAGAAGATGTTAAATATAGTCGAACTGATGAAAAAAAAGGTGAATATGCTCGTTATATAGTAACGGCACGTATACCTGAAACAAGGATAACATATTCCGATAGCGAAAATATGAGAAGAAGAATATTCACACCTGTTTCATTATCTGATGGTAATCATAAAGTTCAATTTAAGTATTCCGGCGGTGGTATTAACAATACTGAATTCTGTTATGAATTCACAAAGGATTATATCATTGAAGGTAATATTTATGAAAACAATCATACTTTTGAGGGTATACCGGGTGATGATGATGATAACTCAATAATTTGGAATTAAATCAGTAAAGGTGCTGATTTTCAGCACCTTTGTTAAGGGGGAAATGCTATGCTAACTGAAGAACAATTAAGATTGGTAGAGGATAATATCAATTTGCCAAAGCAAATTTGTTATAAAATGCTTACAGAATCAAAAATAAGAAATGATGCAGACTTATATGAAGATTGTATTGCAACAGCTAATGTAAGTCTGTGCCAAGCAGCTCAATCATATAACAAGAAAAAAGGCGAATTTTACGTTTTTGCTACAGTTAAGATAAAGTGGGACGTATGGACTTATTTACAGACGGAATATTCCAAAGGTATGATTTCAGCAAAATCCCATAATGTAAAAAAAGATAATATGCCAACACAATTTATTGATGTAGAATCACTTAGCGATACTGTTCAAAGAAATAAGCAAATAGTTCCCGATCAATTTAAAATCACCAAAGATGATACAATGGTTGTGGATTCTATGTTAGATTTAATTAAAGTAACAAATGCTGCCGAGCAAACATTGTTATCTTTAATTTTAGATGGATATTCCGATGAAGAGATAGTAGAAATTTTAGATACCAGTATGAAATACCTATCAAAATTAAAAGCCGGTTTAAAATCGAAAATGATAGATATATTCAAAAATTGTGCATAATAAGGTAATTAGCCTGTGAAATAACAGCTTTTTCAAGGAGTTTGTTATTAAGGCTCTTATTGGTTCTCACTTAGCCAATTCTTGAATAGGAGATAGCCTCTGAAAGAAAAAAGTGAAAATGACATATTACACCCCGAATATTTGGGGTGTGTTTTTTGATTTAACAAATAAATTCATAAAAAACCGCCATTTGCTTATGAAAAGGTAGAAAAATGAAATAAAATAGGGACTATATTAATAGGAAGCAGATTAAAGGATGGTGATTTAATTGGATTTAACTATAAACGGTTTGAAAAAATCAAGAGTAACAATTACAAATGAACTTCAACAATATCAATTAGGTAAAGGTTCAAATAATAAAAAAATACAAAGTTATTTTATTAATAGTCTGTTATTACAATTAAAAACAGTTGATAAAACCGAACATTTTATTAATGAAATATCTCAGTCATCAGAAACAGCACCTAAACAAGTTATATATAAGATTATAAATTTTTATCGTGAAATCAATAACCAACAATCAAAGAATAACGAAAATTTAGATGAGTTAAAACGCTTTACTGAAAAAGTATACGAGAGTAAAACAGCATCACTTGATAAAGCAAATGAACTGACAGAACAAATAATCGAAGCATATAGCGGTAATTATACAAAAGATTTTTTAAATGCGATTATTGAAATAGTCATTCTGATTTTAAATGATTATATTGTAATGCGAAAAATGTATTGCCGATATGTTTGTTCAAAATTTCAAGTTAAGGAAGGTGAAAAGAAATGTCAGAAGTAAATATGCCGCCAAAGAAGAAAAAAACAATCAATTCAGACAGAAGCATAAGCGAACAGCATAAAAATGTATCAAACACACTTAAAACTTCTGTTGATAAATCAAAGCCGGTAAAGAAACAGGCTTCGACTAAACCGATTACAGGAGAACAAAATGCTAAATTTTACACAAAACCTCAACCTGAAGCAACTATGCAAAAGCTCAATAAAAACGAAAATATGCTTGATAAAATAAAAAAATTGCCTATACGACAAATAAGAATAGGTGATACCATAAAACGAGGTTATGTGGATAAAGTTAATGGTTGTGTTTATTTTATGAAAGATGACGGTAATTTAACCGGAGAAAGAGCCAAAATACGTAAATCAGCCAATACACCGCCTAAGCCTGCACCACAATATAAGCCGACTGCACCTGACAAGAGCTTATCGGTAAAAGATAAGACACAAACTTTTAAAGATAAGTTCAAAAATTTCCGAGATGAAAAATCAAAATCTTCAAGCAAAGATTCAGACAAGCCGAAAGATACCAAATCTAAAAGCAAAAAAGGTATGTTTGCAGTGATTATTGCAGTTGGAATAATTGCAGTAAGTATATTTACTGTAAAGCCATTAATAGCCAATTTTAAAGCTCCTACCGTAAATAACGATACGGATGCGATTTCGGTAATTACTTTAAAGCAAGATGTAGTTCCCGGTGATGTGATAACAGAAGATATGCTTGCTCAGGCGAAAATAGATAATAAAACATATAACCAAATTGCAATGAATAATACCGACATATACAAATGGGATAGGTGTAAAGATGTTATTGGTTTATATGCAACTGAATATATTCCACAGGAACAATATATGAGTGTAAATTCAGTTTCATCAAATTTTGAATTAAAAGCAAACCCATATGGTTCGTCAAATTCAAATTTTAGCTATGTAGATATTCCGATAACCGAAGATTTAGATAAAGCAAAGCTGTTAATAGGACAAAAAGTTAATATTAGCTTCAGAATTGACAGTCAAAGCGGTAAAAATCAAAGTAATGAGTCTCAAAATCAGAACGGTACTACTATTAAAAAAGATACAAGCACAGCAACTGCTGAAGAATACACAATCAGTAATGCAGTAATAGCAAATATATTAACCGATAACGATACCGACTTATATTCGGAATTTGCACCTTTAGAATCAATCCCTGAAGCAGATTTATCTCATTACATTGAAAATAAAATAAAAAGTAATAAAGAATATGTTTCAAGTGTAACTCCGGCTAAAATAAGAATTATTTTAGAAAAAGATTATGTTGACACTATAAAGAAAGCAATATCAAATAAATCAGAAATTAAAGTTGAATTATTAGAAACAGCAGATACAGATAATAACGAAAAGAAAAATTTCTACAATACAGAAGTTAATATAGTAAAATCGTTGTATCCGGTAAAAGATAAAGAAGAATAAGGAGCTTAATGTCAATAACTCATGACTAAAGTCACGAGCTTGTAAAAGCCCGATATTGACCAGCCTAAGTGTTTAGTACACTACGTTAAAAGAGAATATATAGTTACCTGTGAATGTTTATCCAGTTCGCAGCTCTAAGGTCAGTGGTTAAACAGTTCTGTGGAGTAGGAACAGTGCTGCTGATATAAAACCTTTTATTAACTTTGGCGAGGGTAACTTAACTTCTTTAATTTTAAAGGAGCATTATGTATTAATTTACATCATTTGAGAAAGGAGTGCCGTGAAATGGTATATGTTTTAGATATTAACGGACATCCACTTATGCCTACAGAACGGCATGGAAAAGTAAAACATCTTTTAAAAAACGGAAAAGCAAAAGTAGTCAAAAGATGTCCGTTTACAATACAATTATTGTATAAAAGTTTGACTTATACACAGTCTATTATATTAGGTGTTGATGCAGGAAGTAAACATATCGGTCTTTCAGCAACAACGAACGATAAGGAGTTTTATGCTTCAGATGTAGAACTTAGAACTGATATAGTAAAACTTATATCTAAACGTAGAGAGTTAAGACGGAGCAGACGGAATAGAAAGACACGTTACAGGCAAGCACGCTTTGACAACAGGAAACGAAAAGACGGATGGTTAGCTCCGTCTATAAGTCAAAAAATCAAATGCCATATAAAAGTAGTTGAGAACGTACACAAGATACTTCCGATTACAAATATTGTTGTAGAAACAGCATCATTTGATATTCAGAAAATTAAAAATCCTAATATTAAAGATACTGAATATCAGCAAGGCGAACAACTTGATTTTTGGAATGTCAGAGAATATGTCTTATTTCGTGACGAACATATATGTCAGTGTTGTAAAGGTAAAACTAAAGATAAAATCCTTAATGTTCATCACATAGAAAGTCGTAAAACCGGTGGTAATGCTCCTAACAATTTAATCACTTTATGTGAGACTTGCCACAAAGGTTATCACAATGGGACTGTTAGATTACCTAAAACTATTAAACGTGGAATAATTTTTAGAGATGCTGCTTTTATGGGGATTATGCGTTGGGCATTTTATAATAAGCTAAGAGAAAAATATAAAAATGTTTCAATGACTTATGGTTACATAACAAAGAATACAAGGATTGAAAATAAATTACCAAAAAAGCATTATGTTGATGCCAGATGTATTAGTGGACACCCTTTAGCAAAACCATCTGAAATGATTTACTATCAAAAAAAGATAAGATGTCATAATAGGCAGTTGTTCAAAATAAATACTTTGAAGGGTGGCACACGTAAAAGAAACCAATCTGAACGAGTCATAAAAGGATATATACTTTTTGATAAAGTTAAATATCAGGGTAAAGAATATTTTGTCTTTGGTAGACGTATAAGTGGATTTTTTGATATAAGAGAACTTAATGGCAACAAGGTTAACAAAGGAAGTATAAATTGCAAAAAACTCAAGCTAATTGAAAGATGCAGTGGTTATTTAATAGAATTAAGAAAGGAGACGGTGCTCCTCTCATGACTAAAGTTACGAGTCTCAGCACCTTAATTATGATGAACGAGTATATAACAAAACTAAAAGAAAAATTTAAACAAATGAAAGAAATTGATTTACCTCCGGCATTAACACGCTTAAAAACAATGCGATTAATGATTGGTATATCAATTATAACCATATCTGTTATAGCAGCTATACTCCTGAAAAGCGTTAGCATATTAATAGGCTTAATAGTTGGTCTTTATATGCTTATAGCAGCTATTAAAACGGATTATGATTACGTGAATGATACGATTAAAGAATATGAATTGGTGTGCATCTCCACATCTAAGAGACGTTACGGAACAAATGTAGTATTGGATATTGTTTTTTGTGATGATAACGGAGCGACTTACAAATTCAATTATGGAAATAAAAAAGGTGTATTTTATGAGAATCTCCGATATAAACTGTACATAAATCAAAATAATCCTGAATATATAGTTGCTTATCAACAATTATAATTATTTCACAAGCAGAGAGAAATTCACTTCTTTCTGCTTTTTTTATGGATAAAAAAATAATATTTTGACCGATATAATTGACACAAAATATAAAATATGGTATAATGAAATTGTAGAATAACGGTTGAAATTTCAAGAAAGGAGGATTAAAATGAAAATCCCCAAAATAAAAAAAAGAAAAGTAATTAAATCATCAATATTGGCAGATAAAATAGAATGTATTAAGTTATATGATAAACTTGAACCATATTTAATTGAAAATAAAATAGACTTCAAAGATTTTATCGGTGAAGAATTATATGATAAATATATAAAATTAACCGAAGAAGATCAAGATTTTATAAATTCGATACAATCATTATCTGAAATTAAAATAAATATTTTATATGAGTTTATACTGAATATATCACCTATTTGGTGGGAAAAAGATGTAATCAAAAACACTTGCCAAGCAGATGTTCAAAAAACACAAACTGCCATTGATAATGCAATGATTAGACAAGGTAGTTTTGTAGAGAGGTTACAATCAATAAAAGGCAAGTATGCTTCTATATCAAAATTAAATGCAAACGACAAAAAACTTGAAGAATTAAGAGAGAGAATGAAAAAATGGTCAGATAAAACAAATGCAATAAATGAAAATTTGCATAAGTTAGAAGCAGAAATGAAGTCATACGAATATACCTATTATACTTCTCCTTCCGAAAGATTGTATAACCTATTCAAACAGAAGCAAAAAAATAACGAATTGTCTGCTTTAATGTACCAATATAAACTTTTGACTAATGATACTTTCGACACGATTTGTATTACTAATGATTTTGTCGCAAACAATGTAGCAGAATTTGAAGATTATTTTAAATATTCAAAATTGTTTGATGTATCAATTCACTGGTTATTGTGTTTTAATGAATATTGTATATATTCAAATAATCCAACAATAGAGACTATTTTTGACTTATATAAGTTATCAAATGCTTATACAAAAGAAGCTGTTAAGACATTTGTAAAGCACTTAGCAAATTAAAAGGGAGGTGTAAGAAATGAATGTATTTAATCAAGAAGATTTTCAGAATATGGATTCAAAAAATAAAAATGAAGAATATATTAGTAAAAAAATCATAACTTTGCTGAATGCTAATTTTGCAATAATTAATAATAAATTAACCCTTGATAATTCTAATCAATTTGATAATCAGGACAATAATATAAATTCATTAGCTATATATAATGCTTATAGGAAATATGTATCTCTTAAAGAGAATCCTCAATGGTTGACAAATGACAAAATAATAAGAATATCTCCTATCGGATTAAATTATTTAGTACCATTATTTAATTGTTCTTGTAATAAATTAATTATGGGAAAAGAATTTGATATTGAACTGCCGTTAAAAGAAAGAACATTTATTAAGGCTTACAAGGAATTAAATTCAGATAATAAAAATAAAATAGATAACCTTTTAGAAAAAGCCAAATTAAATTTTACGTACACATTTATTCATAAGCCGGAAGCTCTTGGAGCTCGATTATCTGATTATGATGAGTATTTAAAAGAATTGATGTATTTACGTTTTATTGATTTAGCAGATTTAAGAGGTGTATCTCTTGTAGAGTTGGTTTCATCTTCAGTAATCGGTCGAAAATATGAAACATTTCAATTGATGTTAGCACAGCACAGTTGTAATTTCATTTTAAGCAGAATGTTTTTTGAAGCGTTAACTAAAAATTGTTCTTTAGACTATCTATGTTGTATTGATTATACTCCTTATAATCAAATATATTATACGGATGAAAACGGTACAAAAGTATATTTGTCAGATGAAGAAAAAAAAGTTTTATCCTTATATTTGTATGCAGAAGAAAAGAAAAATGATATTTTAGCCGAAACATTTATATTATCTAAAATTTAATATTGTTTATTTATAAAGCTGTCTTGCAGATTTTGCAAGGCAGTTTTTTTTGTGCAAAAAATTAATTTACCGCCATTTGCTTATGAAAAAGTAGAAAAACGTAAAAAAATAAGGACTATATTTATAGAAGGGGAATTAAACCGAAAGGAGAAAATATTATGGCAAGAAGAAAAAATTCAAATGAAGCTATTGAATCAGTTGAACCTACAGACATTGAAATGGACGTAGAAAACGAAGAATATGATTCACAAGAAAATGTTAATGAGGAAGCAGAGATTAATACAAAAATCGAATCAACTCAAAGTTCCGAAAGTGAAACAGAACCGGCGGAAAATTCAGAATCTGAAAACAGTGATTCTGATGAAAATCCAGATAATTCAGCAGATTCAGTTGAGCCGGAAAATATCGAAAATGTTAACGAAACAGAAAATGGCGATAATACCGAAGAAGCAAATGTTGAAGATTATAAAGCCATTTCAAGACGAGAACTTATTGCTCAAAAGAATAAAAATGAACAAGAAAGAGCCGAAAAAAATGCAATTCGTGAAGATCGAATCATGAAATGGGAACAGATAAGAACGTCAAGACGTGAGAACAGAATTGTTTACGGCAACCTTATTTCCATTGAAACACTCAACGATACAATGATTGTGGGTGTTGTGAAATTCGGCGAATATCGTATTATAATTCCGGCATCTGAAATGTTCAAAAATGATTTGGTCGATTATTCCACAATTGAGGATATTGAAGATAAAATCAAAAGAGAAAATCAGATGATGTCAAAATTACTCGGTCTTGAAATTCCTTTTGTAATTACACAAGTTACAGGTAAATTTGACGGTGAATATGCTATTTTGGCTTCACGAAAACTTGCACTTCGCAGAATTGAAACATACAACTTCAAGACAAGCAAGCATCAAAAAGAAGCATTGGTAAAAGTCGGCGATACTGTTGATGCAGTAGTTCTTTCAGCAGGATTTCACGCAGTTATGGTCAATGTTAAGGGTGTAGATACATTTATTCAGCAATTTCAACTAACACATAGATATGTGAAAATTGTAAAAGATATGTATTCAACCGGAATGACAATCCCTGTTGTTATCAAAAATATCACATATGATGAAAAAGGTAATGTAGAAAAACTTGAAGTGTCCGGCAGAGAAGCGGAAATTCAGGGCTTTATTCCTAAAATGAAGAATATTACCGAAAATTCAAGATGTTTGGCACACATTACAAGAATATCGCATAGACAAGACGGAAGAGTCCGTATACATCTGTTTATTGATGATTTTGGTGTTCCTGCCTACGCAATCGCAGCAAGAGTTGAAAATACTGCTACAGCCCCTAACAGTGGCGATACAGTATTGTTCCAAGTGTTGCGAAAGAATGAAGATACAGGTTATGTTGCCGGTAAGATTATTCAAACGGTACATAAACAAATGTAATGCATAAAAGCATTATTTAACTTTTGTATGAAGTATTTTGTGGTAGAACTATTATGCTATAACAGTGGTTCTACCACAATAAGAAAGGAGTTAGTTATGTCTAAAGAAACTCATAATAGTTATATTATACCTGATAATTTTATCGAAGGCGGTAGAATACTTAATGGAATGTTTAAAACAAGAAATTTTTTAGAAGCAATAGGAATTTCAGCAGTTTTAGCATTTCCGTTATGGAATATACACTATCCATCATTTACAGTTAAAATAACTGTGGTGCTTAGTGTAATTCTACCGTTTTTTTTAATTGCGGTAATGGGTATAAATGATAGTTCTTTTTTGACATTTTTACATCAGTTATATAAATGGAAAAAAGGTCAACGAATGATGTTGTACAATAATCACTTACATTCTCGATCAGTACGACCTATGGAAGTTGTTATGGCACAAGAAATGCCAAAAGATAAACTTGTTTCTACTATTGAAAAATGGAAAGAAAAACGTCAAAACAAAAATAAAAACATCTCATACATTGAAGGTGAAGATTTTGAATTTAATGAAGATGAAGAATATAGTTCCGGCTTTTTAAATACAGAAAAGAAATTATTAGGTTTAGATATACAAAAATCTAAAAAGAAAAGAAAAAAGAATACATTGTTACTAAGTGAACAAAACACAATTTTGCCTGAGCAAACAACAGTATCTGCTGAATCTGAACCGGTAGAAATATCCGTTGACGATATTGAATTCAGTGAGGTTGCTGTTGCAGACGAAGAAAATGATGATTGTGCAATTAATGACGAAATCATTATTAACAGTGATGAGATAACGGTACTTGATGAAACGGAGGTAATTTAATGTTAAACCAATCAAAAAAAGAAAAAGCTAAAAAACATATTTTTCTACGTTTGGCAGTAGTCGCTTTCGGTGTCTATACAATAGCCAC
>OGXQ01001432.1_pt1 | contig 18025 bp, 15 predicted proteins | sample 1576291 | NCBI WGS metagenome assembly OGXQ01 (sample SAMEA3541575, study PRJEB24748) | human gut metagenome | biome: human gut; feature: human-associated habitat; material: faeces | place: China | collected 2012 | reverse complement strand
ATCTGGAAGAATATAAAGATCCTCTATTAAACCCTTTGTTACAGAAACAACCCCTGTTGGTTTTTCTTCTATAAGCATATAGAGCTTTGTTCCGTTGTTCATCTTGTTTCTCAAATACTCCCGTTGCCGATCTGGCGTGTGTGTTTCTATGAAATCAGGAGTACAAAATACACGATGCGATTCCTTCCAGGATATTGAATGGATGGTTGCTGCTTGAAGAAGATTTGTTTCATCTACAGGTACTATCATACTTACCTCCACAAATTCCGATTTCTCAGTTTCAAAAACTGGAAGTTGACTATCAACTGATAATCAAAAATATCATTCCTAAAATTGCAAATCCTTCACAGATCGCAACTATCTTAAAATTTTTTGAACTCATTTTCCCATTTTTATACTCATCGTGGCACAAATAAATTGTAAGTGCTGCAGACACAATCGTCATTATCCCAATAGTTGGCATCATTTTTGTCACCTCCATAAAATCCGATTTTTCATTCACCGTGACTTCTCGATAAACTTGAATTTGAACTTCCGTTTCTTCCTTCTATGCCTTTATATAATCACTTGCTGCTTTCAGTAATTTTTCAACAAAATCACTTGGAATATATTCTGGCTCATAATACCGAATATCTCCACGTCCCATTTCCTGTTTTACCTTCTGCAAATCATTCACAATTTTTGCTACTTTTTCACTTTCTTCCTGATGGGTTTTACCAAAACGTCCTTCAACAAAATTGCTAAATTCACTTAACAGAATCGACAGTTCATCATCTTTACTCAAATTTCTAAAACCATCTGTTGACGTAGAATCCTCAATAAATCTTACTCTGGTTCCACCGTCATATCCTGAGTTAATCTCATCACAAATACTTTTGAATTCTCCCAACAATACATCCGCCTTTTTTTGTATTGTCAGTTTTTCATCTGAATTACTCTCGGAGAACTGCACATAACTATTCTGCATTACCCTTGATAATCTGTTTGTAAAACTCTCCACAGGCTGATGCTCCGAAATATACTGCATTTCTTCCACTTGCTTTTGTATATCTACGCTACCCTTCATCTTACTACCATGTAAAGCACGTAAGCCTTCCTCTGAGATATTAACCTTTATGGCCGGAAGATTTTTACCCGCTTCTGTATCACAAAATTTTACAGGCTGATTATTCTGTTTCCGAGCCATTTCAAATAAATCTATATTTGGTTTTTGATAAGTACCACTTACATTTCCATATAAATTAATTGCCATTTTAATCCTCCTTGAACAAATCTACAGAAATCCGTTTCTATATTTGTAATATCAGCACTTTATATCCAAAAGTTAATAGTGCGTAAAATTCAAAGTTTCTGTTCCTTACAAACTTCGATTTTGTATAACAGTAGTCTAACACATGTTGATAAAAAACACTACAGCCAAACTAATGTCTGTGATTTGCTTTCCATAAAATGTTCCTTTCAAAAATAAATTATATTTTCTATATTGAGGTGTTGAAAAAATGGTTCATAGACATTACCTAAGATGTGTATTCATTGCCTTAAATGTACAACTACATGAAGTATAGACATTATAATATTTATAGACACAAGAACAAAATAATAACTTAACGTTCCTAAAAATATAAAAAGGCTCTCCAGATTATCTGAAAAGCCTCTTAGGATTGTATTTGAATTAATACGTAATAAGCGCAAATTTTCTTTTGATCTATACAAAGAAATAATAAGTAACTATAGAAAGCTGATCCATAAAATGGACATGACACAAATTATGGAATATGCATATGAACTGCCAAAGACAAACATGGTGATGGAAACTATCAGATTGGAGATTTTATAAATGATTTCTATACGAAAGCAGATTGAGCAGGAAAAGAGCAGGGGTTACAGAGAAGATAATGCGTCAGCAAAATTACAGCAGGCCTTGTAGAACTAGCGGAAAAAATATAAGGAATATTATGTTTCACTGTGTAACACCGTGCTGTCTCGTTGAATCAAATGTGGCAGGGCAGTATAGGTCTGGATCAGCATCTCCGGGTTCTGTATCTTTTTCAGCAGAGATGCTCCGGCACGGGTGCCAAGACTGTACATATCAATATCCACGACAGTCAGAGATGGCGTGATCAGAGGTGCATAAGGGTAATTGTCGAAGGAGACAATAGAAATGTCCTCCGGAATGCGCAGGCTGAACTGACGGATTGCCTGGATGACGCCGACGGCGATAAGACTGTTAAAGCACAGAATGCTGTCGGGAGGTTCCGGTAGTCGCAGAAGCTCCGTGGTATGTTGGATGATTTCTTCCAGATTGCAAGAAGTAGGGATGACATAGGCATCTCGGGGTGAGAGATTGTTGCGCTCGAGAGACAGCCGATATCCCAGAAAACGATCTCTGTAAATATTGTCTTTGTCAGAACCGCCGACGAAGGCGATTTTTTTATGCCCGAGAGAGACCAGGTGAGTGATTGCCAGATTGGAAGACAGAGAATGATTTGTGTCAATCCAAGACAGCATGGAGTCGAAAGAGGGTTTTCCGATACAGATATGCGGGAAATCAGTGGCTAATAGTATTTTCTCAATTGCAGGAGTTACGTAATAACCGTTGATCAGAATGCCATCTGCTTTTTTAGATTGTATGGCGTTGATGATCTGCTCTTCGGCTTTTTCTTTGGAACAATCCAGATCCAATAAGCCGAGAAAATATCCTTTTTTGCGTAATTCATGGGATGAACCGGAGATAATGTCGAACATATGGGGATTCTCGTAGGGGCGTCCCTTGTAAAAACTGTCAGCATAGAGGACAGTTGTGCTGCTTTTTTTAACCAGGGATACCGCGGAAGAATTGGGAATGTAATTCAATTCGGCTACGGCATCCTGGATTCGTTTATAAGTGGAAGAAGAGACATGCATCTGATTGCTCAGTACTCGGCTGACTGTGGAAATAGATACATTGGCCTTTTTGGCTACATCCTTGATTGTTGCTGCCATCTGAGATCCTCCATTGGTAAAACGTTTGCGTAATTTGTGCATTTTTTATGGGCTGTTTCGTTGCTATTTCGCAGGCGGTCTGCTATTTTTAGTATATCGAATTCGCAAAGAAGATTCATTACTTTTTAAACATAGCGCTGTGTTTTATAAAAGTAGAAAAACGTTTTATCAAAAGGAGGAAGCTATGAAGAAAAAAATTGCAATGTTGCTAAGTTCACTTTTAGTAGTATCCATGTTAAGCGGATGCGGATCAGAGGCAACCGTAAATACAGAAAGTAATGTAACCACGACAACGGAAAATCAGAATACGCAGACGACAGAACCGGTGAATATTACCGTATGGCATTGTGCGGATGCCACTATTGCCGATACGTTACAGAAGCAGGTCGATGCACTGGCACCGGAGATTGTAGTCACTTTTGAAAGAAAAGAAAATATGTCGGATGCCTTAAAATTAGTGGGTGACGATCAGGAAAGTGCGCCGGATATGTTTATGTGGGCGCATGATAAAGTAGGTACCTTTGCACAGATGGGAATCCTGTCTCCGATTACCGATGTGTTGACGGAGGATGATCTGGCGGATTTCCTTCCTATGACGTTAAGCGCCGGGGAGTATCAGGGAGACAAATATCAATTACCGTTGTACTATGAAGCATTGCTGTTTCTGTACAATAAGGATCTGATGGAGACTGCACCGGAGACCACGGATGAACTGTTGGAACTTATGAAGAATGAGACCACGGCAGATCAGTATGTATTTGTCGAGCAGCATTCCACTTCCTATAATGCAGCAGCCTGGATCCAGGGCTTTGGCGGTTATCTGATCAATGAGAACAGAGAGCCGGGATTGAATCTGCCCCAGACGGTAGAAGCTATGGAATATCATAAGCAGTTTGTGTCATATATGCCGGCAGATGGTGAGTACAATACCGTGACAACTCTGTTCACGGAAGGAAAAGCAGCAAGTACTATCGGAGGTCCCTGGCTGGTACCGGGTATCAAAGAAGCTGGTATTGACTTAGGAATTGCGCCGATGCCGGTCCTGCCGAACGGCACATCTCTGACACCTTTTTCCGGAGTACAGGGCGTTCATGTACTGAAGCATGCAGCAGAGACGAAAAAGGAGGCGTTGGCAGAAGTGTTGAAGGTACTTGGATCCAAGGAGACCGGTGTGGCACTGGCAAATGCCGCAAGCTGTGCACCTGCCAACAGTAAAGCTTATGAAGATGCATCTGTGTCAGAGGACCAAATGATCATGGCACTGAAGACTATGGCAAACAATGTAGTACCTATGCCCAACATTCCGGAAATGGATGTGATGTGGTCAGTGACAGATGACCTGCTGGCAGCAGTGAATAAGCGTGGAGAGAATGTGCAGACGGCATGCGATGCACACCAGAAGGAAGCTTTGGAACAGATTTCTGCAATGCAGTAATTTGCAGATGTAATGACAGGTAAGGAGTGAAAGCAGGATGAAACGAGGAAAGAAGAAAGCATGGTTCTACAGTATGCCGTTTCTGATCATTGTAGGGTTGATGATTGTCGTGCCCTTATTGTATACCGTAGAAATATCCTTTACCAATATGAGTATTTATCATTGGAAGGATTATCATTTTGTTGGACTGGACAATTACAAAAAGGCATTGCTGGCTTTTGATTCCGGATTTCTTCCTGCTTTTTTACGGACTCTATTATGGACTGTATCCAGTATGGCATTACAGTTGACCTTTGGCTTTTTCATTGCCGTTGGGCTGAATGCGAAAGGATTAAAACTGAGAAGGGTCTACAAGACTCTGCTGATCGTGCCCTGGGCGATGCCGGCATATGTATCAATTCTGTTATGGCGTATGGGAATTTTTAATACGGAATTCGGACTGTTTAATCAGATACTGAAACAGATTGGAGGCAAAACGGTAAATTTTCTGTCCACAAACGGTATGGCATTTATCAGTTGTCTGGTGGTGAATCTGTGGCTGGGAGTTCCATATATGTTCACGATGATGGACGGTGCCATGCAGAGTATTGACCGGAACATCTATGAAAGTGCGGAATTAGATGGTGCGGGATTTTGGAAAAAACATTTCTATGTGACCATTCCGCAGATTCTTCCCATTCTGATGCCGGTGATCATTATGGCTACATTCACGGCGTTTAAGCAGTTTGACATTGTGTATCTGATGACGATGCAGACCGGTTCGAAGACTGGAGCAGATATTAATACGGTAATCACTTATGTATATGAAAAAGCGTTTATTACCAGCAACTATGGATATTCATCCGCTGTGGCGTTTATTGTATTTTTGATTATACTGGTGCTTTACAAGACCATGAACCGAAGAGAGTTTTCAATCTCGGAACAGTGAGGGGAATATGACAGGGAAAAAAATTAAAGAAAAAGTAAAGCTGATATTGCTGAATATAGGATTCATTTTACTTTCTTTCCTGACACTGATTCCTATCCTGTATGCATTCAGCATATCTATCAGTGGGAGTAACAGTATTATTTCCACAGAATTTCATATTTTGCCGAAGACAATCACTATGGATAACTATATTACGATCCTGGCGGAGAGACCTTTTGGAAGATGGTTTGTGAACAGTCTTCTGCTAAGCGCACTGACCGTTCTGCTAACTATGCTGGTGGCTGTGCCGGCTGCGTATGTATTTTCCAGAATGCGGTTTGTCGGACGGAAGAGGACTTTATATATTTTGCTGGTGTTAAATGGGTTCCCGGCAATTCTCTCCATGTTTGCAATTTATCGGATTATCAAGACTCTGAATCTGTTGAATTCTTATATGGGATTGGTATTTATCTATGCGGGAAGTATGGCGATTTTTGTTTTCTGGAATATGAAGGGATATTTTGACAGTATTCCTGAGGCTATCGAGGATGCAGCGAGAATTGATGGTGTGAATGACAGACAATTGATCACGAAGATCGTCATGCCGCTGGCAAGGCCAAGCATCATCATCTCTTCTGTTTTGGTGGTGATCTATGTGTGGAATGAATATATTTTCAGCACAGTCTTTTTGTCAGGCGCGGAGAAAAACACACTGGCGGTAGCGCTGTATTCTCTGCAGGCTACGGACTATACGCGTAACTGGCCGCTTTTTTCGGCAGCGGCAATTCTGACAACACTTCCTGTATTGATTTTGTTTTTCCTGGTGCAGAAATACATGGTATCGGGACTGTCTTCGGGAGGTGTCAAAGGTTAAAAGCAGGAGGAACTTATGATTTTACAAGAAGCAATTTTACATATACCGCTGTCGCAGTATGCATTTGCGAACAGTGAGATGAATCTTACAATTCGTATCCGGGTGGCGAAGGATAATCTGACAGATTGTGTTCTATGGTACGGAGACCGCGTACAACCCGGTGATCCTATTGTGTTTACGGCAGTGTACATGAAGAAGATACTGTCGGATATGCATTTTGACTATTATGATGCAACTTTTGAGACTCCGTATGACAGGGTATGCTACTATTTTGAATTGAAAGACCCGGAAGAGACGAGGTTCTATTATGCAGATATCTGCGCAAAATATCTTCCGGTAGAGAGAAGCGAATTTTACCAGTATCCGTTTATCCGCAGAGAAGAGATCTGTGAGGAACCGAAGTGGTTCCGAGAGGCAATCGTTTACAATATTTTCCCGGACAGCTTTGCCAGCGGACACCGCGAGATCGTAGGACAGGGAAAAGAGATGGAATGGCAGAACGGCATCCGGTTGAAAAGCCGTCTGGGAGGAACCATACAGGGGATCCGGGAGAATCTGGATTATATTCAGAAGCTGGGATTCAACTGTATCTACCTGAACCCGGTATTCACGGCGGGAGAGTATCATAAATACGACCTGCTAGACTATTTTCATGTGTCCCCCAATATGGGAACGGACGAAGAGTTCCGGGAATTGGTGCAGGATATTCACAACAGAGGAATGCACATTGTCATTGACGGTGTGTTCAACCATTGCAGCTGGTATTTCCCGCAGTTTAGCGATGTGGTGGAAAAAGGAGAAAGCTCCGAATATGCCAACTGGTTTTATCAGCTGCAGTTTCCGGTGATACGCCCGGCAACGGAAGAAGAAAAGCCGACATACAGTTGTTTCGCTTATGAGCGGAAGATGCCGAAGCTGAATTCTTCTAATCCGGAGGAAAGAGCTTATTTTATGAAAGTATGCCGTTATTGGATTCGGGAATTTAAGGTGGATGGCTGGCGTCTGGATGTGGCAAATGAAGTGGATCGGGGATTTTGGAGAGATTTCCGTAGGGCTGCTCATGAGGAAAATCCGGAGAGTGTTATGATAGGGGAGATATGGGAGAGCTCGGAGACCTGGCTGAACGGAGACATGTTTGATTCCACCATGAATTACGATTTCCGAAAGAACTGTCGTGATTTCTTTGCCCTTCGGAAAATTTCCACAGAGGAATTTCATGATCGTATCGTGAAGATGCTACTGCGATATCGTACCGGAACGCTGCGTGGGCAGTTAAACCTGTTAGACAGCCATGATGTTAACCGGTTCCTGTCGTACTGCGAGGGAGACCTGCGAAGATTCCGGCTGGCAGAGGTGTTCCTGTTTACCTCTCCCGGAATCCCCTGCGTATTCTATGGGGATGAACTGGGAATGGACGGCAGTAGCGAGACAACACTGCGGGGGCCCATGCCCTGGGAAAAGGTGCAGGATGAAGAGGATGATTTCTTTTCCCGGCTGATTGCTATTCGTAAAGAACATGAGGAGCTGACCTATGGAGATTACACTCTGCGATATATGGATCGTGACGGAGGATATATCTATCAGAGAACCTGGGGAGATCACAAGATTACAGTCTGTCTCAATAATGGCAGTACAACGATTGATCTGCGGGAGTATTTGGGAAAGGGCAGCGTGCTTTTGAGTGAATCCTATGAAGCCGGAAAGCTTGGGAGTATGGGATATGCGATTATAGAAGAAAAATAGAACAATAATAAGAGACCGGATGGTGAGCGATCGCTGTCCGGTTTTTTCGACTACATTTTACACAGAGTGTTGCTAGTTTTCAGTCGTGTTTTCCCGTGGGATATGGTAAAATAAATAGCAAGGAAACATTTTCAATAATTAAAAAATGGACATTCAGAAAGAGAAAACGGATATTCAGAAGGTAAAGGTGGACATTCGAATATAAATGTAAATATAGGAAAGGCAGGGCGAGGTTATGAAGGATTATGATGTGATCATCATCGGCGCCGGAGTGAGTGGCTGCGCCATTGCCAGGGAACTGGCGAAGGGAAAGCGCAGAATCGCTGTACTGGAGGCGAAAAGCGATGTCTGCGAAGGCACTTCCAAGGCAAACAGCGGCATTGTGCATGCGGGGTATGATGCGGTGCCGGGAACCCTTAAGGCAAAATTAAATGTCCGGGGCAACGAAATGATGGAGGAACTGTCGAAGAAGCTGGACTTTCCGTTTCGCAGGAACGGTTCCCTGGTACTGTGCTTTGAAGAAGACGGCATGCCCGGACTGGAAGAACTGTACAGACGTGGCATAGAGAATGGGGTCAAGGAATTGAAGCTTCTGTCTCCGGAGGAAGTATGGGCTATGGAGCCGGCGATTTCCCGGAATATCGTGGGAGCATTGTATGCACCCACCGGCGGCATCGTATGTCCTTTCGGACTGAACATTGCGCTGGCAGAAAATGCGGCGGAAAACGGCGTAGAGTTCTATCGTGACCACAAGGTGACAGCCATCGTGGAACAGAGACCGGTATGGACCGAGAACCCGCCTGCGAAGGAAGGACGGATGTATCAGGTGCAGGTGGATGGTGAGATATTCGAGGCTCCCATCGTCATCAATGCGGCAGGTGTCTATGCGGATGAAATTCACAACATGATCTGTGAAGAGAAGATCCGCATCGTGCCTCGCAGAGGAGAGTATCGTCTGATGGACAAAAATTGTGGTGATCTGGTAAATTCCACTATTTTCCAACAGCCATCCAAAATGGGTAAAGGTATCCTTGTAACTCCTACTGTCCATGGCAATCTGCTAGTAGGTCCGACAGCGGAGGATATTCCGGATAAGCAGGATGTGGACACCACGGCAGAGGGACTGGCGAAGGTTTTGAACCTGGGAAGCAACAGCGTGGATGCCCTGGACGGCAGACAGACGATCACTTCTTTTGCTGGATTGCGTGCTCATCTGGTGCACGAAGATCCTGCGGAAAAATCGGATTTCCTCATCGAAGAGGCAGCAGGGCATCCCGGGTTCATCGATGTTGCGGGTATTGAATCACCGGGACTGACCAGTGCACCGGCGATCGGTGAGTATGTGGCACAGATTGTTGAAAATATTTATCCTGCAGAACGTAAAGCGGATTTTGTTGACACCAGAAAAGGAATCCCCAGCATGGCGCTTGCCACGGAAGAGGAGAGAGAAGCGCTGATCCGGGAAAATCCCGCTTTTGCAAACGTGATCTGCCGTTGTGAACTGGTGACGGAGGGAGAGATTCTGGAAGCCATTCACCGCCTAGTGGGAGCGACGACATTGGATGGTGTCAAACGCCGCACCAGAGCCGGAATGGGTAGATGCCAGGCGGGATTCTGTTCCCCGAAGACATTGGAAATCCTGTCGAGAGAACTGCATCTCGATCCGGCACAGATCACTAAAGAAGGAACCGGCTCAGAGATTCTGACCGGTAAAAATAAAGACACCGCACCCGGAGAGGGCGGAACATGGAAGAGGACACAGGAACCTGGCGGAAAGGAGGCACTCCATGAGTAAACGTACAGAAGACATCGTCATCATCGGAGGAGGTCCCGCGGGACTGGCAGCAGCGCTGTCTGCGAGAAAGGCCGGCTGTGAAAAAGTACTGATCTTAGAGCGTGACAGAGAACTGGGAGGCATTCTGAACCAGTGTATCCACAACGGTTTCGGACTGCATACTTTTAAAGAGGAGCTGACCGGACCGGAATACGCGGAACGCTATATTGACATGGCAGAAGAAGCAAAAATCCCTTATCTGCTGAATACCATGGTAACAAATATTTCCATGCTTCCCGATGGACGCAAGAAAGTCACCGCCATGAACAAAGAGGATGGCCTGTTGGAGATCGAGACAGAGACCGTGATCCTGGCGATGGGCTGCAGAGAGCGTTCCCGTGGTGCGTTAAATATTCCCGGCAGCAGACCGGCAGGCATCTACAGCGCCGGAACTGCGCAGTATTATGTAAACATCCGCGGACGTATGCCGGGTAAGAATGTAGTCATCCTGGGCTCCGGTGATATTGGACTCATCATGGCGAGACGTATGGTGTTAGAAGGCGCCAAGGTGCAGTGCGTGGCGGAGCTTCGTCCCCAGAGCGGTGGACTGAAGCGTAACATTGTCCAGTGCCTGGATGATTTCAACATCCCTCTGTATCTGAATACTACCGTGGCGCAGATTCACGGCAGAGACCGTGTAGAGGGAGTGACCCTGACAAAAGTGGACGATAATGGAGAACCCATCCCCGGATCCGAGTGGGAGGTTCCCTGTGATACGCTGTTGTTATCCTGCGGGCTGATCCCGGAGAACGAACTGACCAAAGGCTTAGGAGCGGATATGGACGGCAAGACCGGAGGACCGGTAGTGGGAGAGAATCTGGAGTGCAGTATCCCCGGAGTCTTCGCCTGCGGCAATGTGCTCCACGTCCATGAATTGGTAGACCATGTATCCGCAGAAGCGGAAAAGGCTGGAGACTACGCGGTGGAATATATCCGACAGAAAAGAGGGTGAGACGATGGCAGAGAAGAATACAACACAAAAAGAATTGACATGCATCTGTTGTCCGGTAGGGTGTGCTCTGACCGTGACTATTGCAGATGACAGTAGTGTCACAGTGACCGGTAACCGTTGTCCCAGAGGCGCAGCCTACGGAGAGAAGGAAGTGACCAACCCTACGCGTATTGTGACATCCACCGTACGCGTGACAGGATATCCGGATGCTGTGGTATCCGTGAAGACAGCTTCCGACATTCCTAAAGGCAGGATTGATGACTGCATGAAAGCTCTGGCAGATGTTACTGTAGCGGCACCCATCCATGTAGGAGATATCATCTTGGAAAATGTGGCTGACACAGGTGTCAATATAGTGGCAACCCGGTCGTTTCGGGGATAACAGAAGATATCATATAATTAGAGCAATGACCACATATCCCAACGGCTTCCGCAAATTTATCTGAGTGGGATATGTGTCAATTGTGATGAAATGAACAACGGGAGGTTACATAACAGAATGGGAGATATACAGAACACACAGAAGAAAACATACATCATGGCACTGGATCAGGGTACCACCAGTTCCCGCTGCATCCTGTTTGATAAGCAGGGAAACATCTGCTCCATGGCACAGAAGGAATTCATACAGATCTATCCCCAGCCTGGCTGGGTAGAACATAACCCCATGGAGATCTGGTCCTCCCAGCTGGGAGTGGCGATCGAGAGCATGGCAGTCCTGGGTATCACGGATGACCAGATTGAAGCCATCGGCATCACGAACCAGCGTGAGACGACGATCCTCTGGGACAAAAATACCGGAGAACCGGTATACAATGCCATTGTATGGCAGTGCCGCCGGACTTCCGATATGATCGAGGAATTGAAAAAAGACGGTTTTGACAAAATCCTCCGGGAGAAGACCGGACTGATCCCCGATGCCTACTTCAGTGCATCGAAGATCGCCTGGATACTGAATAATGTTCCCGGAGCCAGAGAACGCGCAGAGAGAGGAGAGTTACTCTTCGGTACGGTGGATACCTGGCTGATCTGGAATCTGACCAAGGGCGCCGTACATGTGACGGATTATACCAATGCTTCCCGAACCATGCTTTTCGATATTCATAACCTCTGCTGGGATCAGGAAATCCTGAAGCGCTTCAATATCCCGGAGAGTCTGCTTCCGAAGGTGTGCTGTTCCAGCGAGATCTACGGTAAGACCGATGCGTCCGTTCTGGGCGGCGAGATTCCTATCGCCGGTGCGGCGGGAGACCAGCAGGCGGCGCTGTTCGGACAGTGCTGCTTTGAGCAGGGAGAAGTGAAAAATACTTATGGGACCGGCTGCTTCTTATTAATGAATACCGGACACGAAGCCATTACCTCCCAGTCGGGTCTGTTGACCACTATTGCTGCCAGCACAAGCAAAAACGTAGAATATGCCCTGGAGGGCAGCGTGTTCGTAGCCGGTGCCGGGATCCAGTGGCTTCGTGACAGTATGCGTATGCTCAAGACCTCTGCACAGTCCCAGGAGTATGCGGAGCATGTGCCGGATACCGCAGGGGTCTATATCGTTCCGGCATTTGCGGGCATGGGAGCTCCATACTGGGATCAGTATGCCAGAGGAACCATCGTCGGCATTACCAGAGGCTGTACCAAGGAGCATTTCATCCGCGCCACGCTGGAATCTATTGCATACCAGACGGCAGATGTGCTGGAAGCCATGGAGAAGGACAGCGGCATTGATTTAAAGAGTCTGAAAGTAGACGGTGGTGCCAGTGCCAATGATTTCCTTATGCAGTTCCAGGCGGATATCGTCAACACCCAGGTACGCCGTCCGGCATGTATCGAGACGACGGCTTTGGGAGCGGCTTATCTGGCAGGACTTGCCGTAGGCTATTGGAAGAATCGTGATGAGATCCGTGAGAACTGGCAGATCGGAGCAGCCTTTGCACCGCAGATGGAGGAGACACAGCGGCGACAACTATTAAAGGGCTGGCATCGCGCAGTGAAATGCGCTCTTGCATGGGCAGAGGATGAGGTATAAATTTTATATGACCATGGTATTTTTTGACAAAGCAAACTTGTAATGTAATAAAGTACTGTGGTATTATGATGTCTGGGTGAAAGGTTATCTTGCAACCCAGACATTATATTTTTACGGAATGAATTGCAGTAAGGGGTTAAGGGGAGTTCACGGAAAGGAAACAGGATGGATTTAAACGGCTTACCACAGACCGTGCAGAACTTCATAAACGATACTATCCGATATAGAGAATCAGGCAACTGTCTGGACTATGACACCTGCCAGAAAATATTGGAGTATGCGGCAGATACCGGATCACAGAAGCTGACAGGGCTTGGACTCTATTATCTGGCGGAGTGTTATTGGCAGAAGGGCGAGTATGAGAACACCATGCAATGCCTTACAGAGGGTGTCGGCTGCCTGGAAAATGCCCGGATGTACGAGTTGTTGGCCAAAGCCCATAATATGATGGGAGCGGTGTCCGACCGGAAGAATAACCGGATGTTGGCGCTCAGCTCCTACTATAACAGCCTGAAATATGCGGAAAAATATCATTTTTATTATATACAGGGCATGGCGGAGAGCAATATTGCCTATACCCTGGTCAGAATGCGCCTGCGGCAGGAGGCGATACAGCATTACCGTATAGCGATCGCCTGCTATGATAAGTCAGAAAAAACATATCAGCTGAATTATAACAGGATCAACTGTATGATCGAGTGCGGCTGCTGTCACATGTACCTGGGAGAAATGGAAGAAGCCCTGCAGCTTTGGAATGAAATAGAGAAGATCCTCAGAGAAGCACCGGAAAGCTATTATTCGAAAATAACATTAGAAATGTATCGTATTCCCTGCGAATTATTAAAAGGGCATGAGGAAGAGGCTTTAAAACTTGCGTCAGATCTTCTGGAGCAATTGTCAGACCGGGATGTTTTTGAAGAGATCATGGATGAACTGGTGATCCTGGCGGGAATCCTGGCTATCCTGCCCGATGGAAAATATCTGGAGGAACTGATCCGGATCATCGATGAAAAAAATATTGAAGTGTATTACAATATCTTCCTGGATCTGTATCCTTTTAAAGTGCAGAGCATATTACGCAAAGGAGACATGGGGGAATATGTGAAATATACCCGGCAATATTTAGAAACTTATGAAAAATTCCGGCAGGAAAATCACCGTGCCTTGGTCGGTGTTATGGAATTACAGGACCGGTTGAGAAATGTAACGCTTGACAGAGAGAATATGCAGGCTTCTAACCGTGTACTGGAGGATCTTGCCATGCATGACGAACTGACGGGATTGGCTAATCGTACTTATTTACATGAATATCTGACCGGCTGCTTTGAACACGCCTATGCGGAAGAAAAGCTTCTGGGCGTGGAGCTTATGGATATTGATTTTTTCAAAGAGTACAATGATCACTACGGTCATCTGATGGGGGACCGGTGTCTGAAAGCCATTGCCGGAGTTCTGCAAAAGATACAGATTCCGGGACAGGTATTTTGTGCCAGATACGGTGGCGATGAATTTATGATCGTATATACCGGGATGACAGTGGAGCAGATCCGGAGAATTTCAGAGGACATTCTCAGAGAGGTCCGTATGTTAAAAATACCTCATGAGTGCAGCAGGTGCAGTAAATACGTATCCATCAGCCAGGGAGTATTTGCAAGAATCCCGATGGAAAATAACAGAGAGTGGGATTTCACTTCCAGAGCGGATGAGCTTCTCTATAAGGCAAAAAACTGTGGAAGAGACGGCATCTGTCTGTCCACAGAAAAGTCCAGTGATAAGTGTATAGAGATCAAATAAACAGCGCAGACAGCGCGGATGGGAGAGCGTAGTATGTTAGTTCAGAAATACAAAGACATGCTGTCGGGAAAATCAGTGATCCGGCAGCTTTCGGAATTCGCTACGGCAAGAGGACAGGAGATCGGATACGAGAATGTATTTGATTACAGCCTGGGGAATCCTTCCGTTCCGGTTCCCAGAGAATTTACCGACCGTATGATCCATATGCTGGCGACGAAGGAACCGTTGGAACTGCACGGCTATAGTCCCAGCCTCGGTATTACAAGTGTCAGGGAGGCAATTGCGGAGAACCTGGAGAAGAGATTCGGCCTGCCCTATCGCAAAGAGCACATTTTTATGGCGTCTGGGGCGGCGGGAGCGCTGGCACATGCTTTTCGTCTGGTGACGGAGCCGGGAGATGAGATCCTGACTTTTGCACCGTTTTTCCCGGAATATCATCCTTATGTGGATCTCACCGGGGCAGTACTGAAGGTGGTTCCGCCCGATTTGGAGAACTTCCAGATCAACTTCGAGGCGTTTGAAGAGATGCTGACAGAGAAGGTCAAGGCAGTACTGATCAATACTCCCAACAACCCCTCCGGTGTGGTATATTCCACCCCGACATTGCAGAGACTGGCAGATATCCTGAGAGAAAAGTCCAAGGAATACGGTCATATTATTTATCTGATCTCTGATGAACCTTATCGTGAGATCGTGTTTGAAGGCGTAGACAGTCCCTGCGTATCCTATTTTTATGACAATACCATCATGTGTTATTCTTTCTCCAAATCCCTGTCCCTGCCGGGAGAGCGTATCGGTTATGTGGCAGTGAACCCGGCATGTGAGGATGCGGAGACCATGATCAATATGTGTGGACAGATCTCCCGCGGTATCGGACATAACTGTCCTCCTTCCATTATCCAGCTGGCAGTGGCACAGGTGCTGGACAAGACAGCGGATCTGTCGGTGTATGAGACGAATATGAACATCCTCTATAAAGAACTGCTAGACCTGGGATTCACCTGTGTGAAGCCCGGCGGAACCTTCTACATTTTCCCGAAGGCGTTGGAAGAGGATGCCAAGGTATTCAGTCAGAAAGCATTGAAATATGATCTCGTACTGGTACCGGGTGATAGCTTTGGTGCACCCGGATATTTCCGCATGGCCTACTGTGTGGATACGGAGAAGGTAGAGAGATCTCTGGAAGCCTTTCGAAAATTTGTAAAGACTGAGTATGCAACTATCTAGAGTCACGCAGCATATCGAAAGCGAATTGTGCTTGCACGGATGAGCCTTTCGATATGCTGATGTGACGAAATAACCACATGAGCAAAAAGTAAGCATCGCAGATGCGATTTTGCGAATGGGGTTCTGGATAGTTGCAGAAGCAGAAAGGAGAGTAATGAGAATGTATCAGGCAGGACTGGTATTGGAAGGCGGTGGCATGAAGGGTGTCTATACCGCCGGAGTGTTGGACTTTTTTACCGAAAAAGGAATTGACTTCTCCCATATCTATGGGGTGTCTGCCGGAGCGTGCCATATGTGTAGCTATCTGTCCCGACAAAAAGGACGGGCGCTGAGTGTCAGTGTGGACTATCTGGATACGAGACGATATTGCAGTCTGGAGAGCTTATTGACCAGCGGAGATCTGTTCAATGTGGATTTCTGTTATCATCTGATCCCGGAATATCTGTATCCGTATGACTATGAAACATTTGAAAAATATCCCGGCAAGGCCTACAGTGTGGTGACCAACATCGAGACGGGACAGCCGGAGTATCTGCGTGTCCGCGATATCCGTAAAGATATTGACAAGATCCGTGCTTCCGCATCCCTGCCGTTAGTGGCACGGAATGTAAAAATAGATGGGAAGCTGTATCTGGACGGCGGCATCAGCGATGCGATCCCTTTGGAAAAATCGATCCTGGACGGCAACCGCAAAAACATCGTTGTCATGACCAAGGAAGTGGGATTCGTGAGAAAACCTGCCTCCGCATCGCAGTTAGGACTCATAAAACTCAGATATCTGAAATATCCTAAAGTATATGAACTTATGGCGGACAGACATATCCGATATAATAACTGCCTGGAATATATTGACAGACAGGAGAAAAATGGGCAGGCTTTTGTGATCCGTCCTCATAAAAAGAGTGATGTGGGACGGATCGAGAAAGACAAGGACAAACTGATCGCCTTATACGAAGAGGGGTATCGGGAGGCAGAAGCCTGCTATGAGGATCTGCTGGCATATCTGGAAAAATAAGTACTAAAAATATAAGAAAGTATAGAGAGAAAAGAAATGTTAGAAATGATCAAAGCAATTATTTACGGTATTGTAGAAGGTATTACTGAATGGCTGCCGATCAGCAGCACGGGACACCTGATCCTGGTGGAACGGCTGATCCCTTTTAAACAGACCAGTGAAGGATTTTTCGATATGTTCGATGTAGTCATTCAGCTGGGAGCTATTTTAGCGGTGGTTGTATTGTTCTGGAACAAGATCTGGCCCTTTTACCTGAAGAAAAATAAGCAGCCGAAAAAGGGAGGCATTGTAAAATCCGCAAAAGACCCCGCAGTGGGAAATGTGGCACTGAGCATGGATGCTTTCTGGATGTGGGTGAAGATCGTTGTGGCATGTATCCCGGCAGTCGTATACGGTCTGTTATTTGATGATGCGGTGGGAGAAGCCTTCCAAAAAGAGATCGGACTTGGTTATCCGGGCGGGCCTAAAATCGACCGGATCGCAAAAGAAGGAAATCCGGATGCCATTCAGTTCCCAAAGGCGCATATGGATTCAGAATATGATTTCAGCTTCAGCGGTCTGAAATCTTCAGTATTGAATTATTTAAATAAGTGTGAGATGAAAGGTGAGGAAGTGAATCGTGCAGATATAGCAGCATCTTTTCAGGAGGCTGTTGTTGATGTACTGAGTTCTCATGGGGTAGAAGCAGCAAAAGAACTTGGATACAGAAAGCTTGCGATCGCAGGTGGAGTTGCATCCAATGGAGCATTTCGAACCAAAATGATAGAGAGATGTAAAGAAGCTGGGATTGAGTTTTATCATCCATCACCAATCTTTTGTACGGATAATGCTGCGATGATCGGTGTGTGTGGATACTATGATTATATAAACGGTGTGAGAAGTGGTTTGGATTTAAATGCGGTGCCAGGATTAAAGATTGGTACCAGACAGGGGTAAATACATGGGAGAAAAAATTGCGGCAATCGTTTTGGCAGCAGGAGAAGGAAAAAGAATGGGAAGTGGAATTCCCAAACAATATATGCTGATCAAATCAAGGCCTTTGGTGTATTATGCGCTAAAGGCTTTTGAAGAGAGCGCTGTAGATGAGGTTATTCTTGTTACAGGAGAAGACGAGATAGATTATTGTAAAGAGTATATTGTAGATCGATATCACTTTAATAAGGTGAAAAAGATCGTGCCAGGTGGATGGGAACGTTATGCATCCGTTTATTTTGGACTTGAAGCAATTGAGGATGCGGA
>OGXQ01001429.1_pt1 | contig 18049 bp, 10 predicted proteins | sample 1576291 | NCBI WGS metagenome assembly OGXQ01 (sample SAMEA3541575, study PRJEB24748) | human gut metagenome | biome: human gut; feature: human-associated habitat; material: faeces | place: China | collected 2012 | reverse complement strand
CACGCTCAGGTTGGGGCACAGGTTGACCTCCTGATACACGGTGGAAATGCCGCACTTCATGGCCTCCAGCGGGCTGGAGGGGGAAATGGGCCTGCCCTCCATGGCGATCTTGCCGCCGTCCTTTGCGTGGACGCCGGTCAGGACCTTAATCAGGGTGGATTTTCCCGCGCCGTTTTCGCCGACCAGCGCGTGGACTTCACCGGAGTGCAGGGTGAAATCCACATTCTCCAGCGCGCGGACGCCGGGGAAGTATTTACAGATTCCCCGCATTGTCAACAGGGCTTCTTCTGCCACAGGTCATCACATCCTTTGTCTTGGATTCGGCGGGTCTGGCATCCCGCCGGAGGCCCTGGGGAGCCAGGGCAAAACAGTCCGCGGGCGGGGAGGACATCCCCCGCCCGCGGGATCATGGAACGGTTGGCGAAAGCCGGTCAATAGGTGCGGTTGGGCAGCTCCTGCTCGGCAATGTCAGCGGGGAAGATCCCCTCTTCCAGCTCAATGGTGGCGGGTACTTCTTCGCCGGCCACAATCTTCTTGGCGGTTTCCATCAGGGTCTCGCCGAAGTTGGGGGTGTGCTCCACGGCGCAGTTCATCTTGCCCTCGATCATAGCGTTGAACTCGCCCTTGGCGGCGTCGATGGAGACGATGACGATGTCCTCACCGGGCTTCAGTCCGGCAGCCTCAATGGCCTGAATAGCGCCCAGAGCCATATCGCCGTTGCAGGAGAAGAGAATATCGATCTTGTCCCCGTCGGACTTCAGGAAGGACTCCATGACCTCCATGCCCTTGGCACGGGTGTACTCACCGGTCTGGGAACAGATGACGTTGTACTTGCCGCTGTTGGGGGATTCGGCCATGGCATCGTTGAAGCCCTGCAGGCGGTCGGCGGCCACGGAGGAGCCGACCGTGCCCTCCAGAATCGCCACCTGGAACTGATCGCCGCCGGCACGGGGAGTCTTGCCCTCAGCAGTCATATACTCGTCAACCCAATTGAAGGCATTGGCACCCTCCTTCAGGGCGTCGGCAAAGATGTGGGTCACATACAGAGAGGGGTCCGCAGTCACGCCGCGGTCCACCAGGACCACCGGGATCCCGGCGTCCTTGGCCTCCTGCAGGACCGTATCCCAGCCGGTCTCCACGATGGGGCAGAAGGAGATCACATCCACGTCAGATGCGATGAAGGAGCGGATGGCCTTGATCTGGTTCTCCTGCTTCTGCTGTGCGTCGGAGAACTGGAGGGTCACGCCGGCGGCCTCCGCGGCAGCCTTGATGTTGTCGGTGTTGGCAGTGCGCCACTCGCTCTCAGAACCGACCTGGGCAAATCCAAGGGTGATGCTGTCCTCACTGCCGGCATCGGCGCTTTCCGCGCCTCCATCACTGCAGGCGGCCAGAGACAGGGCCATCGCAGCGGCCAAAACGCCGGTCAACCATTTCTTCAGTTTCATACCTTTCAATCCTTTCTCGCTTTCTTCATCTTCCGAATGGGCGGTCTCGCGCCCTGTGTTAAATAATATACAAGACGCCTCCACCTTTGAAAAGAGGCGCTCCAACGGGTTTTTATTTGAATTTTACAGAAAAAAGTCCGGCCGGAAAGCCGGACTTTTGCTTTTTTCTGCTGCTTCTCAGCTTTTTTACGATTTTGCCGGAATCTGTAGCGTGACCCGGGTCCCGCAGCCCAGCCGAGAACTCACGTGAATGCCGTAATCCGCTCCATAGGCCAGCTGAATGCGCTTTTGGATATTGGGCAGCCCAAACCCGCCCTCGGAGATCTGACCGAGATCTCCGGCCACCTCCCGTTGCACTTCCTCCAATTTCTCAGGCGTCATGCCGCAGCCGTCGTCCGCCACCTGAACCACCAGGCAGCCGTCCTTCACATCGGCGCAGACGCGGATGGTGCCGCCCCCCCGCTTCTTTTCAATGCCGTGGTACAGCGCGTTTTCCACAAGGGGCTGCAGGCTCAGCTTTTGGATCCGGCAGTCCAAGGCTTCGGGCTCCGCCTGGATCTCATAGTTCAGGATATCGGCATAGCGCACTTTCTGAATATAGAGATAGCTTTGGATGCAGGACAGCTCCTCCTGAAGGGACACCACTGCGCGGCCTTTGCTGAGGACCACCCGGAAAAACCGGGAGAGGGACTGGACCACCTGAATGACCTGCTCCTTATCCCCGGACTCCGCCAGCCAGACGATGATCTCCAGCGTGTTGTAGAGAAAGTGGGGATTGATCTGTTCCTGAAGCAGCCGCAGCTCCAGCTGCTCCTGGGTGCGGGTGTCCTCCTCCACTTTTTCCATCAGGCGCTGGAGTTTTGCCGCCATGCGGTTGAAGCTCTTGTTGAGGATGGTGACCTCATTCTCCCCGGCATCTTCCATCAGGGCATCAAAGTCGCCCTCCGCCAGCCGCCGGGTGTTTTCCACCAGCGCCTGGATGGGGTCGTTGATGGTCCGGTTGATGCGCATCAGCAAAAATGCCAGAACCGCCACCATCAGCACCACCGCCGCCAGATCCCCCAGCAGCAGCAGCTGAAATCCGGTCTGTAGCATCTGATCAATGGACTCCCCCCAGAGCAGCTCCAGATAAATGTATTCCTCAATCTGGTTGTACACCAGGGCGGAGACATCCCGAATCTGCTCCAGCGTCACATTCTGCAGTTCCAGGGACACGTCCGCATCAATCTCCTGCCCCAGCTTCTGACAGTACCGCTGCAGGGTGCCGAAGGTGCGCGTGGCAATCTGCAGCTGGATCCGGCCGTTTTCAGAATTGTTCTCCTGCTTCAGCAGATACAGCCCCTGGCGAATTTCCTCCATGTGGTGGAAGAGCTGGGTCGTCTCCAGGGTGCGGCGCCCCGCCACCAGATAATAGGCGTCCAGGCTCACGTCATCCCGGACAGTGGGGATCAGCTTGTTTGCGGAAATGACCCGCTCCGCCAGGATATGGTATTCTCCCAAAAAGTGGTGGGACAGGCCGATAACCAGCAGGTTGATACTCAACATCCCCACCAGGATGACCGTAAACCCCGCCAGGATCTTGCTCCGTATGCTCCCACGGCGGCCCAGGGCGGTTTTCAGGGCGCCGGCTGCACGACTCATCCGTCTCATAGCGTGTGGGAGCGGCGGTACTGGCTGGGCGTCTGCCCGGTGTTTTTCTTGAACAGCATGCTGAAATACTCCATATTCTGATACCCCACCCGTTCTCCGACCTCACTGACCCGCAGATCGCTGGTAATCAGCAGGCGTTTGGCCTGGCGAATTCGGACCTCCGTCAGATATTCACTGAACCCGACGCCAATTTTGGATTTGAAAAGCGTGCTGAGGTGGTTGGGGCTTACAGACACTGCATTCGCAACCGAGGAGAGGGACAGCTCCGGGTCCATATAGTGGCGGTCGATATACGCTCTGGCTTGCTCTGCGGAGGGCGTGTGCCGGCTGCCCCCGGGGCGGACCTCCATCACCTCTTCGCAGAGCTGGCAAGCCAGCGTCAGGAAATCATCTACGGAATTCGTCAGCAGAATACGCTTTTCCAGCAGATCCTCCTGGCGCAGGGATTCCGGAAGGGGGATCCGGTTTTCCTGGCAGAACTCATGGACCACAAAGAAAAGCTCTGTATAGAGATAGCAGCGATAGACAAAGGAGGAATACCCCGACTCGATGGTCGGCCGGTAGTGGGCCCAAAACGACGGAAGCGCAGACGGCTTCCCAGTCCGCAAAAAGTCCAGCAGGGTGTCCCGCTGGAAGGAGGTGGAGTGGGACAGCGTCTTGCTGTCTGCGGACTCCCGCTGCTTTTTCTGAATCGTCAGCAGATGGTATGCTTTCGGCAGGTCGCTGAGCCGGGCCGCCTGTTTTCCAGGCAGCAGATGCACGCTCAGTCCCTCCTGCCCGGCCAGCGCATCCAGCCATGCAGAGAACTCCCGCAATTTCGGGGGAAGCCCGGCCGCGTCTTCCGCCAGCAGCAGGAACGTGGCCCGCTCCCCATCAAAGCCGGAGCCGTATGCCATTGGCGCGGCATACAGCTTGTCCCGCAGCGCCTCCCGATCCGGTATCACACCGTCCAGCTCCGTCAGGATGATCTGGTAGGCTCCTGCAGCCAAAGAGATCCCGAGCTGCGCCGCACGCTGGAGCATCTGCGCCGGTCCCATCAGGATGCCGCTGTACAGATTGCTGAAAAAGAGCTCCCGCTGTGTGATGCTATAGCTCTGCCGCTCAATCCGCCGTGCGCGGCATTCCAAAATCTGCGCCTTGCTGCGGTCCACGGCTTCCAGAATATCCCTGCTGGAGACAGGCTTGAGCAGATAGTCATTTACGCCCAGGGTGATGGCCTTTCTGGCATATTCAAATTCATTGTGTCCGCTGAGGATGATGATGCGGGTATCCGGCAGCTCCTTCCGCACGATCCGGGCCAGCTCCAGGCCGTCCATAAACGGCATCTTGATGTCCGTCAGCAGAATATCCGGCCGTTTTTCCAGGAGCTGCGGCAGAGCGACTTCTCCATCCGGCGCATCCCCCAGGAACAGGATATCGTGTTCCTGCCAAGGAACATTGTCTCGGATACTCTCCCGGGCAATCCGCTCATCCTCAACAAGAAACAGCGAAATCATGAGTCTCCTCCCCATACGCAGTGTTCTGAATTTCAAACAGCTCCCGCCGGCAAATCCCACCGAATCCATTCCATGCAAACGGAGAGGCAGCGTCCCGGCTGTGGAACAGGCGTTTTTCTTTATTATATCGTATTTTGTCGAAAAGAAAAGGTGCTGAATCATTTTTGCGGATTTTCCGGCTGTCGGCGTATATGCAAACCGCCGCACGGACAGGCCCCTCCATCGTCCCGGTTCGTGGGGAGAGAGCTATCGGGGCGGCGGCTTTGTGAGGCGAAATATTCAATGCCCGGAAATGAAATATTGGGGTCTTCGGGCGCAATCAGTCCGGCGGAGGATCCCGCCGTTCCGGCCAAGCAAAGCCACAAACCTGGAGCCGAAGGCCGCTAAGTCTTACTTCGGGAGCCGGCACACCTCTCACATAGAGAGTTTGTTCTCCTGATCTGCCGGCAAAATCTTAATGGTATGAGAATCGTGGGCAGCACAGTCCGGCCCAGTGCCTGCAACGGCTGCTTCTGATCGCTTTTCAGTCCAGTCAATCGGCTCGAATTGAGAACCGGAAATGGTAGGAGACACGTCTACGGCCCACATAGCTGATTTCCAGAAGGTCCCTTGCCTTTCTCTCACTTAACTGCCAAATCCATTCATTGATGACGCCCATTCAGGTTTCATTCGGACTTGATTCCTCCTTTTGTTCGTTCCGGTGGTTGGCAGATCTCTTCCATTCCAGCAAAGGAGGATGCTTTTTCAGAGCTTAGGCTTTGGGGAACCTCCGGCTGTTCCGGCAGTTCTCTTTATGCACGGAAAAGCCGTCTGATTTCTTAAAAAATCAGACGGCTTTGTGGCTGCTGGGGCCGGATTTGAACCAACGGCCTGCGGGTTATGGGCTGCTGTCGGTTTCTCCATCTGCATGGCCTGGGGGCAGCATCAGTTGAGATGTACTTGGGTTGTGATTACCCGATCATCCGAATGAGCTCCGGCAGCTGGGACAAATCGTTCAGCACAAAGTGGGCTCCAGCGGTGCGGAAGGTCTCCTCTGCCCGGCGGCAGGCATCCCTGCGCACCTCCGGAGTGAGGGCCTCGTACTCTGTCTGGCTCAGACCCAGGACGGAGCTGCCCTCGATGACCCCCACCGACCACACGCCGGCGTTGACCCCCTCCCGGATGTCGGAGACAGTGTCCCCCACCTTCACGGCGTTCTTCACACTGGGGACCTCCAGCGCCTTCAGGTTTTCAAAGATCATGTAGGGATAGGGGCGGCCCTTGCCGCCCACCCCGTCGGGGCTGATCCAGAAGTCGGGGGCGTAGCCCAGCTGGGCGGCCTTGGGGACAACAATGTGCATCATGGAGTCGGTATAGCCGGTGGTGGAGCCGATCTTCAGCCCCATCTCCCGCAGGGCGGCTGCCGTTTCCACCGCAAACGGCTTGGGTGTGGAAAACCGGTCCAGGATGGAGAAGAGCTTGGGCTCAAACAGGGCGTACACAGCCTCCACGTCCTCCTCCCCCGCGGGGCGGCCGTGGGTCTCCTCCCAGGCCCGGGCGATGCGCTCCATCCGGAGCATGGTGCGGATGTGGTCCCGCTTCAGCATACCCATGGGCTTGCGGGTCTCCTCCAGGGTGACCGGCACGCCGTGGTGGGCGAAGGCCTCCTGAAAGGCCTGGACGGGGGCAAAGCAGCCGTAGTCCACAGTGGTGCCCGCCCAGTCAAAGATGACGGCCTGGATCATGCGATCTCCTCCTTATGGGCGGCCAGGAAGCCGGCGATGATGGAAGCAAGTTTCTCAATATCCTCCGGGTAGATCTCTCCGATGTTGCCCACCCGGAAGGTATCTGCATCGGTGAGCTTGCCCGGGTAGAGGACGTAGCCCCGCTCCTTGATGTAGGTGTAAAATTGGGAGAACTGGAAGGACACCCCGGCGGGATAGAAGAAGGTGGTGATGATGGGGCCCTGGCGGCTCCCGTCGATGTATGGGGCAAATCCCATGGCGCGCATCTTCTCAATGAGCAGGCGGTTGTTCTCGGCATAGCGGCGGTGCCGGGCGGGGATGCCCCCCTCCGCCTCCAGCTCGTCCAGTGCCTTGGAGAAGGCCAGCACCACATGGGTGGGGGAGGTGAAGCGCCACTTGCCGTCCTTCTCCATCCCCTTCCACTGGTCCAGCAGGTCCAGGGACAGAGAGCGGGCCTTGCCCTCGCTGGAGAGCAGCTTGTCCCGGCGGCACAGGATGAAGGAGAAGCCGGGTACTCCCTGGATGCACTTGTTGGCGCTGGACACCAGAAAGTCGATGCCCCAGTCGGAGACGGGGATATCCACCCCGCCGAAGGAGGACATGGCGTCCACGATAAAGGTCCGTCCGGCGTCCCGGACCACCTTGCCCACGGACTGGATGTCATTGAGAATGCCGCTGGTGGTCTCGCTGTGGACCATGGCCACGTGGGTGATGGCCGGGTCCTGGGCGAGCAGCTGGGCGACGCGGGCGGGGTCGGGGATGTGGTCATAACTCTCGGCGTAGTGGACATAGGGAATGCGGTTCCGGTCACAGATCTGGGTCATGCGCACCCCGTAGGCCCCGTTGGAGCAGATGAGGACCTTGTCCTCGTCCCCCACCACGCTGGAGAGGACGCTCTCCACTCCGAAGGTGCCGCTGCCCTGCATCAAGACGGCCGTGTAGTCATCCTCCGACACGTGCCCCAGCTGGAGCAGCTGGCGGCGGATCTTCTGGGTGACGGCCTTGTAGTCGTCATCCCAGGTGCACCGGTCCACCAGCATCTCCTCCTTCACCGTGTCGGTGGTGGTCAGGGGGCCGGGGGTCAGCAGTTTATAGGTATTCATGGTCGGTTCCTCCTTTTCTCACAGACAGCCGGTTCAGCCCTTGGCCCGCTCGGACAGCTCCTGGTGGGCGGTGAACAGCTCGAAGGTCAGAGGCTCGTCAAAGACGCTGGGGTAGGCGGACTGGTTGGCGGGATCGGCGGTCTCGCCCTCATAGAGGGGGTTGGGGTAGGTCTGGATCAGCTCGGCGCGGCCGTTTTCAATGATGCACTGGGCCATCTCCATGGCCAGGGGGTTGGTGTCCTCCCCCTTGTCCAGGACGGCCACCGACTCGGTGAGGGAGAAGTTGCCCTCGGTGGGGTCCACATAGTCAATGGGCAGGCCGTCGGCCTTGTCGGCCACCGCCTGGTGGCGCAGGCCGAAGCCGATGGCCACCTCGCCGGCCCGGCACAGCTTCAGGGGGCCGGAGCCGGAGGTCTCGATGTGGGCGCCGCAGTTGTCATAGATGGCGGCCAACGTCTCCTCGGCCCCGTCCTCGCCGTAGGCGTCCACCAGGGCCTGGATCAGCAGCCATGCGGTGGAGGAGGACTGGATGTCAGTGACGGCCACCTGTCCGGCGTACACCGGGTCAGCCAGGTCCTTCAGGCAGGTGGGGGTGGGCAGGTTCTCCGAGGCCATCAGCTCGGTGTTCAGGATGATGGCCCCCTCCTGGGAGGTGATGGGGGCGGTGTAGTCAGGCACCTCCTCCAGGGTGTTCACCTCAAAGTCCAGGGGCAGGAACATGTTGTTCTGCTCCTGGGCGCTCTGGAGATAGAAGGTGCTCATGGTCACCAGGTCGGCCTCCAGGTTGGTGCCCTCGGCCAGCAGCTTGCCCCCCAGCTCGGAGGTGCCGTAGGTCTGCACGATATACTTGCCCTCATAGCCGCCTGCGTCCAGAGCGTTCTCCATGGCAGTGATGGCCTCCTCATCGGCGTTGGAGTAGATGACGATCTGGTCATCGCCAGAGCCGGAGCTGCCGCAGCCGGCGAGAAGGGTCAGGGTCAGGGCGGTTCCCAGGGCGAGGTATTTTTTGAAATTCATTGGACTGCTTCCTTTCTGTTTCCAAAGAGTTGGATGGAACGGCGCTCTTTCACCGGATGGGATGCCTTATAGCTGGCCAGGCAGGAGAAGAGCCCTTTGGCGACCAGGTTAGTGGCCAGGATCAGCAGGGAGAGGACGAACACCTCGTTGAAGCGGTTCACGTACTGCAGCTGCTTGATCATGGTGGTGAGAACCATGGTCCGGGCCCCGGCGATGAAAATGAGGGCGCTGATGGTGACCATGGAATTGATGAAGTAGTAGCTGAACACCTCGATGAGACTGGACAGAGCGTTGGGGGTGACCACCCGGAGGATGGTCTGGAGCCAGCTGTCCCCCATGAGCATGGCTGTGGTTTCCCAGCCGGCGTTCATCTTGGACAGGGAGTTCTTCATCATCAGATAGGGGGTGGAGAAGTAGTGGACGATGTTGCACAGGATCATCAGCAGCAGGGTATTCTGCAGGCCGCTGCCGGAGAAGAGAAACAGATAGGCCACACCCAGCACCATGCCGGGGATGGCGTTGGTCACCAGGGCAATGCTCTCGATGGCCCGCTTGTACCGCGGGGGCAAGGTGCTCCGGGCGGTGATGAGGGCGGCGCCGTAGGCCGCCAGAGTGCCCAGGAAGGCAGTGAGCAGGGCCATCACCAGAGAGTGCCAGTAGACGGTAATCAGCTCGCTGTCGGTGAATACGGCGGCGAAGTGCTCCAGGGAGAAGCTGGTCTGATAGGGCCACTCCTCCACCAGGGGGACCACAAAGATCACCGCGAAGATGGACAGAATGGCCACCGAGATCACCGCGCTGGAGATGCCCCAGCCCGTGTCCCGCAGGGGGTTCTTCCGCAGGTCCGCCTGGGAGATGCGGGTATAGCGGATATTGAACCGCTCCAGCAGCTGCAGGATGCAGATGCTGCTGATGGAGGGGATGAGCAGGATCATGGCGATGACCGCCCCCCGGTTGAAGTCGGGGATGCCGCCCAGCATCTGGTTGTAGAGGAGGGTGGCGATGACCTCATAGCCGCCGCCCACCGAGGCGGGGATGCCGAAGTCGGTGAAGCACAGGAAGAAGGCCTGAATGAAGGCGCCCCCCAGAGTTCCCAGCAGGGGGCGAAGAATGGCGATCCAGAAGGTGGCCAGGTCCCGGTCCCCCATGGCCTTGGAGACAATGATGGTCTTTTTGTCCACAAAACCCATGGTGTTGTGGATCAGCAGGAAGGCCACCGGAATGGTATAGATCACATAGCCCACCAGCAACCCGCCGAAGCCGTAGATGTCAAAGAACTGCCGTCCCAGCAGGCGGGTGAGCAGCCCCTGTTTGCCGAAGGAGTAGATGATGGCAAAGCCATAGGTGATGGTGGGCAGGAACATGGGCAGGGTCGCGATGGCGGTGATGAGCCGCTTGGCCCACCTGGGCAATCCGGTGTAGTGGACCGCATAGGCCATCAGGAAGGCGATGACCGTGGCCGTCACGGCCGATGCGGCCGCCACCGCAAAGCTGTTGCCAAGGGCCGTGAGAAATCCCTCCCGGGTCACCACCGAGGCATAGAACTCCCAGGTAAATCCGCCCTCCCCCACCAGGGACTTGCCCAGCAGCAGGAGGATGGGGGCGGCCAGGAAGCCCACGAACAGAAGGGTGATGATCCAGAAAATCCCCTTCAGCTCCCAATTTTTCCGTCTCATGGCGCCTTTCCTCAAACAGCCTCGCCGGCCAGCTGCGGGCGGTCGCCGAACAGGGCGTAGATGTTGCCGCGCTTGATCTCCAGCTGGCGGAGGATGAACTTGCGCACGAAGTCGTTCCTGGGCTGGTGGACGATCTCGTCCGGCTTGGCGTACTGGGAGATGGTCCCCTGGTCGATGATGAGCACCCGGTCGGACAGGGTGAGGGCCTCCTCCGGGTCGTGGGTGACGATGATGGTGGTCAGGTGGTACTCCCGGGCGATGGTCTTGATGCGGTCCTTGATGGACTCCTTGATGACCCCGTCCAGGGCGGAGAGGGGCTCGTCCAGCAGGAGAATCCGGGGCTTCATCACCAGGGTGCGGGCCAGGGCCACCCGCTGCTTTTGACCGCCGGAGAGCTGGTCGATGCGCTTGTTCAGGTGCTCCCGCAGGCCCAGCAGGTCGATAAGCTCGTCCACCTCCTCCTGGGTGGAGATGCCCGGCTTGTTCCGCAGGCCGTAGGTGATGTTCTGCTGTACGTTTAAATTGGGAAAGAGGGCGTAGTCCTGAAAGACGATGTTGAAGCCCCGCTTCTCCATGGGGGTGCGGGTCAGATCCTCCCCGCTGTATCGGATCTCTCCCTGGTCGGCATCCACGATGCCCAAGATGATATTGAGCAGGGTGGTCTTGCCGCAGCCAGAGGGCCCCAGGATGGAGACGATCTCCCCGTCCTCCACCTGGAGGGAGATGTCCTTGAGCACGGGCACTCCGTCAAAGGACTTTTGAAGGTGCTCCAGTTCCAGCATGAAAAACCGCTCCTTTCTCGGTTTCAAAAGTTCTTGTGGGCGCCGCCGCACGTCCGGCGACGGTGTAATCCTAGCAAATTCCAGCTCCGCAAAACAAGCGTAAAAGGTTTAATTTTCCGTTAGAGAAACGTAAAAAGGCATCAAAAACAGGGGGCCTTCCTTGTAGAAAAATTACAAAGAAAGCCCCCGCCGGGGAATCTCACGCCTCCGGATAGCCTCGGTCGGCAATGACCGCTCCGCTTTTGTCCAGACTGCGGGAGAACCGCTCATAGTCGCTCTGAATGATCCCCATGTACAGCAGATCCACCACCGCCAGATCGGGAATGCGGGAGAAGATGGCTGTGCCGTAGATCACAGTGTCCTCTCCCCCGGTATACAGGCACACGTCGGCGTACTTGGCCAAGAGAGGATTCTTCCGACTGGTGACGGCGATGGTGTTTGCCCCCGCCCTTCTGGCCAGTCTCAGCGCCTTCACCGTATCCATGGAGCAGCCGGAGTGGGAAAAGGCTACCGCCACGTCCGCCACCCCCAGATGGGCGGCGGCGATCTGCTGGAGATAGGCGTCGGTGTGCATCCGGCAGCAGAGCCCCAGATAGGTCAGCTTGGTCAGGAGATCACTGGCCGGCGTGCAGGAGTTCTCCACCCCGTAGATGTCGATGGTCCGGGCAGTGGCAAGCATCCGCACGGCCCGGTCCAGCTCCTGGACGGACAGGGACTTCAGTGCCTCCTCCAGCAGGCCGCCGGACACCCGAACCTCTTTCAGGGGGAGGTCCTCCAGCTGGTCCCAGGGCTTCAAGTCGAAGCCTCCCAAGTGGTCGAAGCAGGCCTCCCGGGCCGCGCCGCCGCTGCGGTCCCGGATGAGGCAGTATTTGAAGTTGCGGTAGCCGTCAAATCCAAGGGCCTGCACGAAACGGATCACTGTGGGCTGGCTCACCTGCACCTGGTCTGCCAGCTCTGAAATGGTGCACCGGGTACAGGTCTCCGGGTCCTTCAGCACATAGTCCGCCACCCGCTGCTCCGATGGCCGCAGGGAGGCGTAGGCGCCGCGCACCCGGTCCAAAACCCGAATATCCTGCCGCATGATCTGATCTCTCCTATCCCGTAGCAAACTTACAAGGCGGTGCCTGTTCTCATGAAAAGCCCCCCCTCAGCGGGAATCGGCCGCTTGTAGAAGAGGCGAAATATTTTTCTCCAACAAGGCCGGCCCGTCGGTTGATACCAGTATAAAGGGAGAGGCGGGGGTCGCTCCACCCCCTGTTTGTAAAATCGAAGTTAAAGCTGTGCTGGAAGGATTCTCTTCCATCAAGGAGCAGGTCCCCCCTCGGGAAGGAACACATCCCCTCCATCTGCATGTCAGCGGCAGTTCCGGACGAGGTCCAGCCTCCTGCCTTGGGCCGTCAAAGCTGACATGCAGAGAAGCGGATCGCGTCTGCCTGCCGCCCTCCGGCTCTATTTCAGGAACCGCCGCCGGCCTAACGGTTGAATGGATCCCTCTTTGCTCCTTGTCTGGCCCCTCGCTGCCGTGTCCTGCCGTACGGCCAGCGACTTCATGGGACGCCCCTCTATGCCCGAAACTCCCCGGGACGCACAGTGCGTCCCAGGGAGTTTCATAGACATTGCGGCACATGCAGGAGATATATCCATTCATCTCGTATCTTGACGGCTTTGCATCCCGCCATCGGACAGAAAAACAGGGCGGCCCCGAAGGACCGCCCTGAAGCAAAGCATGGTACTTACATCACATTTTCAAAGAACCGGTACAAAATCACCGCAAACTGGGCGCGAGTGGCCGTGCCGGCAGGGTTCAGCAGGCCCTCAGTGGTGCCGGAGATGATCCCCTCTGCGATAGCCCAGGTCATGGGTTCCGTGGCGTAAGCGGCCACGGAGGCGTTGTCCGGGAACGCGGACAGATCGGCCCGCCCGGACACGTCATAGCCCATCTGCTGCGCCCAGCGGTACAAGATGGTCACCATCTGCTGGCGGGTCAGGGCGCCGCCGGGGTTGCTGCCGTCGGAAATCTTGCTCTCCACGGCCCAGTGCTGCGCCTCGGTCATGTTGGAGGGATTGAACTCCGTCAGACGGGCCAAAACCATCCACAGCTGCTGGCGGGTCACCGTGCTGCCGGGGGCGAACCGCTCGGCGCTGACACCGTTCATATAGCCGTTTTCATAGGCCCAGGTGATCTCCTCCACGGCCCAATAGTCCTCCGCCACGTCGGCAAAGGGCAGGTTCTCCTCTTTCTCCAGAGTGAATGTGGCCTCCACAGTGACCTTGCTGCCGGGCATGGTAAACGTGTACTTGTTGCCGCCCTTGCTCTGGAGCTTCACAGTGTCCCCGTCCTTGTCGGTGACAGTCAACTCGTCCAGCTCATAGCCATTGTCGGGCTTGACGGTGATGGTCACGGTATCGCCCTTGTCCGCCCGCTTGGGACTGACGGTGACGGTGCCGTGCTTGCTGTTCTCCACGCTGACGGTATAATCACCGCTGCTGGAGGAAGAGGATCCGCCGCCGGAGGGAGCGGAATAAGTAATCGTGATCTTACCATCGCTCACGCTCATGCTGCAGCGGCTGCCCAGCGTGATCTTGTCCTTATCATAAGTGTGTCCATCGAGGTCAATGGTCACGCTCTTACCGGAGACAGAGATCTTCTCGTCACAATCCTGCGTCAAAACGATGGTATCGCCGGACTTCGCGGCGTTCACAGCCTCCTGCAGCGTGCCGTACTCGCTCTCACCGATCTTGGCGGCAACTGTCAGCTGGCCGTTGAGCACAAAGGTGCTGAAATGCTTAACATGCAGCACCGCGCAGCCATCCTCCACAGTGAAGCCGGAACCATTCAGATATCGCTCACGGGTGCCGTCATCCGCAATGTGCATGATCTCCTGGGGCTCCAAGTCCGCCGGAATCGGCAGGCGGACCTCAATGAGGGTCTGGCCGTCCAGATAGTCGTTGGTTACGGGAATCTCTTTCCCTACGCTTTCGTCGTTGACTATGACCTTCGCCACAGGCTCTGCCTTATAGGAGACATACATCTTGTCCGCTGTGGTCAAATCCGCTTTATCGGCGGTCAGACTCACGGTGATCTCCACCACCACTTTGTCCTCGGGCTTCAGTTCTCCCTCCACCTGATTGATAATGGCATTCTGCGCGGACTCCGTCACCGCGTCAGAAACGCCGCTGACCTGCGCATTGTCGATGACCGCTTCGATCTTTTTCTGGTCTTCCAGCTCGATACTCTCGCTTACTTCAGTCTCCGTCTTCTCCGTGACAATGGGATCGACCTCCGTAGGCTTCGTGGTGGTCACCATGTAGGCGTAGCCCGTCTTGTCGGAAGCGACCACAAAGAGCTTGGGTTCCGCATTTTCCGGTACGTAATCGCTGGGATCAGAGGTGAAGTAGCCGCCGGTAACACTGATTTTGTCGGCAGCCTGGGTATCAATCTCAAAAGCGTCCTTTTTGCTGCCGGCAGAGAAGTTGCCTCCGCTGACTGTCAGCGCCGCAAGGTAGCTGACAATCTTGGTATTCTCATTTGTTGTCCACTGGCCGTTTACACGTTCCAAACGGTATACGGCAATCGCCGCATTGTTGCGGCTGGTCAGCGTACCGCCGGTGATATTCACGGTCATGGTCTGCCCCTCGCCCTGATAACCGCCGCCGCGGGAAACAACAGACAGGGCCGCGCCATCATCGGTGCTGCCATCCCCCTGGGAAGCGGGCTTGGTGGGAAATTCCGTAAAGGGCAGCGTTGCGGTAATCACAGCATTTTCAGCAATGGTCAGCGTACCGGCGCCGCAATACTGCACGCCGTTCGGGCCGATCAGTTCTGCATCACCCTTGATCGTCAGGTCGCCTACCTGGGGATGATAGATGACATTTCCCTCAGTGGATTCCAGTCTGCCGCCGGTAATCACTGTCTCCGTATAGTCGGCAGAGCCATTTCCGGCAACCGCAAATGCGACCGCCTGTATCTCCCCGCCGTTGATCTCCACAGCGGTTTTGTTTGCCTCATCACTTGTACCAACTGTGTTGATACCATAGGTGCCTGTGTATTTGCCGCCGTCAATTACGGCCTTTGCTCCGTTCTGAATAAAGACGGCATAGTTGCCGGAAACCGTACCGCTTTTGAAATACGCCTCAGTGCCCTGACCATTGACAACAACTGCAATATTGTTGCTGCCGGAGCCAGTATTCTGGATCTTGCCGTTCCCCTTGCTGTCCTGAACGGTCACACGGCTGGCTTCCAGCCACAGCGTATTGGTCGCGTTAGAACTTGTAAGCGTGCAGCCATTCAGATCCAGAGTGACCGCTTTGTTGATCGTAACTCTGTCGCTGCCAAGATCCACCTCTCTCAGCAACGTGATGGTATCATTTTCTTTTGCTTCGGTGATGGCCTTGGCCAGCGTCTGATAATAGGTATCGCCGATTCTGACGGCAGCAAATCCCTCTTCGACCTTGCCCACAGTACCGTTGGCATCCTGTCCAAGACCCTCGGCCAGATACTTGCTCACATCGCTGGAGAACGTGCCGCCGGTGATGATTGCATCACCCTTTGCGTAACCGCTGACCGTACGAATATTTCCCTCAAACGTGCCGGCAGAAATCTCCAGCTTGCCGCCGCTCAATTCAATATCGCCGGTAATGGTGCCTGTGGTATTGATCTTCACCGTGGGAATCTCGTAACTGCCAAACTTGCAGGAATCAAAAGCCGTTTGGTTTTTATATGCCTTTATACTCGTATTTCCGATAAACTGAACAGTACCGCAGTTATTGGAAATCGCATACTGACAGGGTGCGCTTGCCTGACTGGCATCAATCACCATATTCTCAAGCGTCAGGTTGCAATAGTTCTGCAGGCCGATCAGCAGGGTCTTCTGATTGGCAAAGATGATGGACCCGTTTTTCAGCGTCAGGGAACCACCCGTCAAGAACTGAAACGCGTTGGTTTCTGTACCGGAAGACCCCACCGTGCTTCCGCTGACCGTATAGGAGTGGGTATTGAAGTCGATCGTCAGGTTCTTTTTGGATGTATCGATCACAATTCCGTCGCCCTCTGTATCTTTGAGCAGCGTAATGACAGACTTGTCCGCAGCCGCTTCCACAGCCTCTGCCAGGGAGGTATACTGTTCCACCCCCTCTGCGGTTGTGACCTCGGCAACCATCATCTCTTCCCGGGAGCCGACCTCGCCGTTGGCGTTCTGCACATAGCCCTCGGCCAGATACTGTTCATCGACTTTGCTGGAGAATGTGCCGCCAGTGATGTTCAATCCGCCCAAGGCTACATCTACCTTGTAGGCCGGAATTCCTTCAGGTGCGCTGAATTGACCGCCTCTGATTTGGAGAACCGCCTGTTCTTTCAGGCCCCCGTCGTTGCTGTTTCCAACCAGAACGGCAGTCTGCTTCCCCTCCGTCACAAATGTACCGTCATTTACAACAACCTGTACGGCACCGGCTTCTCCGGCCACATAAAGCGCATAGAATACAGCGCCATGCTTCTGGGCGCAATCTACCGTCTTATAGCTGCCGCCATTGACTTCCATTGTCCCAGCGGTCGCACTAAGGGCTCCCTGCGTGCCGGTCACAACAACGCTTCCCTCAGACGACGGCGTAATCGTCAGCTTGGCATCAGGATCGTTGTCCACGCCGCTGCGGACCGTATATCCCCAATTTTGGCTATCGCACCTGCTGCAAGACGTATTCGTAAAAATTCCGCCGGTAATCAGCGTTTCTCCGTTTACATCAACAGCGGGATAAACACTATTTGTAAAGCTTCCGCCGGTAATTGTCGTATTGGAGCCTTCAAAGCTGCGAACAATCGTTGCCCCACCGCTAAAAGTTCCGCCATTAATCACAGCCTTACCGCCATCCTGATTTCTCAGATGAACGGTCATGGCTTTATCAGCTATCTGAAATGTTCCGTTTTCCACAGTCAACGTGCCATAGTTATTGATGAAGCCCTTGTAGCTTGTCGCCTCAGTTGCATCAAAGGTACCGTCGCCTGTAATTGTAAGTGTGCCATTGTTTACGATCAAATTTTTACTGCTGTCCGAAAAGCCAATAGACAACGTCTCACCATTCATGTCTAAAATGATCGTCTTTCCGCTGTCAATGGTCACCTGATCTGACAATGCAATACTGCTCGTCAATTCAATCGTGCCGCTGCCCTGCACAGCGTCAACAGCAGCCTGCAGTGTTTCATACTGCTGACCGTCGACCTCTGCCACATACGAAGTGTCTGCCGCCGTCAGGGCTGCGTCGGACTCGCCTGCGGCCCCATCCTCAGAATTGCCTGTCAGGTCATCCGCAGGTCCCTCTGCCGGATCGTCCGGGATGTTCCCGCTGCCGGAATCCTGCTGCTCCAAAGGCGTCTCGGACGAAGGGGTCTCCTCCGCAAACGCCCCCACGGTCAGCAGACTCATCGTCATGACGACCGCCAACAGCAGAGCCAGCAGTTTCTTACCTGTTTTCATCTTTCTCGCTCCTTCTTCTGTTATTTTCGCCGGAAAACAAAGCTCCTTATTTCCGCAAAGCGGAAATAAAAACGGTATATACCGTTTTGGAGGACGCCGGTCTCTTACACCCCTATCATACTTCATGACTTCGCAGAAAACAAGCAAAAAATAAGACATAATATTATTTTTGAATCAAATTATTTTTAGCTGGATGAAGCCGGGGAAGCGCGCCGCCCCCCTCCGTCTCTCCATTGGAAACAGTACGTATAGCGCATAAGTAATGCTTATATGCTTATGCAGGCTGTGGAGTGATAAACCCGCTCCTCAGCCGCCATATTTTTTAACGTAATATTTTTTCTGTCGTATTTAAAACCAGCAGTTTGAGAATGACACCGCGGTGCCATCTGTTATGTTGCTGTAAAAGGTATAAGCGACACGGAAAAGGGCCGGGTGGACTGGAACCGGAGCAAGAGACCATTCAAGGGCTTGAGCCCTAAGACAGCGCAAAGCATTCACCAGATCATCGTCTCGGCTATGAAGCCAACAAATGCTTATCACAGCAGCTCAGAATACGGCAAAACCACGCAAAAATTCTTCCAGATACCATCTAATTCTTTGAAGGCGCAGGAAACCCGGCTGATTTCTTTGGAAACATCGGCATTTCGGGCTTATCTTCTTTCTTCTCGACAATCACACATTCGGTAGTA
>OGXQ01001418.1_pt1 | contig 18122 bp, 12 predicted proteins | sample 1576291 | NCBI WGS metagenome assembly OGXQ01 (sample SAMEA3541575, study PRJEB24748) | human gut metagenome | biome: human gut; feature: human-associated habitat; material: faeces | place: China | collected 2012 | reverse complement strand
CCTGACCGGTGATGTAACCCAAACCCCCGCCGGCAAGGAACACCAGCAGCTGCGCCACTTCGTCTGCGCTGCCAAGACGGCCCACAGGGGTCTCTTCGGCCAGCGCTGCCTTATCCTCGGCGGTGAATGCTGCCATCATATCGGTATCAATGACCCCGGGCGCAACACAGTTCACTGTGATGCCGCTTGGGCCTTCTTCTTTGGCCAAAGCCTTGGTCAGGCCGATCAGGCCTGCCTTTGCTGCAGAGTAATGCACCTCGCAGCTGCCGCCGGTCTGGCCCCACATGCTGCTCACGGTCAGGATGCGTCCGGCCTTGCGGCGGATCATACCCGGCAGCGCCAGCTGACACAGGTGGAACGCACCGGTCAGGTTCACGTCCAGCATATGCTGCCACTCTTCCGGGGTGATGTCGGTGAACAGCTTCTGCTGGGCGATGCCCGCATTGCTCACCAGCACATCCACACGGCCCAGTGCCTGTTCTGCGGTGCGGAACGCAAGCTCGCAGCTGGCGCGGGACGCCACATCGCACTGCACGGCGGTGATGCCGGGCAGTTGTTTTTCCAGCTCTGCAGCGGCTTTGGCATTGCTGTGGTACAGCACCGCCACGCGGTAGCCCGCCGCATAGAACGCCCGGGCCGCAGCGGCACCAATGCCGCGGTCGCCGCCGGAGATCAGCACACAGCGGCCATTGGCTGCTGCCTGCACGGTAGGTGCCGGTGTTTTCTCCGGCTCTTCCTGCACAGGCTCCGGCATTTCCGGCTGCGGCGCAGGCTGGGGCTTTTCCAGCACCATCACCCGGGTGGGTTCGTCCACCACGGGTGCTGCCGCCTTTGGCTTTGGCGGTACGGGCGGCTCCTGTGCAGCCTGTTCCGGCTGCGGCTCCTCACCCGACAGATTGAACGTCAGTTCAAATTCATCTTCGTACAAGAGTATAGTCCTCCTGTCGTGATCTCTGCACTGCAAAGGTATGCCGTGCAGGAGATGTCTGTGCGGCCCATCGCCGTCCGTTCAGCGTCCATTTCTTATCCGGTCAAAGTCCGGTGCTCGGCGCGGCAGACAGCTGCATAAGATGGGTTTCGACAAAACACCATTAAATAATATAGCACAATTTGCCGAAAAAAGAAAGTGGAAGCCGCCTACTTTTTACGCAGCTTCCACTTTTTTACGGTTTCTTCATATTCCATGCCGGTCATACAGGCGGTTTCCACTTCGGCCGGGCCGCAAGCCGTGCCCGCAGATCCTTGAAAAACGCCTGCAGCAGCTCCTGTGCTTCCTCTGCGCGCAGCCCCTGCTCCACCACCGGGTGGTGGTTGAAGGGCATTGCAAACAGGTCAGTCACACTGCCGCAGCAGCCCGCCTTGGTGTCTGCCGCGCCGTATACCACCCGCCGGATGCGGCTGTTGATGATGGCCCCGGCGCACATGGGGCACGGCTCAAGCGTGACATAGAGCGTGCAGCGCCACAGCCGCCAGCCGCCGAGCGTGCGGCAGGCCTCGGCAATGGCCTCCAGCTCCGCGTGGGCCAGCGCGCTTTTGCCGGTCTCGCGGCGGTTGCGGCCGCGCCCGACGATGTGCTCGCCGTCCGTGACGATGCAGCCGACGGGCACTTCGCCCTCGTCTGCCGCCTCACGCGCCAGCGCCAGCGCCTCATGCATGGCCTCCGTGTCTGTCATCCGCTCGCCCTCCTCCGGCATGGTAATGCCATAATCATACCCGATTCCGGCCGGTTCGTCAAGCCGTGTGCCAAAATTGGGATTTTCTGGAAAAAGTTTTGTCGAAATTTGTCTTGTTAGGGAATTAACGATTGACACGGAACGAACAAAATGATATGCTGTCGCCAGAGAAATGGAAATAACTGGAAATTGCGGGAACGAATTGCATTTGCGGCGGAAGCGATGGAAGGAGGTGAGACCGGAATGAAGCAGGGACAGACGCTGTGCTGGTGCGTCTGGTGCGGAACGGAGCTGGTGGCAGGGGGCTATTGCTACTGCCTGGACATCGGCTGCCTGTGCCCGGCGTGCCTGCCGGAATACGCCAGAGTCGTGTTCCGCTCCTGTCTGGTTGCGGTGGGATGAGACTGGCGGAGCTATCAGCCGGGTATCGCGAGGCGGCGGGGCTGCTGGACATCCAGATCAGCCGTCTGCGCCGCCTGCGGCGCGGTACGGCCGATGCGCAGACGCGCGCGGTGCTGGCCAACCGCCTGCGCAAGCTGTGCGAGGCCAGACGGCAGTGCCGGGAGCTTGCGCTCCTGTGCGAACACTATTATGAAAGGGGATTCTATCGTTATGCATCCGATTCTTTCCAAGGCCTCGCTCCGTGAGCCGGATACGGAGCGCCTGAACACCATGCTGCGTGTGGCGCTGACGCCGCTGCAGTATGAAACGGTCGTGGCGGTCTACCTGCACGGCCACCCGCAGAAGGAGGTCGCCATCGACCGGGGCGTCAGCCCGGCAAGCGTGTGCCAGCTGCTGCAGCGGGCCGAGCGCCGCGTGGGACGGTATCTGGGGTACTTATAATTATTAAGTGAATCATGAATACTGAAAAATGAATAGGGAATAATTTTGTGAAATTAACAAACAAACGTGCGCTGTAGGGGAGCGGCGTGCCGCTCCCTGCTCTGTACTGCCGACTTGTACCGGCTGTCGATAAAAACGTAAAAACCGATTGCATCTGTAGCGGCGGTCAGTGACCGCCATGCAGGCTGGTAAGTGATAGGTTGGCATCGTCGACCGCACAATGCTCTCAAATTTGTCATTGCGAAGAGGCCATAGGCCGACGTGGCAATCTCGCAGTACCCGGACGGATCACAGGAAGGCCACCGGCGAAAACGTAGCTGGTTGCAGGAGATTCCCACGTCGCTTCGCTCCTCGGAATGACAAACCTGTTTGTCTTACGCCGCCGAATTACTACTGCAATACCTGCGACTGCCTATGGCGCTCACTGAGCGCCGCTACAGACGCAATCGGCGCATACCATTTCACGTTGACCAGTATGGGACGAAAGTGCCTTCCCGAGATTGCCACGGGCGCAAAGCGCCCTCGCAATGACACATCAGGCAGTGCCAAGGTGCACCAGCGCCCTTGCACGGTTGAATTACCCCGTACAGGGCGCTCAGGGAGCGCCGCTGCAATCAGACCTGCAAGTTGGTGCGGTCGATGGAGCGGCCGGAAATTTGTAAGCCGTGCACGGGGCAACAACGAAGACCTTCGGCGACAGGAGAACGCGGTTTCTGCGTTTCCTTAACAAAATGTTCAAGCAAATCGGTGAAAGTGGGATATAATGTAGGTAAAAAAGCGACGTGGGGGACGCTTTCTGCCTGCACGCCGGGAGAGAGGAACGTTTACTTATGGCGAAAACGGTTTTGATCGTGGAGGATGACCGCAACATTGCGGATCTTCTGCGTCTGTATCTGGAAAAAGAGGGCTATACGGTCGTCATCGCGCCGGACGGCATGCGCGGCGTGGAGCAGTTCCGCACCGTCCATCCGAGCCTTGTGCTGCTGGACGTGATGCTGCCGGGGCTGGACGGCTGGGGCGTCTGCCGCGCCATCCGCGCCGAGTCGCAGACGCCGATCATCATGCTCACCGCAAAGAGCGAGACGGAGGACAAGGTCAACGGCCTGAAACAGGGCGCGGACGATTACATCACAAAGCCCTTCGAGATGAAGGAGGTGCTCGCCCGCATCGAGGCTGTGCTGCGCCGCAGCGGCATCGAGCCGGAGAAGAGCCGCCGCCGTCTGGAATTCGACAAGCTCATCATCGACATGGACGCCTTTGAGCTGACGGTCGACGGGAAAAAGGTCCCGACGCCGCCGAAGGAGATGGAGCTGCTGTATCACCTTGCCTCGACGCCGAACCGCGTCTATACGCGCAATCAGCTGCTCGATGAGGTCTGGGGCTTTGACTACTTCGGCGATACGCGCACGGTCGACGTGCACATCAAGCGCCTGCGCGAGAAGCTCGAGGGCGTTTCGGATCAGTGGGACCTGAAAACGGTCTGGAGCGTCGGCTACAAGTTCGAGGTGAAGTAAGCCATGCGCACGACATTTCGCCGTCAGGTCACGCTGATCGTCAGTCTGCTGCTGGCGGCGACCATCCTGCTGGGCGTGTCCTTCTGGGGCCTGTTCACGCACTATGTCATCCGGGAGCGTGAAAGCTCCCTGCGCGGAACGGCGCAGTCCGTCGTGTGGCTCACGCAGACGAGCGCCGTCTCGGACGACGTGACGACGAGCTGGGATTTTCTGCGCACGCTGTCCGTTGCCTCGTCCGCCTCCGGCAACGACATCCTGCTTTGCGATGCAGGCGGCAAGGTCGTGCTGTGCGCGCAGGACATTCAGGGCTGCTCGCACATCGGCTACCGGCTCCCGGCCGACAAGGTCGAGGCGCTGTTCAACGGCGAAAGCCCCGATCTGAATGATGAGGCGGCTGAAATCTACGGCCAGAAGCGCGTGGCCGTGGCGCTGGCCAGGACATCGTCCGACGGCGACCGGCAGGGCATCGTGCTTGTGTCTGTGGAGCGCGAGACGATCTCCGAGCTGACGACCGGTGCGCTGAAGATCTTCATGCTTACGGCGTTGGCCGTGTTTGCCGTGGCTCTGCTCGCAACGCCGTTCCTCACAAACCGCGAGACGAAGCCGATTCAGGACATGGCCGCCGCTGCGCGCCAGATCGCCCACGGCAATCTGAATGTCCGCGTTTCGACGAACTGCCAGACCGAGGAGATGGAGGAGCTGGCTGTCGCCTTCAACAATATGGCGGCCGCCATGCAGAATGCCGACACTGCGCGTCAGGAATTCGTGGCCAATGTCAGCCATGAGCTGAAAACGCCGATGACGACCATCGCGGGCTATCTGGACGGCATGCTCGACGGCACGATCCCGCAGGCAGAGCAGCGGCACTATATGGAGCTGGTCTCCACGGAGGTGCGGCGGCTGTCGCGGCTCGTGCGCAACATGCTGGAGATTTCCCGCCTGAAGGATCAGGGCATCCCGGCCGATAAGCTGGCGGACTTCGACATCTGCGAGGCGGCGGGGCAGGCGCTTTTGAGCTTTGAGCAGCGCATCAACCGCAAGCACCTGAACGTCGATGTAGATATGCCGGAGCTCGGCGTGACTGTGCGGGCTATGCCGGACGCCGTGACGCAGGTGCTCTATAACCTTATCGACAACGCCGTGAAGTTCATCGACGACGGCGGCACGCTCTCTATCCGCGTGGAGCGCAGCGGGAATAAGGCCGTCACCACGGTCGGCAATACCGGCCCGACCATCGCGCCGGAGGAGCTGCCGCTCATCTTCGATCGCTTCCATAAGACGGACAAGAGCCGCTCGACCGACCGCGACGGCGTCGGCCTCGGCCTGTACATCGTCAAGACCATCGTACTGGCACACGGAGAGGACATCTATGTGACGAGCCGCGACGGCAAGACGGAATTTACGTTTACCCTGCCGCTGGTCCTCTGACCGGCGAGACGAAACCCCGAAAGGAGGGCGTGTTGTGGATAAAATGACTCCCATGGATCCGGAGTATCAGGAGACCCCGCCGGAATGGCAGCCCGGCACGCCGGGGTATTACGGAACGGGCCGCCTGCCGAAGCCGCCGCGCTCGCATACCGGCCTGATCGTCGTGCTGCTGTGCGTGATGATCGTGGCGAACGTCATCACAGTGCTGATGCTCCTGACGCTGCGCATGCGCGCCGTGCAGAAGAACACGACCGTCGGCGCGGAGACGGAGACCGATGTCACGCCGACGCTGACTGCGCCATCCGGCCACAGCGTCGAGCCGACGGAGCCGCGCACGAACGGCACGGGCACGCTGCAGATCAGCGCCGAGGACACGCAGACGCGCTCCGCCGGAGAGATCTACACGGCACTGCGGCCGAGCCTTGCGCTGGTGTACGCGGACGGAAACGGCGGCACGGCCATCGTCATGACGGCGGACGGCTACCTTATCACGAACGCGCACACCGTTTCCGGCGCGGAGAGCATCACAGTGCAGCTCAGCGATGGCACGGAGTATGCGGCGGCCCTGTCCGGCATGGACGAGAGCAGTGATCTGGCCGTTCTGAAGATCGAGCCGGAGACGGCACTGCAGCCCGCGGAGTTCGGCGATTCTGCCGGGGCTGCAGCGGGCGACACCGTCTATGTGTTCTCCCATCCGTTCGGTGCGGCGTTTGACAACGCCACCATGACGGACGGCAGCATTGCCGCCGTGCAGAGCGGCGTGCGCATCGGCACGGAGACGCTCAACGTGTTCCAGACGGATGCCGCGCCGGACAGCGGCAGCGCAGGCGGACCGCTCGTGAACGAGGCCGGGCAGGTCATCGGCATCTGCATCGACCATGTCGGCTCGTATGTGTCCTACCAGACCGTGCCGGAGTTGGGCTTTGCCATCCCGATCAGCGAGACGAAGACCATTCTCGACGATCTGATCGTCAACGGCTATGTCAGCGGGCGCGTTTCGCTCGGACTGACGGTCTCGGAGATCCCGGAGACCTACCGGCGCTTCTGGGGTCTGCCGAGCGGCGTCGTCATCGAGTCGGTCACGGCGGGCAGCACGCAGGAGCTGGTGCGGACGGCCACCTGGTCCTCGGAGGAGGTCGAGGCGGCTTACCGGCAGCGAGGAGACAGCACAACTGTTGAAACGGTTCTTTCCTTTACAGGCCTGGAGCAGTATGCGCCCAACGGCTCGCTGTACCTCTATCATGTGGAGGAGGACAAGAGCTTCCTGGGCGGCTACGATACCTGGTGCGGCCCGGGCGACCTGGAGGCCCAAGACGTCACAGGGGGCGGATATACTGTCGGCGGTCTGCTGCCCCATGAAGAGCGGGAAGAGGCCGACGCCACGTTCCTGAACAGCCGGAAGGCTGTGCAGACAGAGTTCGTCACCCTCACGGGCCAAAAAGCCTGGGAGGACTTTTACGACGCCTTCGGTCTGCGTCCGGATGCCCCCTATGAAGAGGGGAAAGATGGTACATTGGTCCCCGTCATCCGGCTCACTGTGACCCGCCGCGCCGCTGCCCAGGAGGGGCAGGGCGACCCGCACATCGAGGAGAAGCTGACAGAGGGCGGGGACTACACCGTCAAGTGGACCCAGGATGCAGAAACCGGAAAGTGGACTTATCAGATCTGGGGTGCGGACGATCCGGATGCGGAAGAGCCCGGCATCTCTGCGGAAGAGCCCGCCGAACCGGGCCCCGGCCAGGGAGAGGAGACAACGCCGCCCACAGAAATGCCCCCGGAGGAGGAAAACCAGTCCGCCGATCCTCCCACGGACGAAGGGGATGCACAGAGTCCGGAACCTCCGGCAGATGGGGAAGATGACCAGAACCCGGACTCCCAGGCGGGAGACGGGGACGGCCAGTCCGCCCCGCAGGAGGAGACCCTCAGTGCCGCCAGCCTGCACAGCGATCCGGCGGATGGGGAACATGGCGGCGCCGGCAGCGGTCCGGCCGCACCGACAGATTCCGCGGAAGATCCGGATCAGATCGGAGACCCCGATTCCCAGGTTCCCTCCGAAGAGACGCCTCCCGCCGCGCAGCCCCAGACGGAGCTGGAAAAGTGGGCCCCCAACGGCGCCCGGTGGGTGTACACCGTGAAGGAAGAGCTGAACTCCGATCTGAAGGAAGCGTTGTATGAGCAGTACCAATATTACTTCACCGGCAATGGGACAGCGGGTGAGGACTCCGCAGACGGTGACACCATCCACATGAAGGAGCTGAAAAACTCTCTGGAGACCAGAGCCCCCTTCACCAAGCGGTGGGTGGGCAGCGATGGCGAGCCCATCACTGCCGATTACATGGACCTTGGCGAGATGTCCGTCACCTTTGAGCTGTATGTCAAGGAGGGAAAGAGCGGAGGTTGGCAGAGGGCAGCGGACTATTTCACGCAGGAGAACCTGGGAGAAGACGCGTACGAGAAACTGAAGGATGCCGGAATACTCAATGGTTTTTCGATCACATTGGAAAACCGGCATATCTATGATTCCTGGAGTGGAGCTTGTGAGAACCTGCCGCGTGTAGTAAAAAAAGACAGCGGGATTTCGGAGCTGTCCTATCGCGTGGTGGAGACGGAAATCGCTTATCAAGGCGGAACCGTGACGATTACAGTCGATACCAGCGGTGAAGAGTTCGCATACACTGTTGCAGACAGCGGCGGCCTTTTCACGGGAATTGAAGACACCTACACGGAATCCGGAAATTCGACCACCATCACCAACAAGCTGGCGACGACCTCGCTGCAGGTGCAGAAGATTTGGACGAACGACCGGAACAACGTCTATGGCACCCGTCCGGATACAGACGAAGCCGGCAAGACCTGGGAGACCAGCTTCCTGATTCAGCGGACCACGGATCTATCTGTCGGCTGGGAAGCGGCAGCATGGGAAGCCGTCCAGGTGACCGGCGAAAACGGTCAAAAGCAGGATCTGGTAGTGACCCTCACCGGAACGGATACAGAGGGCACGGTTGAATCGCCGGTAGGGATGACGATTTCCGGCCTGCCGAAACAGAATGCGGAAGGGGAGTACACCTATCGCGCCGTGGAGCTTGAGCCAGGATATCAAATGACGAACGGAGCAGTCGATTTGAGCAGCTATGTCCTGCTCAGAGATTCCTACAACGAGGCGTACACGGCGGCCTACACCTATGGCGGGCAGTCTGACGACGGCTTCCTCACCACAGCGGCCAACGACATGCAGACCACCAAGGTCTTTGCCGGCAAGACGTGGATGCCTGCCGGCGAGGAGGGCGCCCAGGTCACCCTGCACCTGCAATATGCGGTTCCGCTGGAGAATCCGGCAGAGGGCCCGGCGTATACGTGGAAGACCCTGACGGCTGTATCCGTCACGCTGGATGGAACTGCGGATCCTGATCTGGACAAACCCTATTACGAGTACGCAGAGTGGAAAGCCGTCTGGGAGAACCTCCCAGCCCGAATGCCGGGCAGCTATCTGCCGGACTCCGACTCCGAGACAGAATACCGCGTGACCGAAGCGGTCAGCGGCAGCTACGTCCAGGTGGGAGATACGAAAAAGGAAAACAAGACCGATGTGGATGGGACCTACCCTGAATTCCAATTCACCAATAAAGCTGTGACATCCCTGACAGTGGAAAAGAAATGGCACACCGCGGATACCAAGAAACATCCGATCACAATGGAACTCTGGCGGACCACGGACAAGAACCTGATGGGGAAGACCGGCGTGGATGGAGTGGAGCAGGTCGCCGGCATGACCGCAGAGCTGTCTGCGGCCAATAACTGGCGCCATATTTTCGGAGAGCTGGACAAAGTAAACAGCCAGAACCAGAAATACTATTATTACGCCATTGAACAGGGAACCCCGGACGAGGACATGGAAGTGATCTACGATCATGGAGAACCGACGGAAACTACGGTGGCGTTCACCACTGCCATCACCAACAGGGGCTATACGGACATCCCGGTCTCCAAAACCTGGCGGGATGACAGTGACGCGCAGGGCCTTCGCCCGGAGACGCTGAAGCTGACCCTCTACCGCAGAACGGATCCGGCAGCCCAGGGCGAAGTAGCAGGCGAAGTGACGCTGTCCGCGAAAAATGCCCAGGACGGAAACGCCGATGTCTGGACATACACCTTTGAGCATCTGCCGGATACGGACGGCAGCGGTAATCCCTATACCTACTGGGTGGAGGAAGAACACCTGGAGTCGTACACTGTGACAGGGAGCGGTACGCTGGCTCTGACCAACACACTGGGCGGCAAGGAGACGGAAATTGCCATCCAGGGGCGGAAGACCTGGGTGGGTGATGGAGCGGACGACCGTCCGAACTCCATCACGCTGAGCCTCCTGCAGAACGGCACCAAAGTTGCCGAGCGGGAAGTCACCCCGAACGCCGACGGCAGCTGGACCTATGATTTCGGCAGCTGGCCCGCCTACGACGACAGTGGCCGGGCGTACACCTACACTGTGCAGGAGGAGCCGGTGGATGGCTACGGCACCCGGGTGGACGGATGGAACGTCATCAACGGAAAGGGGAACCTGACCGTCAAAAAGCAAGTGTACAGCGGTGACCGGCAGAGGGACTTCTCCTTCACCGTCACGCTTGACGACAAGTCCATCAACGGCATCTGCGGGGATATGACGTTCCAGGACGGCGTGGCAGCATTTACCCTGAAAGACGGGGAGAGCAAGACAGCCAAGGGCCTGCCCTCCGGCGTCGGCTACACAGTGGCAGAGGCGCGTGTGGACGGCTATGGGACCCGCGTCGAGGGGCACAACCCCGGGATGGTCCCGTTCGGAGACACGGCGGAAGTGCTAATCATCAATTATGACGACACGACTCCGCCGCCGGACCCGGATCCAGATCCAGACCCCAAGCCGGATCCAGACCCGGGTCCCGATCCCATGCCGGATCCAGATCCGCATCCGACCCCTGACCCGGACGAAAGCCCGGATCCTGATATGCCGGATACGCCGGACGAACCGGGGCACCCTGATGAACCGGATGACTCTGTTCCCACGGGAGACACTGCCCAGCTGGCGCTGTATCTGGCACTGCTGGCGGCCTCTCTGGCTGGCGCAGCAGCCATCGTGATTCTGGGCCGGAAGGGCAGGAAGAGAGACTGAAAAAAGCATTGAACCAACGAGGCAATCAAACCGGGGGCACGCATACCGTGCCCCCGGCCTTGGGGCCGCAGTCCTGAGAGATAGGGATCGAAACAACTTCCACACTTGACAACGGCCAAAAAATTCCGTATAATAAACTACGTTGCTTTGCGGGGCCTTGGTGCCCTGGAAGAGAGGCAGCTATCCGGGTGTAGCGCAGTTGGTAGCGCGCTTGGTTCGGGACCAAGAGGCCGTGGGTTCAAATCCCGCCACTCGGACCATCGGAGTATCCTTTGGGGTACTCCGATTTTTTACTGCCAATTTGTAAATTTTCTCATGTTGTTGCACAGGAATGTGCAACTTTTTTTGTTTGGGAACCTGTATGCAGAAGGACTTGTTCCTTACTACATACAGGAGGGCTATCTATGACCGAAGAAAATTACAACTACCGAACCAGTCAGAAACTGCTTCGCAACCAGTTTCCCGGCAAAGGAAAGTTAAAAATCCCCATCATTCCTAAGTTCCAAGAAAGTCCCGGAGACTTCGATGATCTTTTGTTGATCGGTTTTGACAAAACCCATTTGGAGGACCAGAATCACCTAGACCGCATGGTACACTTCTTCCTATATGACTATCGCTTTGAGAGGGTCTGGAAGAACCCGGACAATGACATTGAAAAACTCTCCCGCTACCGCGCGGTGCTGTCGCCGGATTTCAGTATGTACCTGGAGATGGCGCCTGTTATGCAACTTTACAATGTATTTCGTAATCGCTGGTGCGGCGCTTACTGGGCATCCAAAGGGCTCCGGGTCATTCCAACTGTCAACTGGGGAGATGAATCCACGTTTGATTTCTGCTTTGAAGGGATTGAAAAAGGAAGCGTTGTTGCTGTCTCCACTTATATGGCCTCAGAGCATGACAACCGCTGCGACCAGAAAGAATGGTTCATGGCAGGATACAACGAGATGCTGCGGCGCATTGATCCGGAAAAAATTATCTGTTATAATACACCGTTTCCCGAAATGCAGGGCAACATTATCCATGTGGATTACGAACGCAGTTCTTGGCGGTATATGAACTATGAACGAAGTTTCCATCGTGAAGATTTGGATGCCTTTAAAATTGGCGGCACATCCAGTAATAATCGTGATACAATAGAGCCGTACCTAATTGGAAAAGGCGGAGGAAGCGCCTACGGCGGAGAAATCAAACCGTCAAAACCAGAGGATGAGCGATTCTGGGGTGAGCCGGGCGAAACAAAATATACCTATACGGCAAAAGGAGAGCTTATTGAAACGCTGATTGGTCCTGACGGAAAAGCATATTTGGAAATTCACCATACAAACCATGGTTTCCCCAAGTATCATGAAGTTCCACACCAACATAGCATCATATGGGATCAGTCAGGCTTTCACTTCGGCAAAGAACAGACTACCAAGAGCTTTTTATACGGGAGGAACACGAACATGGCAACATGGGTCGGCACAAACAGCCTTGAAGATAATAGGTTTAAAACAATCAGTGATTTCAAACAGTGTATGCGGCGCGGCGGCGAAGTCCAGTTCGAGTGGAATGGCGTGCTGTACTGTTGCTTTGGCTGTATTTCTCCTGCGGCAGATGCAGCGCCTAAAATGGTGATTTGTCAGGCTGGCTCTGTGGAAGTAAACACTCGTACTGAGAAATGGTGTGATACCGCCGACGAAATTCTGGAGTATATGGTTGGTGGTGATCGTCTGCGTGATGTAATCACGCAAGTGAAAGTGTGGGAGCGTACAATTTAAGATGAAGCCTTTTGCCGACTGCTTACAAACCATTGATATTACTGGATTTCCACAGATCCTTTAATGACATTCAGACTATGTTAAAAGCTGCATTTTGGTTCTTTGAACCGAAATGCAGCTTTTTCATTTTCCCGCCCTTCATGACAAACTGGTCGACAGTATGTATCATGGAGGGCTTCTTATGTTTCAACATGTGATCAAGATCCCGTATACGCAGAAGGACCATCCTATTTGAGACCAGCAGCTGCGGGTTGCAGCCTATTGCCGTACCAGCACGAATCAGGAGAAACAAAATTCAAGCCTGGAAAAACAGATTGCGTATTATACAGCTTTCATTCAGAGTAATCCCAAGTGGCGGTTTGCAGCTGTTTACGCCGGCCAGGCATCGGGACAGCACACCCAAAACCGCCCGGGCTAATGTAATTTTTTACATTAAGTAAAAGTCATGCAGTTGATAATTGAATGATGTGTTGTATAGCACATTCTATTTAAACTATTAATAATTGGTAAATAATTCCTTGATATGTTGACTTTATTACCACCTCTTCGTACAATATATTGTAATCAGTTGGTTGTACTCTTTCAATAAATAGAAAGGCGTATTATGGGCGGAAAAGAAGGCGGCAGAGGTTATCTATATCAAGGGATTGTTGCTGTTCTAGAAGCATTAAGGCGAAATGATTGGGATAGGATTTACATTGAATTTCCAACAGAAGGTGACAAGGTAGATATTGCTTTAAAGAGCGCAGATACAATTACAGATGCGATCCAAGTTAAATCGACGGTCAACTCTTTTTCAAAGGGCGATATTTCTAAGTGGTTAAAAGATATCATCACTGATTATCCCTGCCAGCGGTATTGCTTGGTTTTAATCGGAAATTGTGCGGTATCAGCTGTGGATTTTATGAACGCTATTACCAAGTTTCAAACGGGTAAGTTGGATGCAACAGGTAAAAAACAGTTAGAAAAATTTGAAACTCAATTACTAAAAGATATTAATGTGGATTTTAAAGTGTTGCCATTCGATCCAGATAGTTTGAAGAGCCTTGTTCGAGAGGCTCTTTGGAAATATGCATATGATAGTGGACATTCCTTGGAGCATCCCCAAGTATCTTTACTTGTGGACGCAATGGTTGAGGAGGAACTTCTTCAATCAACAAAAGATGGCTATACCGATCGAACAATTTTCAGCCTGGAGTTGAACAAGCGAATCGAATTAATTATCAAGAAGTACACCAAGGTACGAAAAGCAATTGGAATTTTGTGTTTTTCAAGAGGTTCTGAAAGACTTACCCAAGAGACGTCAATTCTGTTAGATTTACAAGACAAATTTGAAGGTAGATTTTTGAAACCGGATTTTGACTGGACGGTTGATATCGGTAAGCCTGTTCAAGATTTTTTGAGAGAAAATACAGAGGTGCAGCAAGCTTACCAAATTATGCTGGAAGCCCATGGTTCCATCGCTTTTGCTGCAGGTCGTGTTTTTGATACTAAATCCGGTGTGGATATTTGTCCTGTTCAAAAAACAATTTTGGGACCAGAAATATGGGAATTTGACAAATGCGATCGAACCCAATATCAGAATTGGAAGGTAGAACATATAGCAAGAGATGAAGATACATTTGACACCGCGCTTATCCTCAACGTGAGGCACAATATTTGCTCTGATGTGGAGCGATACCTGAAAGAACAGGGGGTTCACGTTGGACGGATTATTAATTTCTCACCAGAGGACACAGGTAGCACTGGCTTTTCTATTCAAAATGGCACCCACTCCTCAAAACTGGCAATGGAAGTTTATGCCGCATTGGCAGGACGAAGCACCGTTGAAAGGCGAGCATATCTCCATATTTTTGCTGCCGCGCCTAATGCGTTTATGTTTCATCTTGGGCAAGTATCCCGTCCATTTGGAAAGTGTATTCTGTACGAATATGATTTTGAACAACGAGGCAACTGCTCTTACATACCGTCCATTCAGTTTGACGGGAAAGGAGGACTTGAATGAGCGCAATACAAACTTATTTTCAGGATTTCTTGACTAATATTCGGCTACCTGACAGTTTGAAAAAAGCGTTGATCTCCGCACACACCGAGCTTCGAGAACAACTCAAATCTGATGACCTTACAAAAGATTTACTCGTTGAAAGTTTTTTACAGGGTAGCTATGCTAGGTCAACTTGTATTAAACCAGCACCAGGAAAAAAGGTGGATGTAGATGTAATTGTAGTTACTAATATTGATCATGATACCGTTTCTGCCCAAGAAGCATTTGCCATAATTACACCCTTTGTAAAGAAGTACTATCAGAACTACGAACAGCAAAAGCGTTCGATCGGTATTTCTTTGCCCGAAGTAGATATGGATCTAGTAATTACCGCAGCTCCCAGCGAAGAGGTGAAAAGGGCCATTGAATGTGCTGGCCTTTCATCCGCATTCACAGTCGATGATCTCTCGGGCTATCAGCAGTCACTTTTGGAAAATTACCGCTTAGATTCACTGGAAAGATTTTTCGAAAGTGATTCTACTGGCCAACAATGGAGGGCGGAGCCTTTACTGATTCCAGATAATGTCGAAAATCAATGGTATCGAACGCATCCTTTAGAGCAGATCCGTTGGACCAAGAGAAAAAATCAAATTTGCAAAGGTAATTATGTAAATGTAGTTAAAGCGATCAAATGGTGGCGACGATTGGAACTACCTAGCCTCAAGCATCCGAAAAGCTATCCGTTGGAACATTTTGTGGGAGAGTGTTGTCCAGATGGAATCACAAGTGTTGCAGAGGGCATCGTCGGAACCTTGGAGTGCATTGCGGAATGTTATCCTAAAAAGCCATTCCTCCCAGACCGGGGGGTTCCTGAGCATGACGTATTTGAGATGCTCTCAGATGAGGATTATGACACTTTCTATAAGGCGGTTTGCGGCGGTGCAAGACTTGCTAGAGCAGCTTATGATAGCGCTGATATAGAAGAGAGTGTTAACCTTTGGAAATCTTTCTTCAAAGATTGCGATGAATTTCCATCCTATTATAGAAAAAACGGAGGATTTACTCCGAGAGTACAGGAAAGTAAGGGCGTTCCTGTTGGGAGGTTTGGATGAGTCAGAATCCAACTGAGAATTTGCGACGCGGGCGGCGCCGGATTGAAGAAATACCAGAAATAATTTTGCTGAAAGATTGGACTTGGGATGTAGTTACAAAACGTTTTTATCTTCACATTAGGGTTTGTTTGGACCATGATGGCAAAGATATTCCCAGAGTAACAGAATGGTTTGTTACTGCGGAAACTGTTTATCCCTTTGGAACTATTGCTATATATCCGAGCTGCAAAAATAGTATAACAAATACATTTCCACATCAATCGATCAATGCTTTTGAGGAAGAAAACCATTTGTGGCGTAAAGGAAAACTCTGTGTTGATCTTATTGATCAGACTCTTGGCATCCGCGTTCCTGAAAAAGAGCCGTTCACAGTTGATGAACGGCTCTTTTGGAATATGCAAAGAGCTGTTTTGTGGCTCCGTGCGGCTGCAGAAGAGAGATTAATAAAAAATGGGGATGCCTTTGAGTTACCAGATTTTCCAGTCTCTCATATACAGACAGTCTTTGCTTTTCAAGAGGATTGTGTTTCCATGATGATCTGGGAAAGTACGGATGAGCGTTGTGGAATTGCAAGAATCGTTCGTAGGCAACTTTCATCAGAGCAATCCATAGCAATGATTCGGAGCTTTCGCTCCATTGATTCTCAGAAGGTAATCTATCAACCGGTTTGGGGAACGGCAATAAGGGAAAAAAACTATGAAAATGCACTTTGGATCAGATTAAAAGAAGTACCAGTTATTAATAACTGGCAAGTTCCCACTAACCTATGTCAGTTGAAGCAGATATGCACTAATCAGGGCATTGATTTGCTGGCCATTTTGAAATCATTTGCCCCCAAAGCCAGAGATGGGAGGCGGCATCTGCTTTTGGTTGGTTTTCCAATCCCAGCACATATCGGTGAAGATTCCCACGAGATGACTTGGCAGGCTATAGAGCTTCCTGCTCTATCCTGCGGAAAATATACAAATAGAGTTTTTCATTCTGGCAAGCGACTTAGCATTCCTCAGACTTACGGAGCAAGAAAAGGCTACCGCCCGAGTGAAGCGGGCTGGTGGATGAATGACAAAGCAAAGATATTCCTGGATAGTATGGAACTATCATGGATTCGCAGCGAAAACTGGAGCGCACGCACGATTAAGGGGCGTGGAAAGCTTGCAAATAGGCTTGCGAATCAGCGTATAGTTATGATTGGGCTCGGTAGCTTGGGCGCTTCTATTGCAGAACTGTTGACTCGTGCTGGGGCAACACAACTCACCTGTATCGATGGAAATGCTTTAGAAATGGGAAATCTTTGCCGTCATACTTTATGTATGACAGATCTTTATCAGTCCAAAAGTAAACTTGTAGCTAAAAGGTTAACGAATATTGACCCTAACATTCACACTACTTATGCAGAAAGGTATTTAGATATAGATGAAACTGGGGCATTAGTACCAGACTTGAGCAGTTTTGATATTATCATTGATTCCACTGGCGAGGATCAAGTATTGGCGTTATTATCTGCAACAGAGTGGAAGCGAAAAATTGTATTCTGCTCAAGTTCTGTTGGACTTGGTGCAAAACGACTGTATATTAATATTCAAAGGACAAAACTGCCTCACTTTGAAAATTTTCTTAATTTAGTCGAACCATATTTTCAAAAAGATTCCAATGATTTTAATCTAGATGCGCTTCCTCGGGATGGCATTGGCTGCTGGCATCCATTATTTCCTGCCAGGGCAGATGATATGTGGTTTGCCGCTTGTACCACAGTCAAGGCATTAGAAGCTTTTGTACAAAATTCAACAGAAAAAGGGATCTCATTAATCTATGAAACACAGACTGAAGATGGACTTTTTAATGGCCTGCGATTGATTGAGAAACAATATGAATATCGAGAAAATTGAGACCTTTAAATATTACGAGAGCTTTAATGGAAGCTATGGTGTTAAGTTGCCGGATCAGGAGCTAGAGTATATTCATAGTTTATGTATGAATTCATATCCTTATGAGACAGGCGGAATCCTCATCGGCAGATACTCTGATGATTTGAAATGGGCAGAAATAACCACTATAACAGGAGCTCCAGCAGAATCCAAGCAAACTTTGTGTTCATTCGTACGGAGTACGCGGGGCATTATTACGAAGCTAAAAAGAGCGTGGCAAAAGCAGCAATATTATTTAGGGGAGTGGCATTATCATCCCAATGCTTCTCCTAAGCCATCTGCACTAGATTTGAAAACAATGGTCAATTTATCTAAAGACGAAGACCTAGGATGTCCAGAACCAATTTTGTTGGTCATCGGAGGTAGCTCATCCAACTGGCTTCAGTATATTGGGGTATATGTAAAGGAACAAGAGATAGAACTCTATGAAATAAATAATAACTAATGCTACCATTATACTTTTTAGATCTATTTTTTTAGATCTAATGAATAAAGGCTCTCAAGCGACATCTATAATAGTCGCACAATACATGTTAAAAGCTATATTTTAGTTCCTTGAACTGAAATGTAGCTTTTTCATTTTCTACCCCTCCATGATAAACTGATCGACAGTATGTATCATGGAGGGCTTCTTATGTTTCAACATGTGATTGAGATCCCGCAGACGCAGGAGGACCACCCTATTTGGAATCAGCAGTTGCGGGGGGCAACCTATTGCCGTACCAGCACGAATCAGGAGG
>OGXQ01001386.1_pt1 | contig 18347 bp, 18 predicted proteins | sample 1576291 | NCBI WGS metagenome assembly OGXQ01 (sample SAMEA3541575, study PRJEB24748) | human gut metagenome | biome: human gut; feature: human-associated habitat; material: faeces | place: China | collected 2012 | reverse complement strand
ATCTGTGGTATTCTCAAGTATTTATTTATTTGTACTTGTTTCGTAGTGATGGTGGACCAAGACGTGTTCTCGGAATGATTAATAAAATTGCAATAGTGTGGTATTTGATACTAATAGCACAGTACTTTGTTTTCCAGTCTAGTGGTTCACTCATATTTGATTTAAAAAATAGCTTTACATCGGAAATTCTTGTGCGAGATCAGGGTATACGGCTTTCCTTAAAATCGATAGGAAATTTCATGATAGTGAATAACTATTATTATTGGTATACATCCTATGGCAACAATATTAAACAAAAAGTGTGGAGTCTTTTGAGTTTTCTTCTGGGAGTATTTTGCTTAGTGTTTGTGCAACAGACACGAGGGTATATGCTAGTTATTGCAATATCCTTGATCATTATTACGCTTTTTGCAAACGACACAACAACAAAGAAAATGCGTGCGGGTATTATACTTATTGTTGTGGCAGTATATATTGGAACATCTGGAGTGCTTAACGATTTCTTTGGTAGTTTTGATTTAGGTGCGCAATATGGCGGAAGTACATTAGCTCGCATTAACGCAACAGAATATTATTGGAAAGCTTTCTTAGCAAATCCAGTATTTGGCGGAGTTGGATTGGCAGCTGAGCAATATTACTTTTCGTTGGTTCACGGACCAACGGCATTATGTTATGTGGACGATGTTGGTTTTCTGGGTTCATTGGCTACAACAGGTATGTTCTCAATGTTTTTCTTTTTAGTCCCAGCGTTTAGAATATTCAATGTCGCACGAAAAGTGATGAGATATGACAGGAAACTAGGTATATATATATATACTATTTTTGCTTACCTGATGTTTTCTTGTGGTTCCCTAATTATTATTAATCAGCAAAGATTTGTGCTGTTTCCTCTGCTCATTTCGATTGTAGAGTTTCTTAATGTTGAAGTTGCCAATGATAATCAAACGCAAGAGATTGTCTGATTATGATGAAGGAGAAGATAAATGAATATTTTGATTTTTAGCGGAAACTGGGACAATCGTGGAGATGAATCTGCGATTAGGGCGATGATTGATGAAATAATACAAATTTATCCAAATGTAAATATAAAGATTCAGTTTAATGTCCCGGTGAAAGAAATTCCATATGAAAATATTGAGCTTGTAAGGCCATTTTATAAACCAGCAGGAAGGAACAAATTTAAACTTATTCCTTATTATATTTCAGTACTTAGCGGAGGAAGAATTAATCTGTTGATTGGAAAAAACCGCCGATTGTTTAATGAATTTTTGAGTGCGGTGAAATGGGCAGACTTAGCTTTGTACGCACCAGGCGGTCCCAACATAGGAGATTTCTACCGCCAATATGTTTTACTTGATATGATTCATCTTATGTATGCTAATAGGGTTCCTTATGCATTTTATGCGCCTTCTATGGGACCATTTAAACAATATAAGAAACGAATTAGTAGAATGCTTTCAAGATCTTCATTAATATGTTTAAGGGAATCAATTTCTGAAAGATATTTGCTGGAACTGAATCGCAAACTGAAGATTAATGTTACGTTGGATTCGGCATTTCAGCATAAAATTGATGAAGCAAAGTATCAGCGCATGCTCGAAGATTATGTAGAACTAAATAAATTTTTATCAAACAATAAGAAGGTTGTGGGAATTACAATCAGTGATCTAAAATGGCATAAATTATATAAAAACAGCGATCTTGCGGTCAAGATACATGATGCTTTTAGCGCATTTATCCATTATCTTGTAGATAATGGATATGGAGTTGTCTTTATTCCGCAATTGTTTGCGAATGCGTCAGATAAAAAGTATATGTCGGATTTTTCTATAGAAAATTGTTTCGTTGTTGACGATAACTATGACTGTTATTTCCAGCAGTATCTTATTTCAAAACTCTATGCAGTAGTTGGAATGAGATATCATTCGAATATCTTCTCTGCCAAAATGGGAACGCCATTTGTTTCTGTTGCTTATGAGCAAAAAATGAAGGGCTTTATGAAGAAAATCCAGCAAGAAAAATATTGTATTGATATATCAGATTTATCCTTCGAGTTGCTCAAAGATAAATTTGAAATCTTGGTTAAGAATTACGATGACTATAAGAATTTACTTATGGAGCAGCGAGAATATAGAAGGCTCGAGTCTTATAAAACAACAGAACTGGTAACGAAATTGATAGCCGAATTAAATATTAAAAATTGAATTCCAACCATTTTCATTGCCTAAAAATGTTCTTCGTATTTTGAGAATTAGTTTGTTTATCAATTATTTGAATAAGATGATTTCGTATCATATACGTAATACATTATGCTGCTTTAGTGGTTATTGTTATGTGTAGACTCTATTGTGCTGATTAGACTAAATTATGTTTATGTTGACTAAAGGAGAGTACTATCAAAGCTTGGCTTAATATTCCGGACTGGAATGATATTGCTGTCCGGTGATTAGAAAATTGATTGTCAAGTATATAGACTACAAGGGCATCGCGTCATTATAAAACTCGCCAAAGTCCCGCAAAGTATTTCGGGGTTTGATTTTATATCTATTTATTAACTATAAATTATCAAACTAAACAAGGGTAGCTTTCGTACTCGAAATGGTGGTTTTGGCTACTCTGGAATCATTTTTAATGTAAAGAAATATTCATTAACGAATTAATAAGGCAAGAAATGGAGTTAAATTATAGTGGGAGGAAAATATTAGTGACTGTTAGGATGGGAAAAAAACAAACCTATAAAAATCTGGTTTTCAATATACTTGCATTTGTTGTTCAGTTTGTTACCAGTTTTTATATCTCGCCAATAATTGTAAGTGGCGTTGGAGCTGCTGCATATGGCTTTATTGGATTGGCGAATGATTTTATTTCATATGCTGGGATTATTACATCTGTATTCAACTCAGTTGCAGCAAGATTTATTGCTAATTCTTATTATAAAAAAGATTTCGATAAAGCAAATAATTACTTTAATAGTTTAATCGTAACCAATTTAGGGCTGGCTGGTGTATTTGGTGTCTTAGGCGTAATTCTGGTTCCAAATCTGAATCAAGTAATATCAGTTCCAATTGATATTTTAGTTGACGTTAAGATAACCTTTGCACTGACTTTTTTATCCTACTGTATAACCCTGATTACAATGGTATTTACTACATCAACTTTTGTAGCAAATCGTACAGACCTACAGGGAATTAGAGATATCATAAAGCATATTGTTAGATTTTCTTTAATTATTGTCTTCCTGAATTTTGTTTCGATAAAATTGTATTGGACCTCTGCAGCATTACTGATAGCGACAGCAGTTGTAGCAGTGCTAAATGTTAGCCTGACAAGAAAATTGACACCAGAACTGAAATTCAGCTTAAAGATGGCTAATGTCAAATATGCATCTGAGCTGGCAAAATCAGGGTGCTGGATGGCATTGACGAGCATTAGCACGATTTTACTTAGGGGATTGGATCTAACAATTGCTAATATTATGCTTGGTGAATATGAGATGGGTATTCTTTCTATTGCCAGAACATTTCCCAATAATTTTACGTCTGTTATTTCCACTATAGCCCCAGTTTTTACCCCGGTTTTTCTATCCTATTATGCAAAAAAGAACTTGCCGGAGTTAAAAAATCAAGTCGAACAAAGTATAAATATGATGGCGCTAATTATGTTTGTTCCGATAAGTGGTTTTATTGTGTTTTCACAGGACTTTTATGGATTGTGGCAAAGAAGTCTGACTCCTGCAGAGATCAATATGGTTGCGGCGCTCTCTTCAATAACAGTGATTCAGGCATACTTTAACTCTACAACAGCTACAATGGCTCAGTTGAGTGTTGTAAGCAATAAACTTAAACTCCCAGTGTTTATTTCGTTAGGTTGCGGATTAGCTAGCATCATAATGGATATTTTGCTGATTAAATTCACACCAATTGGGATATATGCGCTGGTAATTTCTCCGACTGTTGTGATGATACTCCGTTATGTATTGTTCAACTCAATATATGGGGCGTACTGCATTAATCAACCTTGGAAGTGCTTCTTTTCGACTGTAATGAAGACTTGGGTGGCAATTCCTATCTTGATAATTGGAATGATTTTTATCAGACGAGTTGTATCAATCACAAATTGGTCTGGATTAATGATTGCTGCGATTTTAAGTGCAATTTTCGGATACGGCGTAATGATTTTGCTGTTTGGACGAGACCAATTTATGAAGATATTAAAGATAGGTAATTGTTAAATGATTGTCTCTTTTAGTGTGGATAACTTTCTGCTATATAAGGAGAAAAAACAGGTCATTATTCAGAATTGTTTCTGAATTGACATATATCATCAGGTTTTGGGTGTACTTTCATAAGCCTTCAAATGAACTATGACAATTGAATACTTTTTCAGGCAATTAAAGGTTTCAGACTTCGGATGTATTGTGGACAATTCATACTGTGTGCAACGATAACGGTAAGCTGACTTGCAATCCCTGCAAGGAAGACATCTGCTTTTGTGGTTGTATGATTTCTGGACTTCCTTCCGGCTACACCCATGTTGATTTTCAGATGGTCAATGGCACGTTCCACAAGGGTTCTGATTTTGTAAAGAGAACTCCATTCTTTGGAATCTCTCTGAATACCGGGGAACATACGGAAATCCAGATTTTCGTATGTATATGTGGTACGTCCTTTGGTGGCGGTCGAACAGGGATTTTTACAGTCGCAGACGTATTTACCTTTTACCATGTGAACCTTAGGACAAATCCATTTGATACGGTCAGCGCGTCCTTTTTCATGGGTAACACCGCAATACTTCATGGCAAGAGAAGAATCATTCGGACAGGTTGGATAGCCGTATTCGTTATATCCGACTTTTTTGAGAGAACTTTCATTTCTGGGATTGTAAGGAATCAGAGCTTTGGAAAAATGAAAGTCATGCAGCAGCATCCCATAAGTTTCGATGGTATCGAAGAAGGAATCCCCTAGGAAGGTATCCGGATGAAAGTCTGGGTGTAGGGAAAAGAAATCAGAAAGCACTGGTTTTAAGGAAGTTGCATCCCCGATGGACTTATCTTCATCGGGAGAATCAGATTTCTTTGTTACCGTCATCTCCGGATGGGCAGCTTTAAAGTCATCATCCAGAAATGTGATATGTCGGATGATGCCCAGGCCATTGGTAAGGATGGCAAATTTATCGGCATAGCAAAAATGACCGTTGATGTATTGCTGTTTTGCATCGGGGCAGGAAGCAGCCTGTGAAGGCATGAGCCCGTAAGCCATCTTATAGGGGTCTACGTCCTGATTATTTTTGTAATAAGCTTTCAGCTTCCGGATAAGTGCATTGAGAGTTTTGGGATTGTTTTCTGTAACATAGAGTTCAATGCCGGATGTATCAAATGTAAGAAGCTGAGCCAGTGAGGAATCAATCTGCTGACAGATGGGTTCGGTATAATCGACCATCTGTTGAAACATACGTTCAATATGGTCAGCAAATCCCTGTTTAAAGCGTGTAAACAGAGATGCATCCGGAACTTTGGAAAACCCGCAGAAATCCCGAAGCTCTTTGCAAAGATTCAGAAAGAGTATAAGCAGGGAATCCGTAGGGATAGGGAAGATTTTCTGCAGGATGAGAGCCGAAAGGAAGCCTGTAAGAGGATAATCTCTTTTTCGTCCGAGATGCTGATAAAAGGCATTATAAAAGGTTTGAGGAATAAAAAGGGAAATATCAAAATGCAGCTCCAGAAGCTGAAAAAAGGAAGGGACATTATCCATAAACATGTCCTTACAGTCTGAAAAAGTATCTTTGAGTGATAGCTGATGATAGTGATTAGCCATAAATTTTCTCCTCCGCTTGTGTGTAGGATGTTTGTGTGGTTACTTATATTTTACCATGAGTGGAGAGAAAATTTATATATAAACAATGAGAAAACCCAGTAAAATCAATGGGTTGTGGCATTTAACAAATGCCTAAAGATATTAAAGAAAAAAGGAGAAAAATAATATTTAGAATATAAAGATTTGGGAGTAGTCGTAATGAATATATCACAAAAAGTGTTAAAAGGCAATTGCGTTAGCTGTGGAATGTGCAGCTCCATTTGCCCTCAAAATGCTATCACGATGGAGTATAAAAGGACAAATGGTTTTTTTTCTCCCGTCATATCTGTTGATAAGTGTATAGACTGTGGACTGTGTTTGAAATGTTGTCCGACAGAATGTACGAATAGTAAATCAGTAATGGGTGTCTGTTTAAATGTATATTTAGCACATGCGGTAGATGAAGAAATTAGAAAAAAGGCAACTTCTGGAGGAGTTATCAATACGCTAGTTCAATTTATCTTGTCGAAGAACATAGTAGAGGCAGTGTTGCTTGTAGGACATGATGCTAATTCGCCAATTGAAGCGAGCGCTTATATTGTAACGAAAGATACAGTTAGTTTGCTCGCAGAACAGCCACGAGAATATACTTCACGGTATGTGGTTGTACCGATAATGGAGCGATATAAGGAACTTATTGGTAAATACAAAAGAATTGCGGTAGTAGGGACACCGTGTCAGATAAACTCATTACAACGAGTAAAAAAGGCTGGAATGAAGATATTATCGATAGGTGTCACTTGCAGTTCGGGTACTTCTTACTTAGCCACGCAGGAATATAAACATCTGATGAAAGCGACCGATTCGGTTATGTATTACAGGGGAAACGGATGGCCGGGCTACAACTCCTTATATATGGGAGAAGAATCAATAGAGAACTATCATACTGGATCATTGTTTGAAAGGATGTTTAGTTCGCAAATTTTCAAAAATCCCGGATGTCGTAAATGCAGCGATCATTTTGCGGAAAATGCAGATATTAGTTTTTGTGATTTTTGGAATGCAGAAGAAATGAGCACTGAAAAAATCGGTAATAGTTGTGTTATCGTAAGATCTAAGTGTGGCAAACGGATATTCGACGACATGATTTCTGAAGGTGTAGTATCAGTAGTGAGGGAGTTAGAAAAAAAAGAGGTCATAAAATCACAGTATGGCGTTCTAAAAGCAAAAAAAGGTAATCTGAAAAAAAAATCAGGTTATACTCTTTTTATATGGATGATCGACATCGTGCGTAAAACAAAAGTATTCCGTTTATTCGGGCTACGAGAATACCAGAAAATAGCAGCAACATATTCTAAGCTGTGTAATAAATCTTCATTGGATTTCAAAGATGATTATATTGATTAATGTAACTTTTGGCATCTGTTCACGTATTAAAAACATTTAAACAGACAGAACGTTGATGAAATAAAATTTCAGGAGGAATCATATATGAAAGGTATCATTTTAGCAGGAGGTTCAGGCACACGCCTGTACCCATTAACAAAAGTAACAAGTAAACAGCTTTTGCCAATCTACGACAAACCGATGATTTATTATCCAATGTCTGTTCTGATGAACGCTGGCATCCGCGATATTTTGATTATTTCCACACCGCAGGATACTCCTCGTTTCGAGAATCTGCTGGGGGATGGACACCAGTTTGGTGTGAATCTGACCTATGCGGTTCAGCCGTCTCCGGATGGACTGGCACAGGCCTTTATCATTGGTGCCGATTTTATTGGTAATGACTCTGTGGCTATGGTGCTGGGCGACAACATTTTTGCGGGCCACGGATTGAAGAAGAGATTAAACGCAGCAGTGGAAAAGGCGGAAAACGGCAAGGGCGCAACGGTGTTTGGATACTATGTGGACGATCCAGAGCGTTTTGGTATTGTGGAGTTTGACAAGAACGGTAAGGCCATTTCTATCGAGGAAAAGCCAGAACATCCGAAGAGCAACTATTGCGTGACTGGCCTGTACTTCTATGATAACCGTGTAGTCGAGTTTGCCAAGAATTTGAAACCGTCTGCCCGTGGTGAGTTGGAAATTACCGATCTGAACCGTATTTATCTGGAAGACGGCACCCTGAATGTAGAGCTGCTGGGTCAGGGCTTCACTTGGCTGGATACAGGTACACATGAGAGCCTGGTGGATGCCACCAACTTCGTAAAGACTGTCGAGCAGCATCAGCATCGTAAGATTGCTTGCCTGGAAGAAATCGCATATCTGAACGGATGGATCAGCAAGGATGAGCTGATGGAAGTCTATGAGGTCATGAAGAAGAATCAGTACGGACAGTATCTGAAGGACGTCATGGACGGCAAGTATCAGGAACATCTGTATTAATTAGAAAACGAGAACAAGATACATAGATAAGTGTAGAGGAGAATAAATCATGAATATTATTGTTACCGGCGGCGCTGGTTTTATTGGTAGTAACTTTGTATTCCATATGCTGAAGAAGTATCCGGATTACCGGATCATCTGTCTGGACAAGCTGACCTATGCAGGTAATCTGTCCACACTGGCACCTGTTATGGATAACCCGAATTTCCGCTTTGTGAAGGCAGATATCTGCGACCGCGAAGCAGTGGATAAACTGTTTGAAGAAGAACATCCGGACATCGTGGTCAACTTTGCGGCAGAATCTCATGTTGACCGTTCCATCGAAGATCCGGGCATCTTCCTCCAGACCAATATCATCGGCACCAGTGTGTTGATGGATGCTTGCCGCAAGTACGGTATCCAGCGTTATCATCAGGTTTCTACCGATGAGGTTTACGGTGACCTGCCGCTGGATCGTCCTGACTTGTTCTTCACCGAGGAGACTCCGATCCATACCAGCTCTCCGTATAGCAGTTCCAAAGCAGCCGCTGACCTGCTGGTTCTGGCTTACCACCGTACCTACGGTCTTCCTGTGACCATTTCTCGTTGCTCCAACAACTATGGCCCGTATCACTTCCCGGAGAAGCTGATTCCGCTGATGATTGCTAATGCACTGGCAGATAAGCCGCTGCCTGTTTACGGCGAGGGCCTGAACGTCCGTGACTGGCTGTATGTTGAAGATCACTGCAAGGCCATTGATTTGATTATCCATAAGGGTCGTGTGGGCGAAGTTTACAATGTCGGCGGTCACAACGAGAAGCAGAACATTGAAATCGTGAAGATTATCTGCAAGGAACTGGGCAAGCCGGAGAGCCTGATCACTCACGTTGGCGATCGTAAGGGCCATGATATGCGTTATGCTATTGATCCGACCAAGATCCACAATGAGCTGGGCTGGTTGCCGGAGACCAAGTTTGAGGACGGCATTAAAAAGACCATCCAGTGGTATCTTGATAATCGTGAGTGGTGGGAGACCATCATCAGCGGTGAGTACCAGAACTATTATGAGAAAATGTATAGCAACCGCTAAAAGCCAGAGGAGGAAAGAACATGAAGTTTTTTGTAACAGGCGTTGGCGGTCAGTTGGGCCATGATGTGATGAATGAGCTACTGAAGCGCGGCCATGAAGGTGTTGGTTCTGATATTCAGGAAAACTACAGTGGTGTTGCTGATGATTCTGCGGTAACAAAAGCACCGTATGTGGCTCTGGATATTACTGATAAGGACGCTGTTGAAAAAGTAATTACAGAAGTAAATCCGGATGCCGTGATCCATTGTGCAGCATGGACTGCTGTGGACATGGCAGAGGATGATGATAAAGTGGCGAAAGTTCGTGCTATCAATGCAGGCGGCACGCAGAATATTGCAAATGTATGCAAGAAACTGGATTGTAAGATGACCTATATCAGCACGGACTATGTGTTTGATGGTCAGGGCACAGAGCCCTGGCAGCCAGATTGCAAGGATTATAAGCCTTTGAATGTATACGGTCAGACAAAGCTGGAAGGTGAGTTGGCAGTCAGCCAGACACTGGAGAAGTATTTCATCGTCCGCATTGCTTGGGTGTTTGGGCTGAATGGTAAGAACTTTATCAAGACTATGCTGAATGTCAGCAAGACACATGACACTGTCCGTGTGGTCAATGACCAGATCGGCACACCGACCTATACATACGATTTGGCTCGACTGCTCGTTGATATGAATGAAACCGAAAAATATGGTTATTATCATGCAACCAATGAGGGCGGCTATATCAGCTGGTACGATTTCACGAAAGAAATCTATCGTCAGGCTGGATATAAGACGGAAGTCCTGCCGGTGACCACGGCAGAGTATGGTCTGAGCAAGGCAGCTCGTCCGTTCAACAGTCGCTTAGATAAGAGCAAGCTGGTGGAAGCTGGGTTTACTCCGCTTCCGACTTGGCAGGATGCACTGAGCCGTTACCTGAAAGAAATCGAGCAGTAAGAGGAGATAGAGGAAATGGGACAGATTAAAGTTGAAAAAAATGTAGGCGGCATCGAAGGACTTTGTGTTATTGAGCCTGCTGTTCACGGCGATGCCCGTGGCTATTTCATGGAAACTTACAACGAAAAAGATATGAAGGAAGCTGGCATTGACATCCACTTTGTACAGGATAACCAGTCCATGTCTACAAAGGGTGTGCTGCGTGGCCTGCACTTCCAGAAACAGTATCCGCAGTGCAAGCTGGTGCGCGCCGTGCGTGGCACAGTGTTCGATGTCGCTGTTGATCTTAGAAGCAATTCCGAAACTTATGGTAAGTGGTATGGTGTGACTCTGTCTGCTGAGAATAAGAAACAGTTCCTCATTCCAGAGGGATTTGCACACGGTTTCCTTGTTCTGAGCGATGAAGCAGAGTTCTGCTATAAGGTGAATGACTTCTGGCATCCGAACGATGAGGGTGGTATGGCTTGGAACGACCCGGAGATTGGCATTGAATGGCCGGAGCTGAAGGGCGAATACAAGGGCAGTGCAAGCGCAGAGGGCTATACGCTGGAAGACGGTACGGCACTGAACCTGAGTGATAAAGACCAGAAGTGGCTGGGACTGAAAGATACTTTTAAGTTTTAATAGGAATTGGTAAGAATAGCGCCATAAGTATTACAAAAGGCGTATCCACATAAGGCGGAAAGAACGCAGTAAGGAGAGAGTTATGAAAACAACATTACTTATCATGGCTGCTGGTATCGGTAGCCGCTTCGGAACGGGAATTAAGCAGTTGGAGCCGGTGGATGATGCTGGGCATATTATCATGGACTATTCAATCCATGATGCGATTGAAGCTGGTTTCAACCATGTAGTATTTATCATCCGCAAGGATATCGAGAAAGAGTTCAAAGAGGTCATCGGTGATCGCATTGCCTCCATTTGTTCCTCTCACAATGTAACTGTAGACTACGCTTTCCAGGATATCAACGATATTCCGGGAACTCTGCCGGAAGGACGTACAAAGCCTTGGGGGACGGGTCAGGCAGTGCTTGCAGCAAAGGATGTCATCAAGACCCCGTTCATTGTCATAAATGCAGATGATTACTATGGAAAGGAAGGCTTCAAAGCCGTCCATGAGTATTTGGTGAATGGTGGCAAGTCCTGCATGGCAGGCTTTGTTCTGAAGAATACTCTGTCCGATAACGGTGGTGTGACTCGTGGTATCTGCAAGATGGATGAGCAGAACAATCTGACGGAAGTTGTGGAGACCAAGAACATCGTCAAGACTGCAGATGGAGCAGAGGCAGACGGTGTAGCTGTTGATGTGAATTCTCTGGTTTCTATGAACATGTGGGGCCTGACTCCAGATTTTCTGGATGTACTGGAAAAGGGCTTCAAAGAGTTCTTTGAGAAAGAAGTCCCGGGCAATCCGCAGAAAGCTGAGTATCTGATCCCAATCTTCATCGGTGAACTGCTGGAGCAGGGCAAGATGTCTGTGAAGGTTCTGAAGACCAACGACACCTGGTACGGCATGACCTATCACGAGGATGTTGCAGCCGTAAAGGGCAGTTTCAAGGAGATGCTGGAGAACGGCGTGTATAAGGCTGACTTGTTCAGTGATCTGTAAACGACGATGAAAGAAACGATTGATTTACTCGGAAAGATCCTCACAAATATCCTGACTGCTCTCTATGAACCGTTTGGATTCTCACTCCTTCTTTCCTTCCTAGCCATGTTTTTCTATCTATATGCCTATGAATCTATGGGAGCCGGAAAAGGTTGGAAGATTGCCATGATGACATGGTTTCAGAAGTTCAAAGAGAGCGTGTTCTTCCGGAAATTGTTTTTCTTAGCTTTTGTGACCTCACTTATTCTGTTCCGAACCCTGTTAAACCGTCAGCTGTGGATGAATCCTTTATCCGATGTCATGGGTGGCTGGGGCATCTGGGAGACAGTGAACGGCGAACAGAAGCTGACAACCGAATGCATTGAGAATGTGATTATGATGGTGCCGTTCTCAGCAATAGTGATGTGGACATTCGGAGAGAAGCTAGGAAACGGCTGGAAGAAGATATTGTGGCAAAGCGGAAAGATAGCATTTATCTTTTCGATAAGCATAGAGATGCTACAATTATTGTTTCGCTTGGGTACATTCCAGCTATCAGACATCTTCTATAACACAGTCGGCGGAGTGCTAGGCGGATTGATGTACTATGCGGTGATGAAGGTAAGAAGGCGTCTGTAAAACTGGATGAAATTGTGATATACTGGGAGCGGTAGCTCCCTACGCTGCTCTAATAATCGCACACCTCTTCGTGGTGAGCAGCAGGCAACGATCTTATGGTCGGCGAAGATGTGAAAAGAGAAAAACGATATGAGGAGGGATGGTATTATGCTGATAAGCGATTTTAGAATTATGTGTAATGATTGCGGACGAAAATACAGAATACCATCGGATTCTCTTGATGTAGATTACGCTTGTTCTGAACGTTCGATGGGTACAGAAGTACAGCATATATTTTATGGCGTAATGGATTGCCAATGTGGAAACAGGTTGTCGTACACAATTACTGCTGTTGAATACCCGGAAGGCGCATATAATTTCCATACCTGCGAGTCAGTAGGTTGTACTTATATTGATGAACCAAGTGCAGAGATGGACTATTATCTTCCAGAACCGGTTCTTTCAATTTATGAAGAAATACTTCAAAATCCGGGATATGTATATAACTTAGAGCCTTGTGAATTTGAAGAATTAGTCGCGGACGTATTTCGTCGTATGGGCTTTAATGCTGATGTAACTCAGAAAACACATGATGGCGGCAAAGATATTGTTGCAACTTTTGAAATGGGTGGGGTTATGTATACCACCTATTTTGAATGCAAGCGATATTCCCCGGATAGACCGGTGGGGGTTGAAATCGTTAGAGAACTATACGCCGTTATGGAAATGGAACGAGTTGACAAAGGAGTCATTGTTACGACATCTCATTTCACAAGAGGTGCCGTGGCAGAAGCACAGAGGCTAAATGGCAGAATCAGATTGATTGATTTCGATGAGCTATGTAGATTGATGTAGCAGAAGTAAATGTGTCTTACAATATTGAAAATACAGAGGAGAGCGTAGATGAACGAAACATATCTAGTTTATCATTATTGCTCAGTTGAAACATTTAAAAACATTTTACAGAGTAAGGTGCTTTGGCTGTGTGATTTAACAGATTCTAATGATGAACAGGAAGTCATTAGAACTTTTGTTGTTCTTTGGGAGCAAGTCAAGAAAAGGCTGGAACAAACAGACATTCCGAAGGATGTCTTAGATAATGCTATTCAGCAGATTGACCAACAATATAAGACGGAAATCCAAACTGAACCACCGTATGGAGTTTGCTTTTGCCAAAAAGAAGATATATCCTCTCAATGGACTGAGTATGGAGATCATACAAAAGGCCTATCGTTGGGATTTGATATAAATTGGTTTATACATAATGATGGCATTAAGCAACAGAAACCGCATCCAAACAGTATTCAATCCAATGCGATAGGGTATGATGCTGTTATATATCATTCGGAAGAATTCGAAGCACAAATGGCAGATATTTGCTATCAGGCTTTGAAAAAACAAGGAGCATCAGCATGGATTATGTGCATTCGTCCTACATTTAAACACTATTCAGGATTTGTGAAAAACCCTACTTTTGAGCCTGAAGCAGAAATTCGAATTGTTTATTATCCAATTGAGGGAAACGAATTTGCGCAGAAAGATGTTAGTGTTAGTGAATTAAAAACGAATGTAAAAAAACATTATGAAATTCCGTGGATAAAGGGGCCGTCAAAAGCATTAAAGTCTGTGTGCATTGGTCATAACTGTGAATTATCTGAAGCAGATGTTAGAAAAATGCTTGAAGAAAATGGAATTGGGACCGATGTCCAAATAAAACAATCAAAGTGTACATATAGAATACGATGAAATCCTAATTCACCCCAACACTCTGCTTTACTTAAACAACTATAAAAGGAAAGAGGTTATTACCTATGCCCAGAACGAAAGGCAGCAAGAATAAACCGAAAGTCACCAAAGATTATGTATCTCAGATTGCAGAGAAGCAGGAATCTATTACTTCCCTGACTGCTGAGATTGCATCCATCACCGCAAACATTGACACTTTGAAGGCTGATCTGAAAGAGAAGAAGACTGCTCTGAAGAAGGCCGAAAAAGAAGTGGCAACGCTGGAAGCGAAGAAGGCAAAGGCAGATGCTAAGGCCGCTGAAGAAGCTAAGAAGGCTGAAGCCGAAGCAGTGCTGAAGAAGCTGCTGGCCAGCGGCATGAGTGCGGATGAAATCCTCGAAAAAGAGGGTGTAAAATAAAGTGTGTAAGTTGAAAAAATCAAATTTTAAAACTTACGCACTTTGTTCATTTCACAGAGTGTGTTAAGATAACAGGAAAGGATAAAAAAGGATGAACACACTCACTATGACAAGAAGAAAAAAAGATGTTGCTCCGAACAGACAATTGGCACAGGCTATCCGTGATCAGTACCAGCCTAAAAGTGTGGAGGACATGCAGGATGCGCTGAAAGATATTTTTGGCCCCATGTTTGAAGCAATGCTGCAAGGCGAAATGAACAGCCATCTGGGATACTCGAATAACGAGCGGAGCGAAAAAGAAACTACTAACCGAAGAAACGGTTATACAAAAAAACATTGAAAACAACAGTTGGCGATGTCCCTATTGAAGTCCCACGTGATCGGGAAGGTACTTTTGAACCGGCGGTTGTACCAAAAAGAAAGCGTGATGTCTCAGATATTCAGGATAAAGTACTTTCCATGTATGCGAAGGGAGATTGATTTTGCTCTGGCAAGAGAGGCGGACTGCGGTGTTTTGATGAACCAGCTACAGGAGGGGATTCTTCCTCTTCGGGTGACTCACAATGATACGAAGTTAAACAATATTTTGTTTGATGCAGATACGGATCAGGGGCTGTGTATCATTGATCTGGATACCATTATGCCGGGTCTGGCAGCCAATGATTTCGGCGATTCCATTCGTTTTGGCGCGTCTACGGCAGAGGAGGACGAGCCGGATCTTAATAAGGTTCATTTTGACCTTCACCTGTATGAGCTTTATGTAAAGGGTTATCTGGAAATGGCAAGGGACGTGCTGACTCCGGCGGAAATTGACAGTCTGCCCTGGGGGGCAAGGCTGATGACCCTGGAGTGCGGAATGCGTTTCCTGGCAGATTATCTCCAGGGAGATGTATATTTTAAGACGGCTTATCCGGAGCACAATCTGGTGCGGGCCAGAACGCAGTTCCGTCTGGTGAAGGAGATGGAAGAGCAGTTTGAACGGATGTATGAGATTTTGAGGAAATACAGCTGACAGACGGGAAGTCTGACAAAGAAAAGCAGGAAGAAGACAAGGGTGAAAGGCTGGAAGTTTTAAGCTTTTCACCCTTTTTTTATAAAATTTAATATTCTTTTTCTTGTCCTTACAATGGCTTTGTGTTAGACTTTTGTAAGCATACCATAGTTCTATTTTTCTCAGGGCATTTGCCCTATCGGTTCTTTCTTAGAATCAGTGAAACGGTCTATGCTTATATTTCATTATTTAGTAAAAGCAGAAGATCGGAAAAAGACCTTCTGCCATTATGTGACGGGAGGGATTTGGATGAAACAGGATCTTTTGGCCAAACGCTATTATTCAGATAACAGGCGTTTTGCAGATTTGATCAATGGCATTGTCTGTAACGGCATTCCGATTGTGAAGCAGGAGGACTTGTCAGAGATGGACACAGAAACCAGCCAGGGAAAACGCCGGGATCTGGTGCGGAAGGCAGTATTCGGTGTGAATTTTGCTGTTCTGGGACTGGAAAATCAGGAAAAACTGGATTATCGTCTTCCGCTTCGTGTTCTGGGATATGAAGCCGGAGAGTATGAGCATCAGGCAGCGGAAATTTACAGAGAGATTCGGCGAAGTGGGAGAAATTCCGATACAGAGCTGAGTTCTGGAGAATATTTGTACGGCTTTCGCAAAAGTGACCGCCTTCACCCTGTGATTACGATTATCTTGTATTATGGGGAAGAGGAGTGGAACGGATCCAGAGATTTGCATGGGATTCTTGATTTCCAGGATATTCCGGAGCAGATTCGCCAGTATGTGCAGAATTATCGGATTCATGTGATTGATGTGCGGAGGATGGAACGAACGGATTTGTTTCGGACTGATCTGCGGCAGGTATTTGATTTGATTCGTTTTTCCGGGAATCGGGAAAGGCTGAGAGATTTGATCGAACAGGAGCCGGCCTACGGGAAGCTGGAGGAGGATGCCTTTGATTTTGCATCGTCCTATGTAGGGCTCAGGGAGCTGTCAAAGTGGAAAGAGGCTGTAAGGGAAGGAGAGAGATTCAATATGAAAACAGGATTTCAGATGTATGAGGATGAATTTTTGGAGCGAGGAAGGGCCGAAGGCAAAGAGATTGGAAGGGTTGAGGCAACCCGCTCAGTAATACAATCTGCTTTGGCATTGAATCTTCCGGTAGAGCAGATTGCCCAAATTTGCAGCTGCGGAGTGGATCGAGTGAGGCAGATTCAGGCAAATCTGGAAAAAGAAGCTGCAGTTCAATCCTGAAATAGAAATAAGAAAGCAGGAGCTGTCAGCAGGGAGAAAAAGAGGGAAAGGCTAGACTTTTGAACCTTTTTACGCAATCGCTTCGCTTGGTTTTTTACGAAAAATCCGATTGATTTTTATTTGCAGAAATTCAGGAATTGTGTTTTAATCCCGTCTTTGACAGTGAGGTTTAGAAAAACACCGTGGAAAAGCTTGTTTTATATAGTTTTTTCAGCGGTGCTTTTTCGTTTGGTAATAAATTCATAGTCTGTTTCAAAGCCAATCATTTTGTGCAAGGCATCTGTAAGTTGTGTTGATCTGTAAATTGGTATAAATCCCTGCTGAATATTCTTGCCGCATCATAATATTCAGCAGGAGATTTTGCGTAAAAATCTCCTGTAAAATCTGCAAAAAACAAAGTGTAATAGAATTTACCGCTGCACTGAAATTTACTTTTTCAAGTCAGCCGTAAAATTATTTGAAAAAAATTAGGGTTTCAATAGCTGGGCCTGACCAATTATAACTTTGATATTGCATCTTAACTTAAAATAAGTTATAATACGAAAAAGAGTTATGAATGGAGGCGATAGAGTTGGAATACCTTAAGCGAGTCTTAGGAATAGAAGTGCTATATGGAAATGAAGCTTTAGAGCATTTGCCAAACTTCATCAGTACAAGGTATGATTCACAGAGAGTATCTCTGAATGGTCAAAAAGCCGTTTTTTTATATCCTAAAACCGAATTGGAGCAGGTGGATACATTAAAAAAGCATCTGGAACGTGTGAAAATGGTTGCAGATTGTCCTGTGGTTTTAGTACTGGAAAAGATCACTGCACGGCAGAAAGAGCATTTGCTTCGAGAAAAAATAGCATTTATTGTGGATGGAAGGCAAATTTATTTGCCTTTTATGGCAGCGTATTTGCAGGAACGCTGTGATGCAGAAAAGAGTGACAGAGAGGAAATTCTGCCATCGGCTCAGATGCTGTTGCTTTATTTTATTTATAAGGGAGCAAAGGAGTTGTCCACAAGTCAGGCTGCAAAAGATTTGGATTTGACGCCAACATCTATTTCCAGAGCTTCTAAGCAACTTGAAGAAATGGGATCTCTGCAATCAAGAAAAATCGGAGTACAGAAGATACTGTTTTCGGAAAACTCCCCCAAAGAGTTGTTTTATAAAGTAGAGAAAGTTCTGCTCAATCCTGTGAAAAGGACGGTTTATATTCCTTACGAGAAAGTAAAGGCTGAATTGCTGGAGAGCGGATATTCCGCATTAGCAGGGTATTCGATGCTCAATCCGCCTAATGTTCAGTGCTACGCTTCAGAAAGAATATCTCAGTGGAATGACTGTATGGCAAAAGATTTACAGGACTCAAATTCGCAGGTGGCCGTTGAAATGTGGAGATATGACCCACGAAAATTATCGAAGAAGAAAATGGTCGATGAACTTTCTCTGGCATTATCGCTCAGGGAAGATACAGATGAACGAGTAGAAGAAGCAGTAGAAGAAATGTTAAATAACCTGTGGAGGAAGATAGATGGTAACAGGGATTGAAAGCTTTAAGGAATGGTTCAAG